>Ga0182008_10000316_pt1 | contig 37971 bp, 32 predicted proteins | sample Sormic07211129_1_FD_120482 | JGI IMG/M metagenome (GOLD analysis project Ga0182008, IMG submission 120482) | Rhizosphere microbial communities from Sorghum bicolor, Mead, Nebraska, USA - 072115-129_1 metaG | ecosystem: Host-associated > Plants > Roots > Rhizosphere | place: USA: Nebraska...
CGCCTCCGCGCTGGACATCCACGACCCGAAGGGCGCGGACGTCGACTTCCAGGGATTGCGTCCCTACGAGATTCCCTACCGCACGCTGCTGCCCAACGGCGTCGAGCAGATGCTGGTGGCGGGCCGCTGCATCTCGGCGGACCACGATGCCCACGCACGCTCGCGCAACATGCCGGCCTGCATGGCAACGGGTCAGGCTGCAGGCGTGGCAGCGGCAGTGTCGATCGACCAGGGGGTGAACGTGCGCTTGGTCGACGTCTCGAAGGTGCAGGAGAAGCTCCGCGCGCTCGGCATGCCGCTGCACGGAGAAGAGGTCAAGGGGACGATGTAAGCCTCCCGGCCGTGCGGCGCGAGGGCTCCCCCGCCCGTTGACCTCAGGTCCGCCGCGCCGGCTGCGATGTCGTATGGCCCCGACGCCGCGGGTCCGCGACGTGGGCGTTTCAATGCCGACGCTGTGTCTGCTGGATGGAAAATTGCGGACGCGCAATAGCAGCCACAGCGGAATGGGCCGGGTGAAGAAGACACTGCTTTCGCCGCGCGACAGCAGGAGCGCGCGGCGCAGGTCTCGTCCATCATCGGGCCCAGGATGAGCCCCTAGCAGCAGTGCGGGCTCGCATCCCAGCTGGATGAACGCATCGCCCACCACGCCGAGGATCCGCCCCGAGCCAGATGTCGAAGACGTTGTTGTTCGTGGAATGGACGCCGATGGCGCAGAACAGGAGAGCACCGCAGATCGCAGATCAGCGAAGTGCATCTGTTGCCCGCCGGCCGCAAGAAACTCGACGTCCTCGCCACGAGGCACATCAGTCATGTTGCAGATCTGGCGAAGGTTGTGGCCGTTGTGAGCAGCACGCAGCTGCGGGGAATGTAGGCATTGGAGCGTGAAGGCCCCGAAGCCTCCAACGTCACGATGCAAAGTTCCTGGGTCGTACGCCAAGCACCGTTCCTGTGTCCATACCAGGTGACGAGCCGACGTGGGCCCGACGATGGCAGCCTGGGCTCTTGGAAGACGGCGCGCGAGCGAGCGGCCCCCAGACCACCGATCATTCGGCGCTCCTACCCCGACGATCTCTTGCCAGCGCGCAGGCTGCGTAGCCGGATCGGGCCCCCGCGTGCCAGTGGGTCTACAACCGCCTTGCCACGTGTCACTTGCAACTCGCCGGCGGCCACCAGCGTCGCGGCAACACGCCGGATCTCCGGCATCAACGCTCGCCAGCTCGCCTCGTCGCACGCCAGCGCACGTGCCACATCCGAGGGGCATATCGAAGCCGACGCCGGGCGAGCCTCCAGCAAGGCTCGGATCGTGTCGATGATCTTCTGGTCGTTCATTGCGAGAGACGACTTTAGCCCGTTGTGAGGGCCTGGGTCGGCCCCGCGTCCCGCGACGGCGGATGCCTACGTCGACGTGCTCGCCAGTACCACAAGTGCGCCGTGCGACGGATGTCATCGTCGTCGCTCCGCTCTTCGAAGAAGAGCTTGATTGCCTTCATGAGGCGTTCCAGGAGACAGACATGGCAACAGACGACGGCAAACTCGGCAACGGCGAACCCAATCGCGACCCCATCACTGGCGCGCCTGGCGCGCATCCGGTGGGCACGGGCCTGGGCGCCACGGGCGGCGCATTGGCCGGTGCCGCCGCGGGCTCGCTGGCCGGTCCGGTCGGGACGGTGGTGGGCCTGGTGGCCGGCGCGGTGGTCGGCGGGCTCGGCGGGAAGGCCGCGGCGGAGGGCGTCAATCCGACAATGGAAGAGGCCTACTGGCGCGAGAACTATGCCAAGGAAAGCTACGTCGAGGCCGGAAGGTCCTACGACGACTATGCGCCGGCCTACGAGATGGGCTGGGTGGGGCGCGCACAGCGCGGTGCCGATTTCGAGGCCGAGGAAGCCGCGCTGGCGTCCGAATGGGAATCTCGTCGCGGTGGCTCGAACCTCGGCTGGGAAGAGGCCCGTCCGGCCGCTCGGGCGGCGTGGGAGCGGGCGGACGACACCTACTACGACAAGCAGGCCAACGGCAGTGACATCGTCAGCCATGAGGACCTGTCCGACAAGGACGTGGTGGACATCCTGAACGACCTGCTCGAGAACGCACGCGACGGCGAGTACGGATTCCGCACCTGCGCCGACGCGGTCGAAAGCGCTGACGCCAAGCAACTGTTCCTGAATCGGGCTGAAGGCTGCCGACAGGCCGGGGAGGAACTGATTGCCCTGCTTCGACGCTACGGCGGGGGGCTGGCGTCGGGCGGGACAGCCGCCGGCGCGATGCATCGCGGCTGGGTGCAACTCAAGGGTGGGGTTGGCGCCAACAGCGAGCTCTCGATTCTGGAGTCATGCGAACGCGGTGAGGACACCGGCGTGGCCCGCTACCGCAAGGCCCTCAAGCAGAGTCTGCCGGCGGATGTTCGAGCGGTGGTCCAGAAGCAGGCGGACGGCGCTCAGCGCAACCACGACCAGATCAGGGATCTGCGCAACGCTGCACGGCAGCGGGACTAGGCGTCGACGTGCCTCCCTGCGGGCGGCCGGCATGCCAGAGCGCCGGCTTCGATGGCCTTGGGGCGGCGTTTCGTGACGGCAGGGCATCGCCGTAAGTTTCGCCACCGGTGCATCCTACAGCCATGCTTCAGGGTCCGGGACGCGGTGCACACCGGGCCTCAGCGGCCCAGTGAGGAAGTGCCCGCGAAAACGGGGTACCAAGCGATGGGAGTGTTCACTACCGACGAACCTTTGAGCTGCTCTCGCTGGCTCGGAACGCAAGGAGTTGTCCCTGGTTTGTGTGCTCAAACGGTGAGCACTCTGTGGAGAGCGAGCGTGGCTGCGGATTGGGGCGTCTAACCGCACAGTTATCCCCAAAGTTATGCACCGAGTCGGTGGAAAGAAGGAAAGAGGGCCGCGACGGCACCCCGTCTGTTGTCGCGGCTGCATCTCACGCGGCAAGCTGGCCACCATTCTTGCAACTGCGCGTCCGCGTTTCGAGCCCGGGTCGCTGGCGAGAGACGCCATCCGCGTCCGACCCGAGTTCCCGGATGGCCTCGTGCGAGTCTCGACTGCGGGAGGACGGCGATAGCTGTGGGTCCCCGCGGCTCAAGGCGTTGCTGACTGCTCGGTCAGCGGCTCAACGCCGCCGTCTTGGCTGAACTTCTCCTAAGCGAAAGCGCGACGCGACGCCGTGGTGGAGGACGCACTTGCCTTCGCGCCGCCCATGGGGCCGGGCCCGAGGGCGTCCGGACCGACGAACCCGTCACGCTGGCGCGCGCTGCCGGGCGGCGGCAACGGCATCCCCCGACGGCCGAAGCGCCGCTAAAGCGTGTCTACTTCTTGGCGAACGCGTTCCTCGCTCCTGAGCGCGTGCAGGCTGTGCCGCGGACCACGAGAGGGAACCGGCCCGGACCCCGACGTAGGGTGCGAGGAGGCAGCGTGGGGGATGATCCGACAGTCGTCCTGCGTGATCGCAATGGCGCGATTTGAGCCCCAAGGCTCGACGCCTGGGAAAGAGCGAACATTCGCGATCCCGGCCGGCACTGGCGCCGAGACGTTCGGCCTTCCACCTGAAACCCGCGTCCCCAATGCTCTCGCCGGCAGCGATATGTGTCATGGCGTCGTCGAGCGTGTAGCGTTCGCCATGGGCGGAGGCGACCAGGCGCCCACGCTCGCCCCACCGACATCTGACCACTTCATGAGGAGTACCGAATGAGCAAGACCAAGCAATGCACGCATGCCGAAGCCATCCACCGTGTCGTGCCCAGCGCCAAGGGCTGCGAGGAGTGCCTGAAGACCGGCAGCCCCTGGGTCCATCTGCGGCTGTGCCGCACCTGTGGCCACGTGGGATGCTGCGACGATTCGCCAAACCGCCATGCGCGCGCCCACTTTCATGAGTCGGCGCACCCGATCATCGAAGGCTACGATCCGCCCGAAGGCTGGGGTTGGTGCTTCGTCGACCGCGTGCTAATCGATCTGGGCGAGGACACGACGCCCCAGATCGGCCCGATCCCCCGGTTCGTCTGACGAGGCTGCAACCCCTCGCCGTGGCAAGTGTTCCTTGCCATCAAAGTCTGAGACCTCTCCCTGACACGCGCGGCCTTGGCAAGCAATCAATGCGATGTTAGACAAGTCGCCCGCTCCGCTCTCGGCCAGCGCCTCATGCAGCAAAGTCCGAGATAACCAGGGCCGGGCCATGAGGTGCTTGTCTCATCGCGGCCTTGTGCGCGCGGGCGCACTGCGATGTGCTCAGGTTTCTGAAGTCCGCGCTTTGGGCCCATCCGCGATGGCATCACGCGGGGCCACAGTCGGCCAGATGCAGTAGCTCACATCTCGACATCGACTGACTGCCTTGAGGCTGTGGGCAGAAATGTGCGCGGCCAGACTCCGCTTCAGTCACCGTACCCTTCTTCGAAGCCGCTATTCGCCAGCGGGACGGTAGAGAAGGGAAAAGGCGCGCGGCCGCCCGGCTTGGTCGGTGGCGAGATGATTTCCGACGCTTCTAGCCGGATAAGACTGTTTTGGCGACCGAGGCCGCCGTTGCGGTGCAGACCATGCAGATCTTCAGGCAGCTGCCGCACGTGAAGGCAGCGCGCCGAGCGCCTGCCGTCAGCTGGCGTACTGGGCCATCGCGCAGGCTGGCCACGATTTGCCCGAGACCGTCCTTTGCCGCTGATGACGTGATGGATCGCACCCTGCTTGGTAGCAAAGGCAGTCCTTATCCGAGATATTTCATCTCCATTTCAGCAGCCTGCTCTGCATCGAAGCGCCGGCATGCATCGTCGTAGTGATGCCCCTTCGTTCCACCGCGCACAGTCCCAGGCTCGCGTGTACCGTAATAGTGCTCCCAGCCCGAAGGCAGCCGACGCGAATCGGGAGTCGCGAGCCAGAGGCGATACAGCGTGCGCTTCTTCGAGACTTCAGCATGATCTTCAAAGCTGGTACGGGAATGGAGCATGGTCTGATTGCTCAGCAGTTGCAGATCGCCCGGCGCGAGATGCATGCAATACATCAGATCGGGGCGGCGCACGACCGCATCGAGGTATTCGACCGCTTCGCGCTGCGCAGACGTGAGCGGCGGAACGCCTTCGAGCTTCAATGCGTTCTCCAGGCGGTTGCGGTTCCACACGCACGAGACTCTCCCATCCTCGATGCCGACCAACGGCGCGAGAAACCATGCCGACTCGTCGTCGCGCTGCTCTCCATTACGGCTGAAAGGGTAATTGGTGTGCAACGCTGCGGCGAGATCGGGTCGCTCGGCGCGAACGACCTCGTACGCCTTGATCGAGCTGCTGCACATGCTCATGCCACCGACCGGCGACTGGTTGTAGCAGCTGAGCAGCACCACATCGGAGCCATCCACATGAAAGTCGAGCTCGGCATTCGAGGAGTAGCCGCGCCCCGTCGGGCTGCGATAGACGCCGCCCGCATCCTTCACTTCATTGATGTATGCCGAGAGCTTGTTCTGGGGTCGTGCCACGCCGAAGTACAGGCCGATGGCCCAGGTCATGAGTTCGAATTCAGCCGGCGTGACACCGTTTCGCGGCAGATTCTTCACGAGCGCCATTCCGCGCCCGTCACGCACTTCGCGGAAGGCATCGGCCAGCGTGTCGAGCGAGAGCTGCAAGGCGAAATCACGCTTGCGATAGTCGGTCAGCGGCTTGCCTTGCACATGAGCGCCACGCACTGCCGTGATGAGCTCGTTGGCCTGCGCGTTGCTCAGCGCATAGCTCCAGCGGGTTTCGTGCTGCACTTCGGCGACCGTCCAAGCAACGGGCAAGCCTGCCTCGAATCGGGGGAGTGCGCGGGAGAAAGCCTCTGCGGAGGCGGGGACGTCAGTGGTGGTCATGGCAATGGGTCCGGAGGAGGTTGAATTGCAAGGTGCTCAGCGTTGCATCGGCGTGCCGGCGTTGAAGCGGGTGCGCAACGCGTCCCATTCGTCGGCACCGAAGCGGCGGAAGGTGGTCGCGACGTTGGCGTTCACGGCGGGCGCGATGTGCGTTCGCTTCAATTCGGCGAGCGCGGCATCGCCGGCTTCGATGGCGGCCTTGAGCATCAGGCCCGGCAGGATCGCGAGCCGATAGCCCATGGCGTCGGCCTCGCGCAAGTCGAAGATCGGCGTACGTCCGCCCGGCACGACGTTCAGCAGGCAGGGTCCGGCGATGAGCCGCGGTACGGCGGCAACCTCTTCCAGCGTCTGCGTCGCCTCGATGAAAACCAGGTCAGCGCCGGCCTCCAGCGCGTCGCGGCCGCGCGCGATGGCTTCGTCGAAGCCGAGCATCGCGCGCGCGTCGGTGCGGGCGATGACGAGAAAGTCGCGGCTGCGCCGTGCCTCGACGGCCGCCCGGATCTTCGAGGCGAACTCGGTGCGCGACACGACCTCCTTGCCGTCGAGGTGACCGCAGCGCTTCGGCGCGACCTGGTCCTCGATGTGGATCGCGGAAACGCCCCTTGCTTCGTATTCGCGCACCGTGCGCGTCACGTTGAGTTCATTGCCGTAGCCGGTGTCGGCATCGGCGATCAGCGGGATGCCGATGCTGCGCGCCATCACGGCCGCGTTTTCCACCATCTCGCTCATGGTGAGGAGGCCGAAGTCGGGGTAGCCACGGGCGGCCGAGGTGCCGGCGCCGGTCATGTACACGGCCTCGAAGCCGGCTTGTTCGATCAGGCGCGCGCCCATGCCGTCGTAGGCACCGGGAGCGATGACGAGACCGGGGCGTGCCAGGCGTTCGCGCAGGGAAATAAGGGAAGCGGTCATGGAGCGGTGTGTGATGAAGTGAATCAGGGTGGCTCACTCGGCCTGGATGCCGAGCTTGCGTGTCAATTCGCCGTATTCGACGAGTTCGCGCTGGAAGCGCTGTGCGAACGCTTCCGGCGCTTCGCCGCCCGGCTCGGCGCCGAGTTCGGCCAGCCGGGCCTGGATTGCAGGCTTGGCAAGCACGGTCGCCACGTCGGCGTGGATGGCCGCAGCCGTTGCTGCCGGCAGGCGGCCGGGTCCGAACAGCCCGTACCAGCTCTTGGAATCGAGATCCGTCACGCCCTGCTCTCTGAAGGTGGGAACGTTCGGCAGCATCTCGCTGCGTCGGGCCGCGGCGATGCCCAGGATCTTCATGCGGCCGTCCTTCATCATGGGGAGCGCCGAAGTGATGCTCGCGAACCCCGTTTCGACGACGTTGCCCATGATGTCGCCGAGCCACTGCCCTGCACCCTTGTAGGGCACATGGACGAGCTTGATCTGCGTCTCGTCGGCCAGGCGCTCGCCATAGAGGCGCGTGCTCGGTTCCGAACTGGCGAAGGTGTGCACGCCGGGCTCCCTCTTTGCAAGCGCCACGAACGAGCGGATGTCGCTTGCCTTCAGGCCCGGCGATCCGACCATGACCACCACCGGCTTGGCCAGCGCCGTGATCGGGGTGAAGTCGGTTTTTGTGTTGAACGGCAGCTTGCCGAGCACGTAGGGATTGATGGCGATGGAGGCTACCGAGAGCAACAGCGTCTGCCCGTCCGGCGCGGCCTTGGCGACGAAGGCCGCACCGATGGTGCCGCTCGCCCCGGTACGGTTTTCGACCAGCACGGGCTGGCCCCACATCTCGCCGAGTTCCCTGGCGAAGAGCCGGCCCACCACATCGGTGCCGCCACCCGCGGTGTAAGGAACGACCAGCGTGATCGGCTTGGTGGGATGAAAGTTCGCGCCCGCCGCCAGCGACGTGGTTGACGCCAGAGCCAGCGACATCGCGGCAAGGATATGTTTCATGTCTCGTCCTATAGTTGGTATGTGTGCATTACAACATGCACGCGTTCGGGCGTGCAAGTCCTTGGTACGCTCACGGCCTTCCAACCGATCCAACGACATGGCTTCACCTCTGCAAAAGTCGAGCGGCACTCTGCTGCACCGGCAACTCTTCGTGGTGCTGAAACAGCAGATCGTCCGCGGCGAGATCCGCGACCACGAGCGCCTGCCGACGCAGGAAGAACTCTGCGCGCAATACGACGTGTCGCGCATCACGGTGCGTCGCGCGCTGGCCGACCTGCAAGCCGAAGGTCTCATCCGAAACGAGCAGGGAGTTGGGGCCTTCGTCACCGCACCGCGCATGGCGCCGAAGAAGGCGCCCTCGCTGAGCTTTGTGGCGGGTCTGCGCAAGGTCGTGGAAGAAACCGATGTGCGCGTGCTCGGCATCGAGCTGTCGCGCTGCCCGCACTACATCGCGGACGCTCTGGGCATTGGCGACGAAGACGAAGCGCTGCACGTGGTGCGCATCCGCCTTCGCAACGATGTACCGGTGATGCTGCTCGATGCCTGGTTGCCGAAGCGTTTCGAAAGCGTCGTCACGATCCGCGAGTTGGGCAAGCAGCCCCTGTTCAACCTGATCACTGGCAATGGCAAGGACGTGGGCCGCGTGATCCAGGAAGTGAACGCGGAAACTGCGGGGCCGACGACGGCGTCGGCATTGAAGATCGAGCTCAACTCGCCCGTGCTGCGGATCGACCGGCTGATGCACAACCGAAAGCAGTTGCCCGTGCAGTACCTCACCGTTCGGTCCTCGCCGCTGCACAGCCGGCTGCTGATGGAAATATCAGGAAACGATGTCAACACCCTGAGCGCTGGTCATCTCGTCCACGACCGGTGAGCCAAGCCAGTCGGCAAGATCACGCCGATTTCCCCGGAGAGTGGACTGGTGTGTAGGTCCTGAAGACCGCAAATGGCATCGCGGCTTGAGATCAACAACCGGACAGACTCATGAAGATCCAGACGAGCGACGACCATGTATGAAGACCTCGAAGCCCTTAGACCTGATCTGCAGCCGATGTTCGGCAAGTCGAAGTCTGCGACGCCAGAGGCCGTGATCGAAATGAGGAAGCTGAATCCGGAGTGCCCCGAGGCTTACTGGCGTTTGCCCGAGAGCGAGGCACGGGCGTCGTAGAGCAGCAGGGCGAGCCCTTCATCTTTGAGGGGCGGCTGCGAAGCTCCGAACACGAGATCTACTGCGACCGCCTGATCTATGACCATGGCGTGAAGGGCGACGTGATGATCTCGGGCACGGAAGCATGGGCATGGCCTACGGTTTCGACGGGGGCGATGGCTGGAGGCTTGTGGAGGTGGACGAATTCAGAGTTGTCACGCCTCTGAATAACATCCCCGGCATCGAGGTCTGGACTTCAAGCGAGCGTGCTACCTTACGATGTCACTGCTTCCTTCTAATGATCAACCGCCGGCTGCAGTGCACCATCTATGGAACTTCGCCAACTGCGGTATTTCGTGAAAGTCTGCGAGCTTCGCAGCATGGGCCGTGCCGCGGTCGAACTTGGGCTTGTGACCTCGGCGTTAAGCCAGCAAATCAGTCGTCTGGAGAGTGAGCTAAGCACCCGTTTGCTCCAGCGCAGCAGCATCGGCGTCACTCCAACCGATTCAGGCGTGGCGTTCCTGCAGCAGGCGCAACTCACGTTACGGCATGCCGATGAGGCAGTTCGCGCGGCGCAGCAAGCTCGCCTCTCGGGCCACGTGAGCGTAGGCCTGTCGCCGACCACGGCCTCGGTGCTCGGCCTCCCGTTGATGCAGGCGATGCAAGCCCGCTATCCCGACGTGCGGCTGCACCTGGTGGAGTCGCTGTCGGGCAACCTGGCCAGCATGCTGCAGGCACGACAACTCGACCTGGCCGTGCTGTTCGAGACCGCCACGCCACGACGCTGGAGCATTGAACCGCTACTGGACGAAAAGCTGTTCGTGCTTGCTGCCACATCACTCGCGCAGCGCCCAGCAGGCGCCAAGGTACGGCTTGCCCAGCTGGGAGATGTGCCGTTGATCATGCCCAGCGCCGGACACGGTCTGCGCGCGACGCTCGACGCCGCGTTTGCCCGCGCGCGCATCGCACCGCGAATCGTGGCGGAGATCGATGGCCTCGCTTTGCTGATGGATGCCGTGCGCGCCGGCTTAGGTGCGACGATTCAACCAGGGGCCGCGATTGCACGCCAAGATGCCCAAGGTGTACACAGCAGCCAGATCACCGATGCCCATGTTGGCAGACGCAGCCTGCTCGTCAGTTTGTCGGACGACGAATTGTCGCCTGCCGCCTTGGCGACTCGGGTGGTGATGGCGGACACCGCGCGCACGCTGGTGAGCAAGGGCCAATGGGTCGGCGCACGTCTTCACAAAAGCTGAACACGTGTTGCCTGGCTTGGCCTTTCGCCATCCAGGCTGAGTGCCTAAAGTCTCCTGACCCACAAGGAGACACAGATGAACGACGAGCAGTTCGACGTCCTGATAGCAGGAGGCGGCAATGCCGCGCTTTGCGCTGCGTTGATGGCGAGAGAGGCTGGCGTCAGCGTGCTGCTACTCGAGGCCGCTCCGAAGGCCTGGCGCGGGGGAAACTCGCAGCACACACGCAACCTTCGCTGCATGCACGACGCGCCGCAGGACGTCTTGGTCGAGGCCTATCCGGAAGAGGAGTACTGGCAGGACCTGCTGAAGGTCACCGGCGGCCTGACCGATGAGCATCTGGCCCGCTTGGTGATCCGCGCGTCGTCGAGCTGCCGCGACTGGATGCGCAGCCACGGCGTTCATTTCCAGCCGCCGCTGTCGGGCGCGCTGCACGTTGCACGCACCAACGCCTTTTTCATGGGTGGCGGCAAGGCACTCGTCAACGCGTATTACCGCAGCGCCGAACGGCTGGGCGTGCAAATTCGCTATGGGACGCCGGTGGTGTCGGTCGAGCTCGACGGCAACCGCTTCGTGGCGGTACACACAGAAGCCGGCGAGCGCATCGCCGCCCGCAGCTGCGTGCTCGCCGCCGGGGGCTTCGAGTCGAATCGCGAATGGCTGCGCGAGGCCTGGGGACAGAATGAACGTGGCGAATGGCCGGCCGACAACTTCCTGATCCGCGGCACGCGCTTCAACCAGGGCGTCCTGCTCAAGCAGATGATCGACGCCGGGGCCGATGCCATCGGCGAGCCGTCGCAAGGCCACATGGTGGCCATCGACGCGCGTGCCCCCCTTTACGACGGTGGCATCTGCACCCGCATTGATTGCGTGTCTTTGGGCGTGGTAGTCAACCGCGAGGCGCGGCGCTTCTACGACGAAGGCGAGGACTTCTGGCCCAAGCGCTATGCCATATGGGGCCGCCTGGTGGCGCAGCAGCCGGGTCAGGTGGCCTATTCCGTCATTGACAAGAAGGCGATTGGCCGCTTCATGCCGCCGGTCTTCCCAGGCACCGTCGCCGACACGCTGCCCGAGCTGGCACGCCAGCTCGGGCTGGACGAAACGACCTTCCTGCAGACCATCGCCGACTACAACGCCGCATGTCGCGCGGGCCGCTTCGACCACACAGCGCTGGACGACTGCCACACCGAAGGGCTGGCGCCCGCCAAGACCCACTGGGCCCGGCCCATCGACACTGCGCCGTTCCACGCCTATCCACTGCGACCCGGCATCACCTTCACCTACCTGGGCCTGAAGGTGGACGCCACCGCCGCCGTCCGCTTCGGCGACCAGCCCAGCCCCAACCTCTTCGTCGCCGGCGAAATGATGGCCGGCAACGTGCTCGGCAAGGGCTACACCGCCGGCGTCGGCATGAGCATCGGCACGGCCTTCGGCCGCATCGCCGGCACACGGGCCGCCGCCGTGGCCCTGCAGCAGAAAGAGTCCCATCATGCAATCGCTTGACGCCCTGGCACGCGAGGCGGTGTCGCTCGCCGATGGGCCTCGCCGCATCATCCCCATCCTGTCGGCTGCCGAGACCGAGGTCGGCCGGCAGATGCAGATCTGCAATGCCTGCCGCTACTGCGAAGGCTTCTGCGCGGTGTTCCCGGCCATGACCCGCCGGCTCGAATTCGGCAAGGCCGACATCCACTATCTGGCCAACCTCTGCCACAACTGCGGCGCCTGCCTGCATGCCTGCCAGTACGCGCCGCCGCACGAGTTCGCCGTGAACGTGCCGCGCGCCATGGCCGAGGTGCGGGGCCAGACCTACGTCGACTACGCCTGGCCGCCGGCGCTCGGCGTGCTTTACCAGCGCAACGGGCTGACGCTGTCGCTCGCGCTGGCGGCGGCGCTTGCGCTGTTCCTGGTGCTCGCTGCGGCGATGAAGGGCAGCCTGTGGGGCGCGGCGCCCGGCGACAACTTCTACAGTGTGTTCCCGCACAACCTCCTGGTCGGCATGTTCGCGCCCGTATTTCTCTTCGCCGTGCTCGCGCTCGGCATGGGTGTGCGGCGCTTCTGGCGCGACATCACGCCCGCGACCAGCGGCGCGCCACTGAATCGGCCCGCCGCGGCCGAAGCCGCCGACGCGGTACTGCGCCTCAAGTACCTCGACGGTGGTCATGGCGACGGCTGCCACAACGAAGACGACGCGTACACACTGGCACGCCGGCGCTTCCACCATCTGACCTTCTATGGCTTCATGCTGTGCTTCGCCGCGACCAGCGTGGCCACGCTGTACCACTATGTCTTCGGTTGGGCGGCCCCTTACGCCCTGCCCAGCCTCCCGAAGCTGCTGGGCGTGGTCGGCGGCATCAGCCTGATGGTTGGCACGGCCGGCCTGTGGCGGCTGAACCGCAGGCGCCATCCCTCGCATGGCGACCTGGCGCAGAAGCCGATGGACCTCGGCTTCATCGCGCTGCTGTTCCTCACCAGCGCGAGCGGCCTGGCCCTGTGGCTCGGCCGTGGCACGCCCGCGCTGGCGCTGCTGCTGTGCCTGCATCTGGGGGCGGTGATGGCCCTTTTCGCCACCATGCCGTACGGCAAGTTCGGGCACGGCATCTTCCGCAGCGCCGCGCTGCTGCGCCATGCCGTCGAGAAGCGCCTGCCCAACCCCATCGGCCTCGGCGCGGACTGAGCACCAGCAACACCGGCAACCACATAACCCAAAGGAGATCCCGATGAACAAGCGACAACTTCTGCATGCCACGGCCGCGGCCGCCGTGCTCTGCCTGGCAGGACACGCTCATGCCCAGGACTTCCCGCCGAAGAAGCCTGTGACCCTCGTGGTCGGCTTCGCGCCGGGCGGCGCAGCCGACGCGGCCGCGCGCCTGATCGCCAAGAAGCTCGGCGAGGACGTCGGCCAGACGGTGATCATCGACAACAAAGCCGGTGCGGGCGGCAACATCGCACACCAGTATGTGGCCCACGGACCGACCGATGGCTCGATGCTGCTGTTCGGCTCCATCGGCCCGCTGACCATCGCGCCCCATGTGATGAAGGTCAGCTACGACCCGTTCAAGGATCTTGCCGCGGTGTCGGGCGGGGTGAATTTCCCCAACGTACTGGTGGTGCACAAGGGGCTGGGCGTGAAGACTCTGGCCGACTTCGTGGCGCTGTCGAAGAACAAGCCCGGCACCGTAGACTTCGCGTCGACCGGTGCAGGCTCGGCGTCCCACCTGGCCGGGGAACTTTTCAACCAGCGCGCCGGCATCGACATGGTGCACGTGCCTTACAAGGGCGGCGCCCCGGCTCTGCAGGACCTGCTGGGCCAGCGCATCGCCTCGTACTTCTCGGCGCCGCCGACGGCACTGCCACATGTCGAAGCCGGAAATGTGATCCCGCTGGCCACCACGGGGCTGACCCGCCCGGCCTACATGCCCAGCATCCCGACGGTGGCCGAGTCGGGCTACCCGGGCTTCGAGGCGTTGAATTGGTACGCGTTCGTGGCCCCCGGCAAGACGCCCGTGGCCATCCTGGAGCGCTGGAACCAGGCCATCGTCAAGGTGCTGGCGGACCACGGCGTAAAGGAAGCGCTGAACAAGCACGGCCTGACCCCGCAGCCGACGACCCGCGCCGAACTCACCGACTTCATGAGGAAGGAGGACGCCAAGTGGAGCGCCATCGTGCGCGACCGGAAGATCACCGCGAACTAGGCGCCTTTAGCGGGCAAGCGACGACCGCTTGGTGTCGTGGAGCAGGCATTGGCGTGGGCTTTGGAGAGCATCTGCTATCGCTGGCGGATTCAACCGGTCGACGCCTGATCCGCCGCAGCGCGTCAGGTCCGCAGATAGCTGTACATCAAGGCATCGTGGGCCACGCCCTCAACCCATCGATACTTCCTGAGGCGACCTTGAAACTCAAGACCTGAACGCTCGAGTACACGAAGAGAAGGCACGTTGCCAATCAGCACCGGTGATTGAATTCGGGTGAGCCCTTGCCTCATCGCCCATCCGACGACTGACCGGCACGCTGCCTTGGCAAGCCCCTGGCCCCATTCGTCTGGGTGGAGGTCGTATGCCACCTCTGCGTTTCGATGAACCATGGAGATCGATTGGAAACCAACAGCGGTCCGAAGCCCGTATTGGGCAATCAGGACCGGCAGCATGATCACCAATGAGCCGGTGCCGACAACACCGCTGAGCACTCCGGCGCCGAGGGCGAGGTGAAGGATGAGTGACAACGCAATCATCGGCCGCGCGATCAGCCAGGGCCGTCGCTCGCGGCCGCGAGGAGCGGCACGAGCACATCGCTGATCGGCGTCGGGACGCCGAGGGCGCGGCCGCGACGCGAGATGACGCCGTTGCGGATATCCCATTCAAGCGGATGGCCGGCTTCGCGATCTGCGAGGATGGAGGTACCCATATCGGCGGGAGATGCCTGGAACTTGTCGAGAATCTCCTGCGGTATCTCGTCCGCGAGTTCTGCACCCTGGGCGCGGGCCACGGCCAGGCATTCCCGAAGATAGGCAAGGGCGAGCTCGGCGATGTCGGACCGGCCAAACATGCCGCAGCGGCGGTGCGTGAGAACCATGAGTCCGGCCACTGCGTTCTGCAGCAGCTTTCGCCAGGCAAGCGCGTGGAAGTTCGCGGCCAACTCGACACGGCACCGTGTGCCCTGCAGTGCCTCGGCCGCCACGCGGGCGTCTGAGGTGTCTGGCAGGCTGAGCCGCATGTCTCCGCGCAAGCGCACCGAGCCATCGGATTGCGCCTGTGCAGGGAACCATACGACGGCGGGAACGATCCGCCCGGGTCGGGCATGCAGAGTGATCCCCTCCAACTGCTCGACTCCGTTCTGCAGAACGCAGACAACAGTTTCCGGGCCACTCAAGGCTGTGAGCCATTCTGCCGCCGCCTCGGTCTGTGTCGCCTTGACGGCCAGGAAGACGAGGTCGACCGAACCCCCGAATTGTGCAGGATCCACCCGAACCGGACCGGGCACGGTGATGACGCGATCGCCGTCTTGTAGCGTCAGGCGGTCGCGGGGAGTGCGCCCGCAAAGCGAAGGTGTGCGCCCGACTTCGTGGAGTGCCGCCGCGACCGCAGTGCCGATCGCACCCGGGCCCACAACGGCGATGGATGCAGGGCTTGCAGCATTCATGAACATGGATTCCTTCGAGCGTCTCGTTAACGTTTTGTGCACGCCGCGCTTGCACTCCTTGCCAGCGCAATGTAATCTATTACGGATTATGAAGGAAGATCGTAATAGAGTTTCTGACGACGCGCCACTGATGCAGTTGATTGGAAGCATCCAAGCCCGAAGTGGTGACCTTGCTGCCAGCGAGGCAAAGGTCGTCGAACTATTGCTCGCTGACCCCCTCTTTGTCGGCGCGAGCACTACTGCGCAGGTGGCTGCCCGCGCTGGCGTTTCGCCCCCAAGCGTGATCCGCGCCGCACGTGCCATCGGCTTCAGCGGGTTCACCGAGCTCAAGATCGAGATCGCTCGCGCACGCGGCACCACCCGGTTCTTCGCGCCGCCCGACGTACTCGCGGCGGGTGCCACGACGTCAGCGGTGCTCGAAGCCTCGATCCGCGCAGGCGCCGACGCACTGACCGCGCTTGGCGGGGCTGTCGAGTTGGCCGCGCTCGACCAGGCGGTGAGCATCATCCAGCGCGCGCGCCAGGTGATTGCATTCGGAGCCGGCCCCTCGACGACGGTCGCCGCCGATGCGGTTTTCCGGCTGCGCTCGGTCGGCGTGACGACCATCGGCATCCCCGACTATCTGTCGGCGATGATCGCGGCGCGGCTCCTCGGCCCTGGGGATGCCGTCATCGCCGTCAGCTCGACCGGACGGACCTCGACGACGCTCGCGATCGCGGATGCGGCGGCTTCCGCCGGGGCCTCGCTCATCGCGCTCACCAACCAGTACGGCACACCGTTGGCGACCCTCGCGGACGTCGCGCTTGTCGTCGGAGGTGCACCATTGCCGGCCCAGATGGCTGCGGCCGGAAGTCGGCTGGCACAGCTCGTGGTGATTGACGCGCTGGTCGCGGCCCTCGCTCTGCGCGAGCCGGAGCGCAGCCGCCGCGCGGAACGGGCGAGCATCGACCTGCCCGATATCGCCTGATGCTGCCCGGCACCGTCGCAATGGTCCTCGCCGCGGCGGTAGCGCATGCGGTGTGGAACTTGGCCTCGAAGTACAAGCGGGGAGAGGCCTTGCTGTTCGTCTGCGCCTATACCTACGCTTCGGCACTGCTGTGCGTCGCGATCAGCATTGCCTTCATAGCGGAAGGGCAACAGGTGCTCGGCTGGCCGCTCGCTGCGGGCGCCGCCGTCTCTGCCGTGTTGCACACCGCTTACTCTCTGACCTTGCAGGCAGGCTACGAACGCGCCGAGCTGGGAGTGGTTTATCCAGTCGCTCGCGGCATCGGGCCGGTGCTGGCGATGCTGTTCGCGATCCTGCTGCTGGACGAACAGCTCACCGCTGCCGCCATGTTCGGCGCTTCGCTTGTCATGGCGGGAGTTCTCGTCGTGACCGGCAACCCCTTCAGAAACGGGAGCTGCCGGCCGCTTCAGGGCTTGCTCTGGGGTGCCGCGACCGGATCGACCATCGCCGCCTACACGATCTGGGACGCCTACTCGGTTGTTGCGCTGCACTTGGCGCCGGTGAGTTACTACGCGGCCACGCTGGTGCTGCAGAGCCTCATCTTGACCCCGAGTTTGCTGCGCCGACGTCATCGCATTCGAGCGGCCATCCGTGCCGACGGCGTGCCGATCCTCATCGTGGCTGTGTTCTCGCCGCTCGCCTACATCCTCGTTCTCACTGCCATGCTGGAGGCGCCGGTGGCGCTCGTCGCGCCTCTGCGCGAGTCGTCCATCGTCATCGGCTCAATCGCTGCGTACGGACTGTTTGGCGAGGGTCATCTCGCGCGGCGCATTGCCGGCGCGGTGATCGTGTTGGCTGGGATCGCGGCGATCAGTCTTTGACGCCTTCTTTGAGCCGGCTCTGGAGTGAACCCCTGCGGCTGTACTACCGGGGTCATGCGAACCAAGCCGCTTTCCGAGCAAGTGGGGATTCGAATTCGTAGGGTGGAAGATACCCGAGCGCGGAGTGAAGCCGCTTTGCGTTGTAGACCTCTTCAATGAACAGAGGAAGCCGGCTGGCGACATCGCCGAAGGTCTCGTAGCCGCGGATGTAGACGTCCTCGACCTTGAGCGTCTTCATGAAGCTCTCAGCCTGCGCATTTAGGTACGGGTTGTCTGGCGTCCATTTCAGACGAGCTTCTCGGTATGCCTCGGCGCAATGCGTTTGTAGTCCCACCCCATCTCGCGCAAGATCGAGTCGGTGTGCTGGCCCAGCACCGGTACATCGTCCATGCGTGGCTCGAAGGCGTCGGTGCGGCCCGGCGGTAGCAACGCGGGGATCGGGCCAACTGGCGTGCCCCCTTCGCGCCAGCGTTTGCGCGGCTTGAGCTGCGGATGGGCCCACAGGTCAGCGAGCGTGCTCATGCGTGCGTTGGCGATCTGCGCGTCGTCGAAGCGGCGGGAGAATTCGTCAGCGGTGAGCACCAAAAAGGCCTGAAGAAGCACCGGTCCTACGCTGCTCGCTGCAGTGGCGGGCCGCGTGGTTGGCGGTGCGTGGCGTCGTTACCCAGCGGACTTCACGCGCTGCGCCGCGAAGCGCTTTCATGCAGGTCACGCTTGCAGCCAGGCTTTGAATAGGCAGTGGAGGGGCTGGCCGGTTCCCTGCATCCAGGATCACGGAATGCCTGGCCACGACGTGTCAGATCAGCCTTGTCTCCTGCTCCCAATAGGGCGCACGCAGCTTCTTCTTGTCGATCTTCCCAAATGGCGTCGTCGGCAGTGCGTCCGCAAAGATGATTTGCTTCGGCGCGATCAACGATCCCTTGCGCTCCCGGACATAGGCGATCAAGTCAGCGGCCTCGGCCTCGGCTTCGGCCCCGGCCCGCAGCACGACAAACGCAGCGACGGCTTCACCCCACGTCGCATGGGGCACGCCGATCACGGCGGCCGAAGCGACTGCGGCATGGGCGGCCAGCACGTCCTCGACCTCTCGCGGATAGACGTTCGAGCCTCCGGATACGATCATGTCCTTCTTGCGGTCCACGATCGACAGGCGGCCACGCGGATCGAGAAAACCTATGTCGCCCGTGTGCAACCATTCACCCGCCAGGGCCTCCAGTGTGGCTTCAGACTGCTCCAGGTAGCCTTGCATCACCGAAGGGCTTCGCACACAGATCTCACCGGTGTCGCCAGCGGCGACCGGCTCGTTGCAGTCGCCAAGGATCGCGATCTCGGCCGTCGCCAATGGGTAGCCACACGCTGAGAGCGACGTGGGATCGTCGAGATCATGACCGCCGCGCCGCAAAACCGCGATGGGGGTGAACTCCGTCTGCGCATAGACTTGAGAGAAGACCGGGCCAATACGTTGAATGGCTTCCCGCAGACGGTCCGGCGCTATGACAGATCCCGCGTAGACGACCAGCTCGAGACTGCTGAGGTCAAAGGCCTCGAGTGGGGCCTCAAGAAGCTTGTAGATCATTGTGGGCACCATCAACGTCGCACTGATGCGTTCGCGCTGGATTGTCTCCAGGACGTGCCCCGTGTCGTACTTCTTCATCAAATGGATGGTGCCTCCGCGCATCCGTGTGGGCGCGATCAACTGACCTGTGACATGGCTGATCAGCGCGATGGCCAAATACTGCACGGCGTCTGGCAGTTCCAGCTCACTGTTCATGGCGATTGCCATTAGCGCGACCTGACCAGCCTCACGCACAATGGCCTTCTGGCGGCCAGTCGTTCCTCCAGTGAAATTCAGCGTGCCGATGCCCATGCTTGCATCGCCATAAGCTGCCAGCGGGTCATGCCGTTGTCGTTGGACTCCCACCGGATGCGACAGAAGATGGACGATGGCATGAACACTGCGCAGCGCCGCCACCCGCATCGGTCGTCGCGCCGCGTCTCGAGCTACGCATGTTGCAGCCCGGACGACAGGCGCCGCACCGTCGGGTCTGGAGGGGCGGCCTGAGCGCCTGGATCGCCTGGGGACTTGCACCTTCGGGCTTTGCCTTTCTGGCGGTCGCCATGGAGCGACACACCACGGTGGTGCTGGAGCGAGACATCAAACCGTTGAGCCGCGCGTTGAGTCAGGATGCCGGCGTCGCCTGGTTGGCCTCTGCCCTGGCGGAGAGCTGGGCCCGTTGGAGCCGTCCATCGCCATAGCGGCGTGGCTGGGGGCGTCGACCCTCGCATCCGTGAGTGCAGCGTTCGTCTTGGCGTATCGACTGCGCCTTCTTCGGGCAGTCGCTCTCGTTGGTTTCACTGCCGCAATGCTGGCGTGGCAGCTGCCCACCTCATGATCATTCCGTATGAAGACTCTTAAGGTAGGCGCAGCACATGTCAGCCAATGCATCGGCATAGGCCGTGATCTCTCGCTGCGTTCGTGGCGTGCCTGAGAAGCTTTTCCCCACGGAGCTGAACGTCGTGGTCACCAGATCACCTGCCAGCGCGCGCGTGGCCGCAGACGCTTTGGGTAGCGCCTCATCCATGAAAGATTCGAAGGTCCTTTTCGCCGAAGCCCTGATCTGCTTCGCCTCCGGGGCATCGCGGTAGAGCGGCGCCGCATCGCTGAGCGCAACCCGCATCTGGGCCTCTTCACATTCTGAATGGATAAACGCGTGGACTACCGCCCGCAGCCGATCGAGCGGAGGTTTTCTGAAGTCCTCAAGGATGTTGCGCAACATCTCTGTCGTCTGCTTCCACTCATCGGCCTGAAGCTGAAAGAGGATCGAGGTCTTGTTCGGGAAGTATTGGTACACCGATCCGACACTGACTCCGGCCTTCTCCGCGACACGCGCCGTCGTGAAGCGGGTGGCACCTTCCTCGCTCAAGACCTGTGCCGCTGCTTGCAAGATGGCCGCGACCAGCTCTGTCGAGCGGACCTGTTGCGGTTGTTTCCGAGAGGAGATCTCAGGGCGGCGTCGGTTGGTCATGATGGCTGGGATCCGGAGGGCTGTGAAGAGGCAGAGTGGTCGCTCCATCTGCCTGCAACGCGAATAATCATTCGTATTTTAGAACAGCTTGGTGGATCACTCAACTTGTCCAATCCCACCGCACCTGGACGCGAAGATCCGAGGCGCACCTGAACGGACTTCCAGCCCCGCTGCAAGACAGCCACGAGACCAGCCAGGAGACGTCCGGCAATGCCTTGCTGGTCACCTTGCAGGGCTCCGGCCCAGGCAACGGCACGGCGGGACCCTGCCGTTCGGGTCATTCGAGCGCCTGAGGGAGTTGGTTTTTCGTAAACAGAAACCTGAGCTTTTTGCCGAGCTGGTCACGCTCCAGGCTCGGTTTTCTGCAACTCACCCCAGTCAAGTCGCGGGAGTCGAGCGCAGGACCAAGGCCGAGAAAAATGCGACCCCGAATGCGAATAGAAAACGCGACGGATTGATCGTATTATTTGGTTCAACGCGATGTATTCATCGTGTTCCAGATGATCCTTTTCGCACCGCTCATTCGCAGACAGACCCATCCATGACGACAACACTGACCACCTCGCCGATCGCACCTTTGCTGGATCGCCTCTTCGCACAGGCCGCTGCGGCAACCAGCCCGGCGATGGCGCAGATCTCGCGCGAAGAGCGCGAGCGTCTGATGCACAGCAAGACCGAATACCTGGATTTCTACGGACGCCTGAAGGGTCTCTGGCTGCCGGTTTCTCGCGAGACGGGAACATTGCTCTACATGCTGGCGCGCAGCGCAAAGGTCCACAGCGTCGTCGAGTTCGGCACTTCGTTCGGCATCTCCACCGTGCACCTGGCGGCGGCCCTGCGCGACAACGGCGGCGGCCATCTGATCAGCAGCGAGTTCGAGCCATCGAAAGTGGCACAGGCGCGAAAGCACCTGATTGAAGCGGGCCTCGCCGACCTGGTGGAGATCCGCGAGGGCGACGCACTGAAGACGTTGGCTTCAGCGCTGCCCGACAGCGTTGACCTGCTGCTCCTCGACGGCGCCAAGGCGCTTTACGGCGACGTCCTGGATCTGGTGGAAAACCGCCTGCGCCCGGGCGCGCTGGTCGTCGCCGACAACGCCGATCACAGCCCGGACTACCTGAAGCGTGTTCGTTCACCAGGCAGCGGCTACCTCTCGGTGCCATTCGGCGACGACGTCGAGCTGTCGATGCGACTGGGCTGAACCGGGTCTTCCGCTTCAACGCCACATCGCAGTCATCCAGACCTCACCTTCATCAATTCCATTTTTTTCAGGAAATTCACATGCACGTATTCGTTACCGGAGCCACCGGATGGGTCGGCTCTTCCCTGGTTCAACAGCTCATCAAGGCAGGTCATCAGGTCACCGGCCTGGCTCGTTCCGACGACAAGGCGGCGCAGCTGGCCGCCACCGGCGCGAGAGTCCTCCAGGCCTCGCTCGATGATCTGACCGCCCTGCGCAGTGCTGCCGGGGTGGCGGACGCCGTGGTCCATACCGCGTTCAACCACGACTTCTCCAAATTCGCAGAGAACTCGGAGCAGGACCGGCGAGTGATCGAGGCACTGGGCGACGCGCTGCAAGGATCGCAGCGCCCTCTGCTGGTGACCTCCGGACTCTCCGGATTGACTCGCGGGGCAGTGGAGACGGATGTGCCGGCTTCTGCCGGGCCGCGGAAGTCGGACGCCACTGCGCGGACGCTGCTGCAGCGCGGTGTGCGCGCCGCAGTCGTTCGCCTCCCGCCATCGGTGCATGGCCTCGGCGATCACGGATTCGCCCCGATTCTGATCCGGCTGGCCAGGGAGACAGGGGTCTCGGCTTACATCGGCGAGGGCCAGAACTGCTGGTCCGGCGTGTACCGGCACGATGCCGCGCGCGTTTACCGCCTCGCCCTGGAGCACGGCGTGAATGAGCCGGTCTACCACGCGGTGGCGGACGAGGCAGTGCCGTTCAGGGAAATTGCCGAAGTGATCGGCCGCCGCCTGGGACTTCCCGTCGAAGCGCGGGGCCGTGAGCACTTCGGCTGGTTCGCAATGATGGCCGGTGCGGACATGGCCGCGTCCAGTGCGCGCACACGTGGACTGCTGGGCTGGGAGCCTGAAGGCCCCGGCCTGCTCATGGATCTCGATCAGCCTGGCTACTACGCCGACTGATCAGCGGGTGCCCTCCTGTGGCCGTGAAGCGGGCTGTTGCCGTGATGCCGACAACCATGCCTCATGGCGCTGAGTCGTGCGCCCCGTTATTTAGATGCTTTGCAAACATGACTCAAGATAACTCTCAATATTCGCCAGTTTCGGGGATGGCCGCACCTCCGGCCGTCAATGTCTTTCTGAAGCTTCTTCCCATCACGCTCGCCGTCTTCATCGGCTTCCTCACGATCGGGATGCAGATGCCGGTCCTGCCTTTGCACCTGCACGAGACGCTGGGCATGGGAACGCTGGTGGTCGGCCTTGTCGTCGGCGCACAGTTTGTCGCCGCGTTGCTGTCCCGGTCGTGGGCCGGCAACTTCGCCGATATGCGCGGTGCCAAGCGCGCAGTGATTCTCGGCCTGCTGTTCGCTGCCAGTTCCGGCCTGGCGTACCTGGCCTCGCTGGCGTTCGTCGCCACGCCGGTGATGTCGGTATGGATCCTGCTGCTGGGACGTGTTTTGCTCGCAGTGGGCGAAAGTCTGATCGCCACAGGGGCGCTCGGCTGGTCCGTCGGGCGGGTTGGACCTCAAAACGCGGGCAAGGTGATGGTCTGGATCGGCATCGCGATCTTCGGCGCCTATGCACTGGGTGCGCCCGTCGGAGTCGTGGTGAACAGCCAGTGGGGTTTCATCGGAATCGCCGTCACCACCATCTTCATACCGCTCTTGGCGCTGGCAGCGGTCGCGGGTTTGCGCCCCGTGGCGCCTTCGGCGACGCGTCGCACGCCGTTCTACAAGGTGCTGGGCGCCGTGCTCTGGCCCGGCGTCGGGCTCGCGCTGTCCAGCGTGGGCTTCGGTCTGATCACGGCTTTCATCGCGCTGCTCTTTGCCGTCAAGCACTGGGGCAACGCCTCGCTGGCATTCACGGCGTTCGGCCTGGCCTTCATCGTGGCGCGCATCTTTTTTGGACATCTGCCGGACAAGATCGGCGGGGCAAAGGTGGCAATGGTCAGCGTCGCCATCGAGGTGGTCGGGCAATTGCTGATCTGGGGCGCGGACACCTCATCCATGGCGTACCTCGGAGCGGCACTGACAGGTTTTGGTTACTCGCTGGCGTTCCCCGCCTTCGGCGTCGAAGCTGTACGACGGGCCCCACCGCAGACGCGCAGCCTCGCCATGGGCGCCTACGTGGCATTCCTGGACATCGCGCTGGGCATCACCAGTCCGCTGGCCGGAGCGCTGGCCGGCGCCACAGGGATCGCTTCAGTCTACCTGGCAGGGGCGATTGCCGTTGCGCTATCGCTCATCGTCGCCCGCGGGCTGCTTCCCAATGGGCGCTTGAACGGAGCGCGAGATGTTTGAGTTCCTGAGGCCCAAGCGCACACGGGTTGAAGTGCAGGTGCTTGCCGTCAAGAGGATCGCGCCCCAGATGCAATCCATCAGGTTGGGCGGGGCCGGCGTGGAGGAGTTCCTGAAGACCGATGGTGCCGATGCACCTGCGGCGTGGGTGAAGGTCATTCTTCCCAAGGGAGAAGGGCGCGCCTACACGATCCGTGACATCGATCGCGACTCTGGAACCCTGGATCTGGCGTTCGTCCTGCACGACCGCCATGGCGTCTCCGGCCCGGCTTCGGCGTGGGCCAGCCAGGCGCGGGTCGGCGACAGGATCGATATCGCGGGACCGCGCGATGGCGCGTTCCGCCTGCCGGAAGACGCATCCTGGATCGTGCTGGCCGGTGACGCCACGGCGTTGCCTGCGATGAAGGCTATCGCAAAGGTCCTGCCTCCGGGCATCAAAGCCGAGATGTATGCGGAGGTCACTTCGCCAGAAGAACGACAAGCGATCGAGAGTCCGGCGCCGCTCGGCGTGACCTGGCTGGAAGAAGAGTCGTTGCCGGGACTCGCCTTGCGGTATGCAATCACGGGCAAGACGCTTCCGTCGTCTCCCGGATACATCTGGGTGGCCGGCGAATCAGCGGCCGTCCGGGCGTGTCGTCACCATTTTCAGATGCTCGGCCTTCCGCCCGGAAGAGTCAGTGCCAAAGGGTACTGGAAGCTCGGAGAAACGGCGCATCGAAGCGGATAGGCCGGGCGCACGCCGGCCGGCAGAACAACTGTTTTCCAAAGAAGAGTTCATGCACCTATCAACCTATGGGCTCGCGGCGACAGAGCACCTGGCAACGCAACAGCAACGAGAACACCAATGGGCTGTTCAAGCAATACATGCCGAAGGGCATCTCCAACTCAACGAGATCGCGCGAAAATTGAACGAGAGGCCGCACAAGACGCTCGGCTCCACACGCCCGCTGAGATGTTCAGTGAACGTGTTGCGTCGACCGGTTGAATCCGCCGCCGGAAGCGGGCTGTTGCTTTATAGCTTCATGCGGGTGCACACCCTTGGAGCCCTGCGTGCGACTCGCTTTCGCCGCCAGATCAAGATGCCGGTCACGCACAGCATCGCGACAACCAACCCTGCAAGACTCAGGAGCAGCTTGACCGCCGTGCCTCCAACGCTTGCCATGTGCAAGCGTGTGAGCCAGGAGCGCAGGGTGTCGGCCGCGGCAGCGCCGGTCGGCCACCAGCTGCCTCTCAACTCACCACGCTGCGCATCGAAGAAGACGAGCGTGCGCGTGTAGCGGTGGCCCACATCAAGGTCGCTGTGGACGGCATAGCGGAAGACGCCGCGCGCGGCATCGAAGAACATCCAGTCCTCGCGCAACACGGTGAAGCCCACTGTCGTGGCCTGCGCGTGCATGAGGCGACGGCCGACCTCCCTTGCCGCGGGCCAGTCCATCGCGGCGGTGCCGGGCGCAGAACGGATGGGCAACGAGAACTCGTCGCGCTGATGGGCGAGCACGCTGCGCGTCGCGGTGTCGTACACAGAGGGCAGCGTCAAGGACAGACTGCTGATCGCGAGTGCCAGAAGCACTACCCAGGCCCACAGGCCACTCGCACGGTGCAAGTCGAAGCAGACCTTGTAAGAACCGCTGCCCCAACGCAGCTTCCAGGCCGGTGCCCAACGCGACCGCCATGAGCGACGCTCGCCCCACCTCGGCGTTGCGCGCACTGGGAGCGTCAGCCAAAGCCCGAGAAAGCAGTCGACGGTCCAAAGCACTGCCACGACGCCGAGCACGAGCGCCCCGGCGTTTCCTGCAGCGAGCGAGCGGTGCAACAGATAGACGAAGGGCATGACGCTGCGCAGGCCTTCGGTCGCCATGCCGTTGTGGCGCTCGCCGCGGATCTGCCCCGTGTAGGGGTCGACGAAGACCTGATTGACGCGAAGCGGTGCCGAGGTGTCCGTGGCGGCATCCCGCCGCGGCGCGAGAAAGAACACCAGGGTTCGGCCCGGATCGATCGCCAGCGGCTGGTAGGGCGCCTGCGCCTCGGGATGGGCGCGCAGCACCGTTTCACGCAGCACCAACGGATCGATCGGCGGCCCCGAGGGCGAAGCCAAGAAGAGCTCGGGCGCCAACCAGGCCTCGAGTTCGTCGTTCCACGCCAGCAACGCCCCCGTAAGCCCGGTGACCAGCAAGAAGCCGGTCATGCCGAGGCCGAGCCAGCGGTGCAGCCGCACCAGCGCTTGACGCTCCATCCGGGCGCTGTCAGAACTCGAACTGCGCGCCGAGCTTCACAGTGCGTGGGGCGCCCTGGATCAGACGGTTGGAACCGGCCATCAGCCAATAGGCCTTGTCACCAACGTTGTCCAGGTTCAGACGGAAGGTGGTGCGCGCGCCGGCGATCCGGGTGACGTAGCGTGCCCCGAGGTCGAAGGTCGCATAGCCTGGCAACGACCAGTTGTTGGCCAGGTCCAGCGGCCGTTCGCTCACGTAGCGCCAACCGCCGGAGAGCGTCAGCGGCATGGTGGGGAGTTCGTATTCGGCATAGGCCGCGAACTGCCGCTTCGACGCACCCGGCGTGCGCAGGCCGTCGTATCGACCCAGCGAGGTCTTCGTGTTCTCAGCATCGAGGAACACCGCGCTGGCCAGCACCGTCCAAGGGCGCCCGAGCTTGGCCTTGCCGGACAGTTCGATGCCCTGGTAGCGCGCTTCGCCGTCCTGGGAATAGCGGCCGGTCGATGTGACGTATGTCAGCCCCTGCATCGTGCGGAAGATGGCTGCCGACGCCGACCAGTCGGTCTGTTCCGTCTTCAGTCCGAATTCGATCTGCTTGCTCTTGATGGGAGGGAACACCTCGTTCGCATTGATCGCTCCGCGGGGTGCCGTCGAGCCCTGTTCGAGCGCCTCGACATAGCTGCCGTAGGCGGACAGCCATGGCACCGGGCGAAACACCGCGGCGAGCGTGGGCGTGACCGCGCTCTTCTCGTAGTTGGTCGACGTGAAGCGGCTGTGGCGCGCGCCCAGGATCACATCCCACTGCTCACCGATGTGCAGGGTGTCCGATGCGAACAGGCTGCGCTGCCGCTCGGGAAACTTCCAGCCACCGTCGATCCACGTCGTCGAGAGCCCGGGATCACTGAACTGGCCGGGCGATGCGAGCGTGGCGGTTCCCAGGACTTGCGACTTGAAGTCGTTCGATTCCTGCGCACGGATGTCGCTGGCCGACACGCCCAGCGTCACGTCGTGCTTGACGCTGCCGGTGTCGAAGCCGCCCGTGACGAACAGCTGCGCCTGCTCCGATTTCACGCGTGCAGGCAGCGAGATCTGCTGTTCCGAGTAGACGCCCGCCGCGTTCGCGAACAGGAAGCTGTGGTTGCTCTGCATGTCCTGCTCCCAGTGCCGGTACGACAGGCGCGCGTCCCAGCGCGGCGCGATGTGCCAGGCCAGCGCGGTCGCGAAGGTGGTGCTGCGCGAGTCGCTGTACGTGTAGGGAGACGCCAGGCCGGTGCTGCCGTCGACGGCAGCCGGTGCGGCGGCGATCGCGTAGTTGGCGGCGCGGCCGTTCGCGTTGGGCACCAACTGGTAGTAGACGGAATCGACCCTGCGCTCCTGATGCAGGGCATCGACGCTCCAGACCAGATCGGGGGTGATACGCCAGTCGAGCGCCACCGAGCCGGAGCGACGCTTGATGTGGCCGCCGTCCTCCACGTAGGTATCGCCCTCTTCATCGACCGCGTTGATCCGGTAGCCGAAGCGGTCACCCTCGCCATAACGTCCACCCAGGTCGGCGTGCACGAGCGCCGTGCCGCTGCCCGTGCCCTCGATGGCGATGCTGCGCACGGGGACGTCCGTCGGCCGCTTGCTCACGAGGTTGACGATGCCACCCGGCGTTCCGAAGCCGTAGAGGAAGCCGCCTGCGCCACGCAGGACCTCGATGCTTTCGAGGTGCTCGACCGGCATCTGCGGCGCCCCGAGGAAGCCGATGAGGTCCTGACCGTCGAGCTTGTAGTTGTTGCGATAGCCCAGCAACACGCCGCGTACCGACAGCACCTCGCCGGTGCCGTTGGTGTAGTTGCTGCCCAGTGCCACCGCTGCATCGCTCTTGACGGCTTCGACCAGCGAGTGGGCCTGTTGGTTGTCCAGCAGGTCGCGCGTGATCACGTTGATGCTGAAAGGTGTGTCGCTGAGCGACTTCGTGCCCAGCGCGCCGAGGCTGCTGCTTGCGGCCCGGTAGGCGTTGGCGGCCGTTCCGTCGGTTGGGCTCTCGGCGGTGACCGTCACGGTCGACAACGTGTTGGCGCCGGTCGCATTGGCACGGCGGATCGACGCCCCATTGGCACTGACCAGCGCCTCCAGGCCACTGCCTTCCAGCACGCGAGAAAGCGCCTGGCGCAGGGTCATCGTGCCTTGGAGCGCCGGCGCCGACTTGCCTGTCACCAGGTTGGCGTCGAGCCCGATGCCGACGCCGGCCTGGCGGGCCAAGGCGTCGATGGTCAGCGCCAGCGGCTGTGCCGGGATGGAAAGCTGCAGCGGACGCTCGGACGCGGCCAACGAGGTCTGGGCGATGGCCGCACCGCACACGACGAAGGAGGCGATCGCGGCAGCGCATGCCAGGACGAGTGCGCGGGGGCGGCAGGAAGAAGAAAAGGAAGAGGTCGGTGTCGGATGGCGCATGGGTGTTGGAGGAGAGTTCGCTGTGAAGACGCGCTCAGGCCCTTGATACCCACAAATATTTTTCCGTCGCCCGTTCAGCGCGAAGGGCGCGGTCCGACCACCCAGGTGTCGTCGAGGCGTTCGACCGTCACCGGCAGCATGTCGGGCAGGTGGCGCAAAAAGGCGTCCGGCGCACGGACCGGGAAGGTGCCGCTGAGGCGCTGCGAGGCGAGCGCCACGGCATCCTGCAGGCGGATCGGTTGGGACAGATAGTCGTTCCACTGCGCGATCGCCTCGGGCAGTGGCGTGCCTTCGAAGACGAGCCAGCCGTCGCGCCAGGCACCGACGCTGTCGGGACGCGTCACGGAAGGGGCGTGCAAGCCGTTGCGATCGATCGCGACGGCCTGGCCGGCGCCGAGCACCACATGGCCGCTCGTGGTTGCGTCGTGCGCGGCCGTGAACACCGCGACCCGCCCTTGCGCCACGGCGACACGCATCCCACCCTCCCGGGTGGAAACGCTGAACACTGTCCCGAGGACTTCGACCCGGCCCCATTCGGTCGACACGATGAAGGGGCGCGACGCATCGCGGCGCACATCGAAGCGCATTTCTCCCTGCGTGAGCGCCACCTCGCGCCGATCTCGGAAGTAGCGCGCCATCGCTTGCGTATTGGCTGCCAGGTTGACGCTGCTGCCATCTGGAAGGTCGCGGCCCAGCAACCGACGGCGCTCGGTACGCAGGGCGATTTCATCGGTCGGCAGACGCCAAGCCCAACGCCCGCCCGCGCTCAACAGGCCTACAGCGGCGCCGAGGCCGAGCACACGCAACACACGACGGCGCGCCTGGACGTCCGGCGCCGCGCCGGGAGCCGGTATGTCGACACGGTCTTTGAGTTCTTCGCCGGCCGTGGCACGCCAGTAGTCGAGGGCGGTGAGGGCGGCGCTTTCATGGCGCGCATCGGCCTGTCGCCAGCGTGCGAGCTCGTTGTGCGCGGCCGCCGCATCGTGCGGCTCGCCATGCGCCTGTCGCCCGATCAGCGACAGCGCAATGGCGACGAGCTTCTGCGATGGCGCGGCGGAGACCAAGCGGGAGTTCGATGGCATGGTGCTCAATCCTTGAACCGCATGCAGTCCAACACGGCGCGCACCACATGTCGGTCGATGGCCTCGATGCTCACGCCCATGTGCGCTGCCGCCTCGGCATAGCTGTGTCCATAGATGCGTACCAGGATGAAGGCTTCGCGGCGCTTGCGCGGCATCGCACCCAAACGCGCCAACAGACGCTCCAACCGCAGCCGAGCATCGACATGCTGCTCGACCGAAGGCGACGAATCGTCGCGCACCAACGCCAGCGTCTGCAGCATGCGAGCCTCGGCTTCACGGTGCCTGAAGCCACTGACTGCGAGATTCTTGCCCGTGCGGTAGAGCAGCGCGCGCGGGTCCAGCAGTTCGGCGCCGCGCTGATGCAACGTCAGCACCCGAGCGTAGGCCTCCTGCACGAGGTCGGAGGCCGCATCGCGATCTTTCAGCGAGCGGGTGAAGAAATTGACGAGTTCGGAGTAATACCGCGCGACCACAGTGTTTGCCTCGGTCAGGACATGGACCAAGCGCGTCGGGCAAGGGCTGGCGATGTGGCGGCGGCTGAATCGAGAGGCGTAGCGACGTGCGTACCGATTATAGGAAACGTGACGCACGTTTTGGCGGATCGTCGATCAGCCGGCCAGCGCAGGTTGCGGATTTCAAAGGACCTGCCGAGGGGCCGTTGAGCTTACGACCAGAGGATCGAGAGGACGAGTTCAAGGTCCGCTCTTGGCCGAATCCTGCCACAGGATCGCCGACGCGTTTGAACCCGAAGCGGACACCGCTGCACTAGCCCAGCAAGCGCACCCTCGCAGAATCAGAATCAAGGTTCCAGGCAAACAAGACCAAGTGCCAGAGGCCTGGCGCTTTACGGGAGGGATCGATCAATCCGAGTCCTCCAGCCGAAAGAACTTGATCGCGAACACGCCAGGAACGAGCCTTTTTTCCCTGGGCAACGACTTCTTGCCATGGCGCGATCGCATCTTGCAGGTCGATCTCGGCTTCCCTGCACGCTGCTACATCTCGCAGGTCCAAGATCCGACTGGAAACTACCTCGACGCTTACAACCTTCAGCTCGCGAACTCGTTCGTTACGGTGCGCCGTCATTGCTGCCTCCACGCCTTCTCTTGAAGAGCTAAGGTAAAGCGTAGGCTGCTCAGCAGTTGAGTATCGACCAGTAGCCCTCGATCCTCCTAGGGCTCCATCCAAGAACATAGGATCCACTGCCCGGTAGAAGACTCCGTTGACACAGTGGAAGATACCGGACCCGGGGTATACCAAAGGTGAGGTCATAGCCTGTTCATCAGATGAGCCTTTGTTCAGCCGTCTGCTCGGGAAGCACCCCAGACCGGAGATCGGCCCTTGACCAATTCTAGCTACAGGTGCGAGGACATGACGCGGCTAGATGTCCGCTCTTGGCCGCATTCTGCCCTTTGACGTTCAGTCAAAGTCGATGGACCTGACGATGGTGCCCGCTTCGCCAAGCTCGACCGCGGCGTTGCCGCTTGCAACCTGGGCCACGTAGGTGACAAGGGCCACGTCGGAGCCGTTGGTCAGACGTCTTCACGTCCACGCAAGGTGCGCTCGACGACGGAAGCCATTGCTGCAGCGTTCTCAGTCCCTTCGGCGACAAGCGCGGCGACGGTGCCGAGCCTGTCTTGCAATGCTTCATCTTGGCTAGCCTTGAGTTTTCCGTCCAAGCGTTCGATTGGGATTTCGATGCCCACCACCGCGCGCAAGAGTTTGTCGATGAAGTCCGCTGGCGCGTCGGTCAGCCGCGTGGCGCGAGCGACGGCAGAGCTTCGTCCCAGGCCGTTGCTGCCCAAGATCAAAAGTGATCGACTAAGCCGAAAATCGTCGACCAAGCCAGCTCAAGCAGAGCCCACGCGGAAGAAAACCCTCTCACCACAAGAAACAACGCGCCAACAACAATCACTAGAACGATGAAGTGCAAGGCCTTCATGCGATGAATTCCTCTGAAAGCGCACCGCGAATGTGTGCCGCAAACCTGCAGGATAAGCTGGGTGCGCAGATCATCTGGAGGACCAAGGTCCAACGCTAGCTGAAGTACCCAACGTGAAGAGGATCCCGTGGCAGGATTGGGCCAACGGGACCTTCGACTCCTCCTTCCAGTTTGGATGCATAAACCTTGAACGCTATCACGTCCTTCGCATTTCTGGCCGGCGCCACCTGCGCTGATCCTGCGCTGCTTGGGCCGCACCGAGATTGACATCCAGGCCGGGGGCCTGCAGGGCGTAATGGTGGAGGACTCGAGCAAGGGAAGCAGTAATGGAAAATTGGATCATTGAGGCCCGACAAGGCGAACGTTGGCGCGCGCTGAGTGCGCTTTTGCGACCTGGATTCAAGCCACCGGTGCTGGGGAGAACGACGTATGCTCTGAGCACGACAGCGTGCGGCTACCTGACGGCCGAGAGTTCTTCGCATTTGCGATTCCGAGCCAGCATGATCCAATCCTTTTGGCTCGGTGGTCGTTGTGTTATTCGTGACCTCGGGCCACTCCGCCGTGTTGTGCTGGGGATGATGAGCACCGGCGGAAACGAGAATCCCAACGCGCTCGTGAAGATCGCCTGGGGCGTGCTGATTTCGGCCATCGCCATCAGTATGCTGCTGGCCGGCGGGCTCAAGTCGGTGCAGACCCCGACCATCGTCTTCGCATGCCTCTTGTGGGCGTGATCGTGCCGATGGTCATCGCGCTGTGGCGCGGCCTGCGCGAAGACCACGAAGCAGAGAAGCGCCGCGAGCGCGCGGTGCGCCGGCGCATGCGCGAGTTTGTCGACCACACGCCCCCCACACCCTGACACAGGAACGCCGTGACACTTGAACTGCTGGGCGCCTTCGGCAAGAGCTTTCTCTTCGTCATTGCCGCCCTATTGCCGATCCTGAACCCGGCCGCCACGGCGCCCATCTTCCTGGGCCTGACCGAGGGTGCATCCCCGGCCACGCGCGCGCTGCTGGCGCGCCGCATCGCACGCAACATGTTCTGGCTGTTGCTGGGCGCGATGCTGGTGGGCTCCTACGTGCTGGAGTTCTTCGGCATCTCGCTGCCCATCGTGCGCGTGGGCGGCGGCATGATCGTGGCGGCCACGGCCTGGCGATTACTCACTGCCACGCACGCCACAGTGGACAGCCGCACCGAGCTGGCCGAGAGCTTCACGCCCGACATGGCGCGGCGACAGGCCTTCTACCCGCTCACCTTCCCGGTCAGTTGCGGACCGGGGTCGATCGCAGCCGCCATCACGGTTGGTGTGTCGCTGGCCGACGCGCGGCTGTCGCTGTCACTGGCGCGGATGGGCGGCGGCGTGCTGGCGCTGCTGACCGTCGGCGTTCTGCTGTACCTGGCCTTCCGCTACGCGCAGCGACTGCTCAAGCCGCTCGGCGAGGCGGGCTCGGTGATCTTCCTGCGGCTGTCGGCTTTCATCCTGCTGTGCCTGGGCGTGCAGATCGTCTGGGACGGTGTGTATGAACTGGGCGTGGGGATGTTGCGCGACGGGATGCTGCCGCTGAAATCTTGAGCGAACGAGAGCTCTTCTGCCTGCTGGTTATGCGGGATAGACGGCGGTCTTGGTGATGATCATCCCGCTGTGGGCCTTGATGAGCTCAGCCAGTCTCCTGGCAGCCTTTGGTTAAACACAAGGTGTGAAGAAAAACCTGTACTTCAGTGCGTAGCCACGGTGAGCGGATCTTTGGTCCAGCGATAACTTCCCAGCGCAGGTTGAGACAAGCGCGGCGCTTCCACGGCTAGCTCACGTTTTGCTCAGTCGGTTCGTCGGATGTCGACGGTCGATTCGGCGGTACACGGATAGCCAGTTGGGTCCTCGCTGTGGCCGAATGCTCTGCCGTTCGCCTTGACTTGATCGGCTTTGTTTCCAGATGACGATCCCACAGAAAAAGCGCGGGCAGCGCGATAACGTGCACCACGGCTGCTAACAGGCCAAGGGCGAACATCGCCAGCGCGAGAACTGGGGCCACCATAACGCCCAGAATGAACTTCAGCATGATGCGAAAAAGTGTCAATCTTCCAAAAAGCATCGCAGCCATTTGTAGGAAGACGTCGACTCCGGTTGAGGTTTGCCACCGAACCGGTGCGTTGCGCGTTTTGAGGTTTGTAAAGCATCTTCGCTTCCTACGCCGAGTTCAGAGAAAAGACTCACTTCGTCAATTCGTGGGCCGGGACCATGGTTCAATTTTTGGAGATGTTCATGCAAGTTCATGTGCCCCAGACCGCCAACGCGACCTTGCGCACCAGTCCACTGGCAATGGAGTTGACGGTGTCTGTAACTCCGACAGGTCTGGTTGCCGTAGCAGGCCTTGTCACAGCGATCCTGCTCTCCACCGCAGTGCTGGTCCGGGCAGCCAAAACGCAGCACTGCTGATCGGACCACTGATCCCGGTGTTGTGGGGCTGTCGAAATTTTCTTGATGGTTCGAGAAGGAGTATTCCTACGTTTGGTGGGCACGCTTCGACCGAAGCTGCTGCCCATGAACCCACTCCGTGAACTGTCCCTATCCGTCATAGAACCGGCTGCCGGCCATTATTATTGGCAACTTTTGGAATGCTCGCACGAAGAAGAAGGATGGAAGGAGATTCGACGATCGCCACGTGGGTACGTCCAGTGGCTAGATGCATTCAACGAAGGTTTCGACGCCGTGTTGAGCATTGCCAAAGACGGACGTTTCGGCCCGCGCAAAGGACCGCCAGCAGATGTGTGACCGTGGTCGAAGTGCATCCAGACGGCGTGGAAATCGTGGCGACCGGTGTCACCTTCGGTGTCACCGTGTTTCTGCAAGCAGAGCTTGCATCGGGAAAGTAGACATGCAGGCCGCCACTCGGAAATCCGTGAGATGTTGCCGTCGCTGGTCGAGGTGCGCGGCGCCCGAGATCAGAGGCCGATCGTCAGGCGATCTTGAATTTCACTTGGCGCGGCTGAGCGTGCGAGGCCTTTGGGAATCTGCGACGCAACACCCTCTGTGGGATCGGCCGTCGCTTTCTCACTGTCCAAGTCGTTGCTCAGTGTGAAGGCGCGTCGGAGGCGCGCCAAGCCGACCGCGGTATGACGGGTTGTATTCGGTCCGGCAGTGACATCGTCAATTGGCCTTGATCGTGATGGGGGTGAGCCTCCACGTTCAGATTGCGCTTATCGCGTGACACGCTGGGAAGATCGGCATCCAGCGTGATGCAAGCTGTCCGCGACAACGTCCACTGGCGACGTCAAACGCTGCGTCGCTGTAAGGCGCGTACTGCTGCCGGCCCTCTGGACGGCAGCATAAGGAGGGGCGTTGCCGGGGTCGGGTGATGATCATGACTTCCTCCTTTTGGCTGCGCTGTGACTCACTGAATGGCAAATGCGGTGCGGCTGTGCAGCGGCCCGGCGCTGAAAGCTGACTTGCCACACCTCGTTCGGTACTGCGCCTCGACGGCTTCGGGATCGGCGTCCTCTGGAAGCGTCACACCCGTGGGAAGCCGCCTTGGAGCCGCTCGTTGATGCGGAGCGCGGCACCCCCTCTCAGACGCAGAGAGTTCGGTCTTGCGTTTGCCGGCGATGGTGAGCTGACCGCGCTCCAGCGTCACATTCGAGTGCGGCCGGGCCCAGCCCGGGTGCTAGGGTGAACACTTCGATTGAGTTCGGTGTGCTGCGACGTCGATGGCTGGAAAGCCGTCGCGGCCAAGGCCGCGGTGTGTGGGAAGAGTTCGAAGGCCTGCTGCATTACGTGCTGGACGCGATCGATCTGGGCGAATGTCGAGGGGGAAAGCGATCGGTACATGGCGGAGCCTCCGTAGGGTGAACGAAAGCCGCGTCGGACGTGTCCGGCGATCGATAACTAGGGCGGCGGCCTAGGACTTCAAGACCCTTATCCCATCAGATTTTTCCGACAACTTCTTAAGCTTGAAGGCGGACAGAAGGCGCTTCGCTGGCCAGTATTCTTCGTCCGGTTTCAAAGGAGGACATCATGGCCGTGGAATTTTTGAAGGAAGTCGCCAGCGCGCCGCTGCCAAGAATTGCCTACCGGAAAAGGGAGATCGATTCCATCAGGCTGCTACGCGCCGCCGGTCTCGTCATCGCACAGATCCCGGAAGATGTGGGGCCGGGGGAGGTCCCCTACGCCAAGGTGGTGGCTGTTACCGAAGAAGGTCACCGGGAAATGCTGGACATGCGCTGACGCATGAGCGCTGGTTGGCGCCGAGGGCTTCCGGGCAGCACCATCCGCCGGAAACTGATCTCAATCTCGGACGTTTGTCTGATGTAGACAAGGCGCCGTCGTTCTGAGTGCGTGGGATTCGTGTGACAGAGCCCCAGTTGAGTGGGTCTTGGTCATGTCGCAGCGATGCGTGCAGGGTAGTGAAGCTTGGCCAAATGCAGGTCTTGGGCCATCACCGCTAAGGCTGCTCACTGAAGTTTTGTGACGGTAGGTCTTCTCCTACGCCGAAAGTACTGGATGCTTACCTAACAAGTAGTATTAATGTTTTACTATTTTCACATATCGCCCCATTTCGGTGCGTCTTGTGAAACATGAAAAACATCCATTCCCTTCCTTGCGTCCAAATCGACAGTGGCCGGCCTGGTTCTGAGTCTCGTCATTCTTTGCGTCTGAAATATGGTTCGAGCGCCGCCTTCGCGATCAACGTCGTTGCGTTGGCCGCAGTGCTTGCCGTCTCGGCCCTTCCCATCCGCAACGCGCAGGCGCAGACCACCATCGTGTCCGGCGGCGGCAACGGCAGCCGGGCCGACCTCGACGAAGGCCAGGGCGGTGCGGGCGGGCTGGCCGGCGGTGGCGGCGGCGGCGCCGGTGGCTATTCCACCGACCCCGATCCCGGGCTGGGCGGCAACGGCGGTGCGGGTGCGCAGTTCGGCACGCCCGCCCAGGCCGGCACGGCGGGCGGCAGCAACAGCGCCGCCAGCGGCGCGGGCGGCGGTGCGGCTGGCGGATCCGACCTGAGCGCAGGCGGGGGCGGCGGCGGTGGCGGCGCGTTCTCCACCTCCAACGGCAGCCCGGGCGGCGCCGGCGGCGCGGGCACCGTGGACGCCAGCGCGTCCGTGACGCTGGGCAGCGACCTCACCGGCACGGCGGGCGCGAACCCGCCGCCGGCCATCGTCTACTCGGGCGGCGGTGGTGGCGGTGGCGGCGGCCTGGTGCTGACGGGCGCGGGCGCGACCGTCGACACCGCGGGCCACACGGTCACCGGCGGCGTGGGCGGCTCCACGATGTGGGACGGCGCGGGCGGCGGCGGCGCCGGCCTCGCACTGGTCAACGGCGGCAGCGTCGTGAACGCCACCGGCCGCATCGTCGGCGGCGCGGGCGGCAACGGCTACAACGGCGGCGAAGGCGGCAGCAGCGTTTTCCTCTACCAGGGCGGCAGCCTGAACAACGGCGCCGGTGGGCAGTTGACGGGCGGCGCCGGCGGCACGGGCGGCGATGCGGCCGTCGGCCATGAACTCGGTGCCGGCGGCGACGGCGGCGACGCGGTGCGCAGCAACGGCGGCCAGATCACCAACGCCGGCACGGCGCAGGGCGGGACCGGCGGCGTGGCCACGCTGGCCGGCAACGGCGGCAACGGCATCGTCGCGAGCGGTGCCGTCACGGTGACCAACAGCGCCACGGGCCAGGTCCTCGGCGGCACCGGCGGGGCCGTCGGCGGCACCGAAACCACCTCGGTGGCGGGCCAGGGCGGCAGCGGCGTGGTGCTGCTGGACGCTGGCGCCACGGTGGCCAACGACGGCACGGTGCGCGGCGGCAACGCCGGCCTCGCCGCGGCCGGCACGGGCGCGGCGGGCGGCGTCGGCATCACGGGTTCGGCCGCGGGCGGCAACACCGTGGTCAACGCCGGCCTCATCTCGGGCGGCTTGGACAGCAGCGGTGCCGTGCGCGCCAACGCGGTCGAATTCCAAGGCTCGGGCAACACGCTCGAACTGCACTCCGGCTTTGCCTTCGACGGCAACGCCGTGGCGGCATCGGGTGGCAGCAACAACACGCTGGCGTTGGGTGGTGACGCCACCGCGACCGCCTTCGACGTGAGCACCATCGGCACCGCCTTCCAGGGCTTCGACGCCTTTCACAAGAGCGGCACCAGCGTCTGGACGCTGACCGGCGCCCAGGCCGGCGTCACGCCGTGGACCGTCGACGCCGGCGTGCTCGCGCTGACCGACAACGCCAACCTGGGCGCGGCCACCGGCACCCTCACGCTGAACGACGGCACGCTGCGCCTGGCGGCCGATGGCCTGCAGATCGCGAACGCGGTCACGCTGGGTACCGGCCAGCCGACGGTCGACACCGGCGCCTTCACCGGCACGCTGGCCGGCGCGATCGGCGGCAGCGGCGCGCTGACCAAGACCGGCACCGGCACGCTGGTGCTGACGGCGGCCAACACCTACGGCGGCGCCACCACCGTTGGCCAGGGCACGCTGCGTGCGGGCGCGGCCAACACGCTGAGCGCGGCCTCGGCCCACACCGTGGCGGCCGGCGCCACGCTCGACGTGGGCGGCTTCAACCAGACCGTGGCCTCGCTCAACAACGCGGGCACCGTCTCACTGCTGAGCGCCGCCCCGGGCACCACCCTGACCGTGAACGGCAACTACGTCGGCAACGGCGGCGTGCTGCGCCTGGGCACGGCCCTGGGCGACAGCGGCAGCGCGACCGACCGCCTGCTGCTC
>Ga0182008_10000318_pt1 | contig 37908 bp, 34 predicted proteins | sample Sormic07211129_1_FD_120482 | JGI IMG/M metagenome (GOLD analysis project Ga0182008, IMG submission 120482) | Rhizosphere microbial communities from Sorghum bicolor, Mead, Nebraska, USA - 072115-129_1 metaG | ecosystem: Host-associated > Plants > Roots > Rhizosphere | place: USA: Nebraska...
CAGTTTTGGCAAGTATACCAGGTACAAGAAGTTGCACCACTATTAGAAAACATCAACAAAATTTTAGCAGCAACGTTAAAAGCTGATGCACCAGCTGCTAAAGATACAACGGCTACTCCGGCTGCAGGTGGTAAATTAGCGGGCCTGGAAAAAGCTGCGGCTAAAGACACGACAGCGAAAGGCGGAAAACTTGCCGGCTTAGGTAAAAAAGATTCGAGCGCAGTGAAAGCTGAATTGATTAAATCTAATCCACTTTATGCTGTTCTTAACCTTCCGATTTACCAAGGCGAAAACGGACAACAACAATTAATGCCTGGTGCAGTTGTTGGTATGTCGCTACAAAAAGATACTGCAAAGGTTAATGCTTACTTAAAACTTCCTGAAGTTGCTGCATCTATTCCATCTACGATGAAATTTATGTGGAGCGTTAAACCTAGAGAAGGTTCGAAAATTTTCGAATTATATGCCATTAAAATGGTTAGTGCGGATGGCAAACCAGATTTAGGTGGTGAAGCGATCAGCGATTCGCGTGCTGATTTTGATCAAAAAGGCAAACCAGAAGTAACCATGTACATGACCAGTGAAGGTTCTGCTAAATGGAAAAAAATTACGGCTGAAGCTGCCGCCGATCCGAATAACAAAAAATCTATTGCAATTGTATTGGATAATCAGGTTTATTCTGCTCCTACCGTTCAGAACGAAATTGCTGGTGGTGTTTCATCTATCACCGGTAACTTTACACAGGCCGATACCAAAGATTTATCCAACATCTTAAAAGCGGGTAAATTACCTGCTCCTGCACGAATTGCAGGTAGTTATGTAGTGGGTCCAACTTTAGGTGCCCAGGCTATTCACGATGGTTTAATCTCTTTCGTAATTGCCTTTATCGTTATCCTGATCTTCATGGCGTTGTATTATCACCGTGCAGGCTGGGTGGCTAACTTTGCCTTGTTAATCAACTTATTCTTCATCATTGGTATCCTGGTATCACTTGGTGCAGTGCTAACCTTACCTGGTATCGCGGGTATCGTATTAACCATTGGTTTATCGGTAGATGCAAACATCCTTATTTTTGAGCGCGTACGTGAAGAGCTTGCGCATGGCAAAAACACGGCCACGGCAATTAAAGAAGGTTTTAAACATGCAATGCCTTCCATTATCGATTCAAACGTTACCTTGTTCATTCTAGGTGCTATCCTTTATGTATTTGGTAGCGGTCCGGTTCAAGGTTTCGCCACTACTTTATGTATCGGTATCCTTTCGTCATTGTTTGCAGCTGTAGCCATTTCAAGGGTAGTTTTCGAATCGTTGTTAAACCGCAAAATTGAGGTAAGTTTCGATAATAGCTTAACCCGTAACGCATTTAAAAATTTAGCCTTCAACTTTGTTGGCCGTCGTAAAATCTATTACGTTATCTCTACTATCATCATTATTGCCGGTATTGGTATGTACTTCAAAAATGGCGGTTTAAACTTAGGTGTAGATTTTAAAGGTGGTAGAACGTATTTGGTTCACTTCGATAAAGCAGTTAACACTGAAGATTTAAAAACCAAGTTAAACCCGGTTTTCGGCAACGAAACACCAGAGGTAAAAACTGCAGGTGAAGATAGCCAGGTAAAAATCACCACGACTTTCCACATCGAAGATCAGGATATTAAAACGGACAAAGTTGTAGAAGATGCGTTAAATAAAGGTTTAGCAGGTGCTAAATATGAAATTGTAAGTTCGCAAAAAGTAACGCCAATCATTGCAAGTGATATTGTAAATGGTGCTTTCTACGCAGTATTGATCTCATGTTTGTTCATGTTTATCTATATCGTAGTACGTTTCAAAAAATGGCAGTATGGTTTAGGTGCGGTAATCGCATTATTCCACGACGTTTTAATGGTATTATCTTTCTATACTATTTTAGATGGTGTGATGCCATTCTCATTAGAAATTGGTCAGGATTTTATCGCAGCAATTTTAACGGTAATGGGTTATACCATGACAGAGACTGTTGTTGTGTTCGACCGTATCCGTGAGAAATTAAAAGAATCCGGTAAAGAAGATTTACATGGCGAAGCGCGTAACAACTTAATCAACTTCGCGTTAAACAGTACCTTAAGCCGTACCATTTTAACCTCGTTAACCGTATTCTTCGTGTTATTGGTAATCTTCATTTTTGGTGGCGATAGCATCCGCGGATTTATTTTCGCCCTGTTAATCGGCCGTATCATCGGTACGTACTCATCATTATGTATCTCTACTCCTATCGTAATCGATTTGGGTAGTTCTGCAGAGAAAAAATAAGAGATTAAAATCTTAAAATATATAAGCGCCTCGATTTATCGGGGCGCTTTTTTTATGCCTTTTTTTACCGCAAAGGCACAAAGACAACATTTTTTTGTTTTGGAAAAGCAAAGGTTGTGGTTCTTCTGTTCCGATAGTCCTGCTATACATTCCAATCTTTTAACAGGCACTGTCAATGCTGACAAAATGTTCAGGGCTACTGCTAATTAAAAAGGATTTCCATTCCTATCAGGTTTATTTAATTTGGGTCAGTGCTAAAAACCTATAAAAAACCGCTTTCGTCATACCAGCGCTATATTATTGATCAATCAGTTCAAATAGTGGCCAAAATTTCGATTGTTAAACCTTTTGGCTATCTTTTTGTTACATTAAGCATAGATAAAACCGATACAGAATGGATTTACAACTTCCTAAAAGCGAGTACCCTAGAGTAGTTATAGTTGGCGGTGGGTTTGGCGGCATTGAGTTAGCCAAACGTTTAAAGAATAAACCTTTTCAGGTAGTGATGCTGGATAAGCACAATTACCATACTTTCCAGCCATTACTCTATCAGGTAGCTACGGGAGGTTTAGAAGCCGATTCAATCGCTTTTCCGTTAAGAAAAATTTTTAAAGGCCAAAAAAACCTGATCTTTAGGGTAACCAAGGTTAAAGAAGTTAATGCAGCAGAAAATTGTTTGCAAACCGATATCGGCAGAGTGAAATACGATTTTCTGGTTATTGCTACAGGTTCTACCAGCAATTTTTTTGGCAATAAGGAAATCGAGGCCAATTCCATGCCCATGAAATCCATTCCTGAAGCACTGGATTTAAGAAGTTTGATTTTGCAGAATTTCGAAAAATCGCTGATCGAAAAAGATCCGGATAAAAAAAATGCCTTACTCAACTTTGTTGTGGTTGGCGGTGGCCCAACGGGTGTTGAAACTTCTGGTGCCATTGCTGAACTAAAAAAACATGTGATTCCGAATGATTATCCGGAAATGGATTTAAGCAGGGTGAATATTTACCTGATCGAAAATTCGCCTGAATTATTAGGCGTAATGTCGCCACAGGCACAGAAAAAAGCGAAAGATTTCCTAACTGATATGGGCGTGCAGATCATGAACGAAACCCGGGTATTGGGTTACGATGGACATACGCTCACGTTACAGGATAAAGCACCAATTTTAAGTTCTACTGTAATTTGGAGTGCAGGTGTAAAAGGAGAAGTATTAGCGGGTTTAGACAAAGCTGAAGTTGTGCGTGGAGGCCGGTTGAAAACTGATACACAAAATTTAGTTGTAGGTTATCAAAATATATATGCCATTGGCGACGTGGCCGCCATTATTGACGAAGAAACACCTAACGGCCACCCAGGGGTTGCACCCGCAGCCATCCAACAGGGACATCACCTGGCCAAAAACCTGATCAACATCAAAGAGAATAAACCTTTAGAAAAATTTAAATATTTCGATAAAGGTTCAATGGCTACCGTTGGCAGAAATAAAGCTGTTGTAGATATCGGCAAAATCCGTTTCCAAGGGGTTTTTGCCTGGTTTACCTGGATGTTTGTTCACTTAATGACTTTGGTAGGCTTTAGAAATAAAATTATTGTTTTTGTGAATTGGGTATGGAGTTATTTTAGTTACGATAGGGGAACCCGTCTGATTATCAGAACCTTTGCCAAGGATCGGAGTGTAGATTACCGAGACGAAGTTCCTGCTGAAAAAGGGGAAGTCAAGGTATTTTAGTCTTTAAGCGAACTTACAGCGTAAAAATTTGTTGGTTTTTCTGCTTTTCTTTGCGAAAAACCTTGCGCAGTTGCTGTTAAACCGAAAATATGAGCCAAAAGAATTTCAAATTAATAGAATGTCCGCGCGATGCCATGCAGGGATTGCACAGTTTCATTCCGACCGAACTTAAAGTTGACTATTTAAACCTATTGCTTCAGGTTGGTTTTGATACGCTTGATTTTGGAAGTTTTGTTTCGCCCAAAGCCATCCCGCAAATGGCCGATACCGCTGAAGTTTTAGCAAAGCTGGATTTAAGCAATACGAACAGCAAACTTTTAGCCATTGTAGCCAATTTAAGGGGTGTAGAAAACGCAGTAAGGCATGAGTCTGTAAACTACCTTGGTTTCCCGTTTTCGATCTCTGAAACCTTCCAACAGCGCAATACCAACTCGAGCATAATACAATCATTAACTACAGTAGAAGAAATGCTTTCAATTTGCGAAAAAAATAACAAGAAAGCAGTTGTTTATCTATCCATGGGCTTTGGAAATCCGTATGGTGATGAATGGAATTATGAAATTGTAGAAAAATGGGCGGACGTACTAGTGAGTAAAGGAGTAAAAATTTTATCGCTGGCTGATACCGTAGGTGTATCCACGCCAGAAAAGATAAAATCAATACTACCTAGATTAATTTCAAGATTTAATAAAACCGAAATCGGCATCCATTTACACTCCACTCCTGCCGAAAGACTGGAAAAGATAACCGCTGCCTATCATGCTGGCGTAAAACGCATAGATTCTGCATTAAAGGGTTTTGGTGGCTGCCCGATGGCTGCTGATGATCTCACCGGGAACATCGCTACAGAAGATGTAATTGGCTTTTTGAATACTAAAGGCGAGAATTTGACTTTGAATATGGATAAATGGCAGGAGGCAATGACGTTATCGGGGAAGATATTTGGGTAGATTCTTTTTAACTCCCGAGGTCGTCATTTCGAGCGGAGTGAAACGCAGTCGAGAAATCTATATCAAAAGATTTCTCCATTTCGCTGCGCTTCAGTCGAAATGACGATATTTTCTATGCGGTGTCTCTATGCTAATTGGATCAGACTTGCTTCACCATTTTAAAATGTTGTATGCCGGCCTCCTCAAATTGTTCTCCCTCAGCTACAAAACCAAATTTAGCATATAAGCTCATGGCATCTAATTGCGAATTTAAGTAAATATAATGTGCATCCTCCGGCAAATCAGATAAGGCCTCGGCTATAAGCGCACGACCTACCCCTTGCCCTCTAAACTCCTTTAAAACCGCAAAACGCTCTAGTTTATAACCCTTGTCTGTTTTGCGCCATCTGCAAGCACCGCAAGGCTGCCCGTTGCTGGTAGCCAAAAAATGTGTAGATTCATCTTCGTGCTCCCACTCCAGTTCTGGCGGACAATTTTGTTCATCTACAAAAACAATTTTACGTATAGCAAATACTTTATCTAAATCTTCTGGGTGATTAACTTTTTGAACATGCAGACTCATTATCGTGTTTTTTAAAGTGTTTATTGGATTTTACTTTTATTTCATTTAATTCCTTCGCAACATCAATTGAATGTGAGCAATGAATATCGGTCTCTTTTTTCGCAAGCGTGGCAATCGTAACGTAAAATTTATGTAACTGATCCAGCTCTCTTTCACTCAGGTCTTCAATATCTACCATCCGGTTACTGGCACCCTTTTGGGCGGCAATCAGTTCATTTAATTTTAACTGGATCGCCTTTCCGTCTTTGTTCTGCGCCTTCTGAATCAAAAACACCATTAAAAAGGTAATGATGGTTGTCCCGGTGTTAATTACGAGTTGCCAGGTTTCAGAGTAGTTAAAAACCGGGCCACTCAACGCCCAAATTACTACAATAGCGGTTGCACTGATAAATGCTGCAGAACTACCCGTAAACTTGGTTGCCGCATTAGCAAATTTTTCGAAAAAGTTATTGCTTTTATTATTGCTTTTAAATTTTGACATCACTATTTTGTTTGCTTAAATATACCATAAAACAAACAAAAGCGCCATAAATTTTTAAACCTATGGCGCTTTTGTTGTATGCTGTAATGTTGAAAAATTGAAATGTTGCAATGTTACAACATTTTAACCTTCCAACCCCTTAAAGCTTATCGTTAACATTTACACAGTTCAGATCTTCGAAAGCAGTAGTTAAACGCTTCACAAAAGTTTCTTCGCCTTTACGTAACCATACGCGTGGGTCATAGTATTTTTTGTTTGGTTTATCGTCGCCATCAGGGTTCCCGATCTGACCTTGAAGATAACCTTCATTCTTTTTGTAATATGCTAAAATACCTTCCCAAAATGCCCATTGCATATCCGTGTCGATATTCATTTTAATTGCACCGTAAGAAATTGCTTCCCTGATTTCTTCCTGAGATGAACCAGAACCACCGTGGAATACGAAATTAATTGGTTTCTCCGCAGTTAAGCTGAATTTTTCTTTGATAAAATCCTGAGAATTTTTCAAAATTACCGGTTGCAGTTTTACGTTACCTGGCTTATAAACACCGTGTACGTTACCAAAAGCAGCAGCAACTGTAAAACGAGGAGAAACTTTACTTAATTCTTCGTAAGCATAAGCTACTTCGCTAGGCTGTGTATATAATTTAGAGCTGTCTACATCGCTATTATCAACACCATCTTCTTCACCACCGGTTACACCAAGCTCGATTTCGATAGTCATGTCCATTTTAGCCATACGTGCAAGGTATTTTGCAGAAATTTCCATGTTTTCTTCGATAGACTCTTCTGATAAATCCAACATGTGAGATGAAAACAAAGGTTTGCCTGTTTCAGCGAAGAATTTTTCGCCGTGATCCAATAATCCATCAATCCATGGCAATAATTTTTTAGCCGCGTGGTCGGTATGTAAAACCACAGCAACACCATAGTGTTCTGCCAATAAATGTACATGTTTAGCTGCAGATACAGCACCTAAAATACATGCCTGTAATTTCTCGTTATCTAATGATTTACCCGCATAAAATTGGGCACCACCATTAGATAATTGAATCATAACAGGCGAATTTACTGCCTTTGCAGTTTCCAATACCGCATTTACCGTATTGGTACCGGTAACGTTTACTGCTGGTAAAGCAAACTGATGTTTTTTAGCCTGCTCAAATAATTCTTGAACGGCATCTCCGTAAATTACGCCTTTGTAGCCTTTTAAACTCATTTCTTGTTAATTTTATTAAGTCCGAAGTTATAAAAAAAATTAACATTACAAGCTTTTGTAACAACAGAATTATTTGCCTAACAGCAAAATAAAGCCAGTTTAGTGTACAAAACACATTATCCTTAGTGTAAAAAAGACACACTTCAGTTTCCAATTTACACCTGGCAAAAGACAAAAATCAGTTTTTAATTCCCTTCACCGTTGGCAATCAACGATCAACCAATAAAGCATTGACTATTTTTACTGATAATAAGGTTCGAGTTTATTTTATTTTTCGTTTCTTTGCAATCCAATTCTTCAAAAATTTATATGGCTTGGTTTAAGAGAGAAAAAAAAGGTATCATTACTACAACAGAGGAGAAAAAAGAAGCACCAGATGGCTTGTGGAATAAATGTCCGAATTGCAAAAAACCGCTACATCAGGCAGAGCTTCAGGAAAACAAATACGTTTGCCACTACTGTGACTATCATCTGAGAGTAGGCTCTAAAGAATATTTCGAGGTTCTATTTGACAATAATCAATTTAAAGAGCTGTTTCCCGACCTCACATCAGGCGATCCCTTAAACTTTAATGACAACAAGCCCTACACCGATAGAATTAAAGAAAGCCAGGCCAAAACAGGCTTGAAAGATGCTATCCGTGCGGGTGTTGGTAAAATAGAAGGTCAAGACATTGTAATTGCCTGTATGGATTTTGCTTTCATTGGCGGTTCTATGGGTTCGGTTGTTGGTGAAAAGATTGCGAGATCAATTGATTATAGTATCAAACATAAAGTTCCGTTCCTGATGATCTCAAAATCAGGTGGTGCACGGATGATGGAAGCAGCGTTTTCATTAATGCAAATGGCTAAAACCTCAGCTAAATTGGCTTTATTAAGTCAGGCTAAAGTTCCATATATCTCTTTATTAACCGACCCGACTACAGGTGGCGTAACGGCTTCTTATGCCATGCTTGGCGATATCAACATTGCCGAACCAGGTGCATTGATCGGTTTTGCTGGTCCGAGGGTAATTAAAGAAACCATTAAGAAAGATTTACCCAAAGGTTTCCAAACCTCAGAATTCGTTCTGGAACACGGTTTCCTTGATTTTATCGTAGATAGAAGAGCCATGAAGGCTAAATTGGGCGCTTTCATTAAAATGATGAATAATTAATTTGGTTCAATAGCTTATTCGTCATTAGTTTATTAGTGCAAACTGACCACTAAACAAATGACTAATGAACAAATAAACTATTATAAGAAAAGCAGGGCTTGAACGACTTCGGTTAATTCAGTCCTGCTTTTTGCTTGTAGTCCCGATTAGAAAAAAATCGGGAGCTACCGCGGCATCCGATAGTTATCGGATCAGGTTTATATTCTGCAGGGCTGCAATTTTTTGGGAAGGCAGTTCCCGACATTTTTTAAAATTAATTCCACCTGCACTGTCATCCTAAGCTTATTTGTGAGGTCAGATGTTGCCATCTGACCTTTAGGCCCAGTGAATCATTTCAAGACTGCGGTTGTGTCAGCTGATAACAGCTGACACCACAACTAGGCATACCTACCTATCACTGCAACATTTCCATTAACATTTCACAACCCTATCTCATATTTCATAAATTAGCGTTTCAAACTATTAACCGACTAATTATGAATAAAAAGCTACTATTTTCTGCCCTATTCCTTTGCGCTTCTACCAGTCTTTTTGCACAAGACCAGAAAATCATCAACAATATTGTTAAAGAAGTAAATGAAAACTCCCAATTAGAGAAACTTGCACATGAACTTTTAGATGTTGTTGGTCCCCGGTTAGTTGGTTCGCCACAAATGAAACAAGCTAACGACTGGGCAGTAAAAAAATACAGCGACTGGGGCATTTCGGCCAAAAACGAAAAGTGGGGTGAATGGGCTGGCTGGGAACGCGGCGTTACGCACATTGATTTGATAAGTCCGCGGGTTAGAACCCTGGAAGGTACACAATTGGCCTGGAGCCCTTCAACCAATGGCAAAAATATTAATGCAGAAGCAATTATACTTCCAAAAATTACCGATTCGTCTTCCTTTCAGAAATGGTTACCCAGCGTAAAAGGTAAAATTGTTTTAATTTCCATGAACCAACTTTCTGGCCGACCAGAAAAAAACTGGGAAGAATTCGCCACGAAAGATCTTTTTGAAAAATATAAAAAAGAAAAAGCTGAGGCTACCAAAGCATGGGCTGCAGGCCTTGCTAAAACGGGTTATACCAACAAAACACTTCCTGTAGCTTTAGAAAATGCGGGTGCTGTGGCTGTAGTAATCAATAATTGGTCGCAGGGTTTCGGTGTGGACAAGATTTTTGGTGCCAACACCACCAAAGTGCCTACCTTAGATTTATCCGTCGAAGATTACGGCCTGGTATACCGTTTGGCTTTAAACGGCAACAAACCAATGCTTAAAATCGAGTCAGAATCAAAAAAACTGGGCATTGTACCAACCTTTAATACCATTGCAGAGTTGAAAGGCAAGCAAAAACCGAATGAGTATGTAATGCTTTCGGCACATTTCGATTCGTGGGATGGTGCAAGTGGCGCGACAGATAATGGTTCGGGTACCATTTTAATGATGGAAGCCATGCGCATTTTAAAGAAATTTTACCCTAACCCAAAACGCACCATTTTAGTGGGACATTGGGGCAGCGAAGAGCAAGGCTTAAACGGTTCGAGGGCGTTTGTAGAAGACCATCCGGAAATTGTGAACAATTTGCAGGCTTTGTTTAACCAGGATAATGGCACAGGCCGTGTGGTAAATATTGGCGGGCAAGGTTTTGCCAAATCTAAAGATTATATCACGCGTTGGCTGGCCGCAGTACCCGATACCATTAAAAACCAGATCAAAACGAGTTTCCCTGGAATGCCAGGTGCAGGCGGATCGGATTTTGCGTCGTTTGTAGCCGCCGGAGCCTTGGGTTATTCGTTAAGTTCCACCAGTTGGGATTATGGAACCTATACCTGGCACACCAACCGCGATAGTTACGACAAATTGGTTTTTGACGAAATCAGAAGTAATGTGATACTTGCAGCCATCATGGTTTATATGGCTTGTGAAGATCCAGAGAAAACTTCAAATGAAAAAGCAACCGATCTACCTGTAAATGAGCGTACCGGAAAACCAGCTACCTGGCCAGTACAAACAAAATCAAACAGAAAAGGTGGATTGTAGGTAAAAACTTAATACTTACAAGAGCATTCGAAAACGGATGCTCTTTTGTATGCATCCGAAGTCATTAACACTCCTAGATATTGATATGAACTACTATTTACCCTTAACAATCTATTTCCTAACGGGATTAATCTTTATAACTCTAATTGACACTATTGGAGCTTTTGCTTCAAGAAAATTAAACTTCAAATATGTTTATTTAAGCGTAGTTTCTTTTATTGTTTACGTTGGAATCGGATACCTTATATCGAAGCAATACGGGGTAACACTTGCTTTAATTACAAACGCAATTTTAGGATTTTATGATAGTACTGTGGGCATGAGATTATCAATAATTGTAAAGGCAAATAGCAATGATGTAACGGGGATCGAAGGCAATCCAAAAATGATTATAGGAATTATTACAACTGCAATTTCCTTTGGATTAGTGGGTTATTTTTTATCTGGAGTATAACAAGTCTAGTTCCAATTTTTAGTACCAACTTGTTGAGTTTATTTTAGGATTTATAAGCAGTAAAGATGCTGAAATAAATTCAGCATGACGATCTCACAAAATAAATACATTATTCCTCTTTCTTCTGAAACTTATAAAACAAATATCCTAAGAAAGGTAAAATCAATATACTGCCCAATAAAAGTGCTAAGCCCAAACCATAAATAGTTTTTTCCGGACCAGCTGTTTCCAACAACGAAATGGCATCTCCGCTTTTTAAACGGATAAAATTGGGGAAGTGGGCATAACTGATCGCCAGGAGGATCATCGTTACCTGGAAGCCTGCTAAAATGCGTAAAACCTTGGTTTTACCTTTTATCAACAGGTACCATAAAAGCACCAGCGATATACTGGCCAAAATAATGGACGATAAGCCCACATTGCTTTTGAAAACCCAATCAATCAACGGAATCTGATCACGCTGCGCAGCTATAAATACCATTGCACCAAAAACCACTGCTGCCACATTCATAAATTTAGCCTTTTCAATAAACCTGCGTTTATCATACGCTTCTGTTGTTTCGCCGATCAGATAAATAGCTGCCAAGAAACCACACAGCGATACGGTAAAGAAACCCACAGCTACAGAAAACCAGTTTAACCAGCCCGCAATATAGGCCGTGTAAAAATCCGTCGCCTGCGCATCAATATGTCCCGAAATTAAGCTCCCCGCAATAATGCCTAAAAATAAAGCCGTTACAAAACTGGAATATCTGAAGATCCGGTTGTATAACCATTGCATATCATCTTTTACGGCATCGTAATGGCGAAATACGAAAGCGGTACCACGCGCTATAATCCCGATGAGCATAATGGCCAATGGGATATGCAGGTAAACGGACATGGTGGTATATATAAATGGAAAACCGACAAATAGGATCACAATTGCAATGATCAGCCACATGTGGTTGGCCTCCCAAACCGGGCCAATGGCATGATACATGGTTTTACGGGTCCTACTCCTGTTTTTTGTTGAGGTAAAAAGTTCTATAATTCCCGCACCAAAATCAGCCCCACCCAATAAAAAGTAAAGCAGAATGGCCATGCATAAAAATGTGATTACTACTTCTTTCATAGCTGAAAATGATTATACCGATTTTTAGATTACACAGGTTAATAAGATTTGCTTTGTGTTCAGATTCATCTATTTTGATTGCCTTTAGATTCATCTTGATTATACAAAACAGGAACCATTTTGATCTGTCGGTAAAGCAAAAACGTAACGATTATACTTAACGACACGTAAATGGCAGAGAAAATATAAAAAGAATATGCAATGCCGGGCATTGGCGTTACCGCATCTTTGGTATGCATAATACCATAAATAATCCATGGTTGCCTGCCAACCTCTGTAACCACCCAACCCGCCTCTAAAGCGAGGTAACCAAGTGGAATGGCAAAAACAAACAGTTTTAAAAGCCATCGTTTTTCCGTTAAAGGTTTCTTTTTAAAAAGGATGAAGAAATAGATTAGCGATATCAAAAGCAATAAGGTACCAATCCCTACCATGACCTGAAAAGCATAATGGGTTATGGCTACCGGTGGATGTTCATTTTCCGGAATTTGATCAAGACCTTTAACTTCTGCTTTGAAATCGCCATGTGCCAGAAAACTCAAGGCTCCAGGAATTTCGATTGCGCCTGTTACTGTTTTATCTTTTTCGTTTACAATACCACCAATCAGCAAAGGAGCAGGTTTTTCGGTTTTATACAGCGCTTCCATTGCCGCCAGTTTAGCAGGCTGCCGTTTGGCAACATCTTTTGCTGAAATATCGCCGCTTAAGGGCTGCAATAAAGCAGCAATGCAGGCAAACACAGCTGCTATTTTAAAGGCTTTTAAATGAAAATATGCATTCCTGTTCCGTAAGATCATTAAAGCATGTACGCCTGCCACAGCAAAACCTGTAGCGGTAAATGCGGCTAAACACATGTGCAAAGCCTGACTAAACCAGGCTTTATTGAACATCGCCTGTATGGGATCGATGTTAAGATACTGTCCGTTTACAAAATCAAAACCCGCCGGGCTATTCATCCAGGCATTTGCAGCAACAACCAAGATACCAGACGCCAATCCGCTTACTCCAACTACCATGCCCGTAAACCAATGAAACCATTTGTTTAACTTATTCCAGCCGTAAAGGAAAAAACCAAGGGCAATGGCCTCAATAAAAAAGGCTGTTCCCTCAAGCGAAAAAGGCATCCCGAATATTGGTCCGGCATGATCCATAAACTTTGGCCAGAGTAAACCCAGTTCGAAAGATAACATGGTACCCGATACCGCTCCTGTAGCGAAGAATATGGCTACCCCTTTACTCCAGGCTTTGGTCAGGTTTTTATATACCTCATCGTTCGTTTTAAGCCATTTATAATGCGATACGGCCATAAAGAATGGCATCACCATGCCAATACAGGAAAAAATAATGTGGAAGCCTAATGATAAGGCCATTTGGGAGCGGGCTGCTATAAAATCATCCATGGGCTGTAGATTTTGAATGTAACAAATATAGTTGTTAATGATTAAAGCCTATGGTAATTCAATGACGTTGAAAGGATTATTTTAAATATAGAACGTTTATAAATTGAAAATAGATTTGCAGGGCTGTCGTAAAGGAACCATATTTTTTTTTGCCACAGATGAGTACAGGCAGATATCGTCATTTCGAGCGGAATGCAACGCAGTCGAGAACCACATAGTGCTCAGCGAAGCTAAATCTGTCAAGACAGATCTCTCCATTCCGCTGCGCTTCAGTCGAGATGACGACTTTTCTTATGGAATATGAGAATTAACCTCCCTTCAATTCATCATAAGCAGCAGTTAAACTTCGTTCAATTCCTTCACCCTTCCATTCCGGTGCATTTGGGATCGTAGTTATTTTTAAAATATCTTCTTTGCTTTTACCTGCTTTGATTTCACCGCCCACAAAGGTTAACAGGTTTTGAAGGTAATTTTGATATGCCTTAACATCTGCTTTATTTCCGGTTACTTTTTCCGGATCTAGACTATGCCCCCAGATAAATAAGGTATCGTTATCAAACTGGTTTTGTATCTTATCTAAAGCCGTAATCCAGTTGCCAATGTGTGCACCATTTTCTCTATCAATATATGGAAATTTACGGTTGAAAACCAGATCGCCCACATGGACAATATTGGCATTTTCGAAATGATAAACGGCATCACCATTGGTATGTCCCGAACCGTAATAGTAAGCTTTTATATTTTCGTCACCTACTTTTGCGCTCCATTTTGTACCGAAAGTACTATCAGGCAAAAACTGTTTATCCAAATTATTGGCTTTTTCGGCCCCTCTTTTTTGGTTGACCAGTGAATTTTGGTGAGCAACCACTTTTTCAGCCAATCCTTTAAAAGAAATATTTCCGGCGGTATGATCGCCATGGTGATGCGTATTGATCAGGTATTTGAAAGGTTTTTCCCCTAATTTTTTCAGTTCATCAATCACATGCGGTGCCGTGGTTGGAAATTGCGCATCTACTACCACAAAGCCGCTACTCGAATTTAACCAGCCAATGGTGCCACCCTGCTCGGTAAATATACCCACGTTGTGGCGAAGTGGCTTAAAATTATAAGCGCGCATTAGTTCCTGCTGTGCAAAAACATCAGTTTTATAAATTGAAAGCAAGGCCATGGCGAGTGCCGAATTTTTAATAAAATTTCTTCTTTCCATTTTTAAGATTAAGCTAAAAAACCACAGCAAATGCCGTGGTTTAATTAATGATTTAAATCCTGCAATAACAGAATTATATACCTGCACCTGGCGTAGTACCCGGCTCATGCCCCGGACCGAATGAATTATTCTTACGGTCTTTATCCTTGTTAAATAAATTTGTACCCACTTTCGATGATTTGTTTTCATCAAGTGTTCTATCTTCTTTAATATCCTCGGCAGTTTTATCCAGTAAATCGTTCTCAACAACTTTACCTTTTTCTTTATTCGTTTCCATAGTAATTGTAAATTGATGTACTATAGAAACAACCTAAAAATAAGATTGTTTTCTTTAATCCTAAAAGTCCGTGTTTGGTGCACCAAACAATTAAACAACCACCAACCAATGAAAATGGAAATGCCAGTTTAACTTCCAATTAAAACATGGCCCCGGGGAGTTTTCCTAACTCATGGATGCACCCAAAAGAATGAAACTTTCTTTTATGGATTTTATTGAAGTGGTTTGATGATTCGAAAGAAAAGGGATTAAGGATAAACTTGTAGATGTGTTTCCTTTCTTCACCTGATTTTTCCAATTTTGCGTTTTCCGGATTTTGAGTGTTGTGGTTAGTTTCCATGATGATATAGATTATTGAAAACCTGGTAGGCTTTCAGGGTTAACAATTTTAATAACAATGAAAAGCTATTTTAAAATTTGCTTAACCTTATACCATAGGGATTTTGATAAGGTTTCGTTCTGGAACAACAGATAAAATGGCGTGGAGTGCCTTATTTTAATTAAATATAAATTTATTTTTTGAGTTTTGCAAGTTATTTCTTTTGCTTTCAGGGTTTAGTTGCTAGTTCTCTAAATCTGATTATATTTTATGAGAAATCAGGTGTAGTGTTACTTCGGTTAATACAGTCCTGCTCTACACTTTATCCCGATGAAAAATTGGGATGTCCGTTCCGATCAGGTTTACGTGGCACGGCCTGCGATACTATTTGGGGTTGCAAAGCACTGAGAATTTGCCTGTAAGAATGAATTTTTCTCTTGCATCATACACCCTTAATAGCAGCACCAGCTTAATGGAGTTAAACCTGATTAAAGCGGATACCGGCCATGTGCCTAAGGCCTGCAGGCGCCCGACTGAACGAACGGGCAGGTATGAGCGAAAAGCAGGACGAACATTAAAATGAAAAGCCGCGTTTGCTTTCCAAAAAAATCAGCAGTTTTTTTGCCCACAAAAAAGTCCCGATTTTCACCGGGACTCTCCTATTTGGTTAATGATATTTTAAGCTAAAGCATTCTGCTTCACTACCATTTTAACTTTTTCAATTACATAATCCAATTCTTCTTTAGTGGTGTATTTGCTGAATGAAAAGCGTACTGAAGGACGGTTTGGATCGGCATTAATACCATTTAGCACGTGCGAACCAATATTTGAACCTGAAGAACAGGCGCTACCGCCAGATGCGCAGATACCGTTGATATCCAGATTGAACAATAGCATATCGGCCATGTCCATCTCCGGAAAAGAAACATTTAATACCGTGTAAAGACTTTTATCGGCATCGGTTTCCCCATTAAAAGCAATCCCGGGAATTTCGGCAATCAACTGTGTTTTCAGATAATCTTTCAAGCCCTGAATGTAAGATTGATGCTGATCCATTTCTGCATAAGCAATTTCCAGGGCCTTAGCTAAGCCCACAATTCCATATACATTTTCGGTGCCCCCACGCATGTTGCGTTCTTGTGCGCCACCATAAATCATCGGTGGAATTTTAATATTGCTATTTACATATAAAAAGCCAACGCCTTTAGGTCCGTGAAGCTTATGCGCCGCACATACAATAAAATGTGCTTTAAGCTCGCGTACGTTATGTGGATAGTGGCCCATGGTCTGAACGGTATCAGCATGATAAATTGCATTATATTTCTCGCAGATGTCGCCCACCTTTACCATATCGGTCAGTGTACCCAACTCATTATTGGCGTGCATCAAAGAAACAAAAGTGCGCTCATTATTTTGAAGCAACTCTTCTAAATGGTTATAGTCGATATTTCCTTTTTCATCAATATTAACGAAACTTAACTTATCAATTTCGCCATTTTTAAGCATGGTATTTAAAGTATGCTCAACGGCATGGTGTTCTATTTTTGAAGTGATGGCATGTTTGATGCCATAGGCCGAAATGCCACAGCGGATAGCAGTGTTATCGGCTTCTGTGCCTCCGGAAGTAAAAAATATTTCAGATGGAGATGCATTTAGCAGACCAGAAACGGTTTTACGGGCCTTTTCTACCAGCGTTCTTACCTCACGGCCAAGTGCATGAATGGCAGATGGATTACCAAAATAGTTTTCCATCACGTTTGTCATTTCTGCGATTACTGCTGCATCTAAAGGCGTTGTGGCCGCATTATCTAAATAGACCCTTTTCATTTCTATGAATATTTAAAAGTTAGTGTTACAAAGAGGCCTTATGCGGCAGCTCTGTTTAAATGTTCAGGATTTAATAAAAAAATTAAATCCTGAACAGGTATGCTTGAACCCCAGAATCTTTTTTAAAGATTAAAGGTGTAATATTTCTTTAATATCAGAAATTATTTTGTTTGCCAGATTTTCGGCAATGGTTTCATTTTCTGCTTCACTGTAAATCCTGATGATTGGTTCAGTGTTAGAGCGGCGCAAATGTACCCAAGTTTTATCAAACTCTATCTTCAATCCATCAATGGTGCTGTAAGGATGATTTTTATACTTCTCTTCTACCTGTTTCAATAGATGATCGATATCCATTTCAGGAGTTAGGGTAATCTTATTTTTAGAAATATGGTATTGAGGATAACTGGCTCTGAGTACTGAAATAGATTTACCAAATTTAGCTAAATGCGTCAAAAATAACGCAATACCGACCAGGGCATCTCTACCGTAGTGCGATTCGGGATAAATGATACCACCGTTTCCTTCGCCGCCAATAATGGCATTGGTGGCTTTCATTTTGTTCACCACATTTACCTCACCTACAGCCGAAGCATGGTAGGCTGAACCTGCTTTTTCCGTTACATCTCGTAAAGCACGGGTTGATGAAAGATTTGAAACGGTATTGCCTGGTGTGTTTTTTAATACATAATCTGCAACAGCAACTAAGGTATATTCTTCGCCAAACATGCTGCCATCTTCGTTTACAAAGCATAAACGGTCAACATCAGGGTCTACCACAATGCCTAAATCAGCATGTTGTTTCTGAACCTCTTTTGATATTTCAGTTAAATTTTCAGGAAGTGGTTCTGGATTGTGTGGGAAGTGCCCGTCTGGCGTGCAATACAGTTCTACCACCTTGCTCACACCCAAAGCTTTTAATAAAGCAGGAATAAAAATACCACCTGTTGAATTTACACAGTCGATTACGATTTTAAAATCAGCTTTTTTAATCGCCTCTACATCAACTAACGGTAAGGCTAAAACTTTATCGATATGTTTTTGCAGGCAAGTATCATTTTTTATTACTTTTCCAAGTTTATCTACTTCAGCGAAGTCGAAATCAGCACTTTCGGCTAAATCTAAAACCTCTTTACCATCTGCATCGCTAATGAATTCTCCACTGGCATTTAATAACTTTAAAGCGTTCCATTGTTTAGGATTATGGCTTGCTGTTAAAATAATTCCACCCCCGGCATTTTCATCAGGAACGGCTACTTCAACGGTTGGCGTGGTTGATAAGCCTAAATCAATTACCTCAATTCCCAGGCCCTGCAGGGTTCCGATCACCAGATTATTGACCATCTCACCCGAAATCCGTGCATCCCGGCCTAAAACTATTCTTTTATTGCCAGTTTTTTGCACTACCCAGCTACCAAAGGCAGCTGTAAACTTCACAATATCAAATGGGGTTAAGCCGTCGCCAGCCCTTCCGCCAATGGTTCCCCGTATTCCTGAAATCGATTTTATTAGCGTCACTATCTATAATTTATTAGCGGTCCAAAAATAAGAAAAAAAACAAGATAGCTGGTATGTAAACCGAGCTGCAGATGTTAATTTAATTTGTTTTTTTATCTACCAGTACGATCAATTTTATAGAACTGTATTAAGCGCAAACCTCAAATACATGTTTAATTAAATGCCTGATTGATTTTTGTATAATCTTTTTGGGATTTTACCTGAGAAATTGACTCACCCGCAATGAAAAATTAAATCATAATATTCTTGCAACTTTATTGCATAAAAGTACAATCTACCTTTACTAGCGATTGTAAAACCTTATATTTGCATCTTTTTAAGATACAATCGGCTTTTATATGCAGCGCAAGTGGTTTCAATATTGGTTCAATTCGCCATATTATCATATTCTTTACCAACAACGAAATGACGCTGAAGCCGAGTTCTTCATTGATAAACTTACGGATTACCTCCATCCAAAAGCCGAAGCGAAAATGCTAGATATTGCCTGTGGTAAAGGTCGGCATTCGATTTACCTGAATAAAAAGGGTTTCGATGTTACGGGCATAGATCTGTCTGAGCAAAGCATAAAATATGCAAAGCAATTCGAAAACAGCAAATTACATTTCCTTGTTCACGATATGCGTAAGCTTTTTTACATCAATTATTTTGATGTAGCTTTAAATCTATTTACCAGTTTTGGTTATTTTGATACAGAAAAGGACCACGTAAATGCACTGAAAACTTTTCGCAAGTGTTTAACCGCCAACGGGATTCTGGTGCTGGATTATTTTAACACTGAAAAAATTGTACGCAACTTAAATTCGTGTGAAGTAAAATCGCTCGATGGCATTAGCTTTAACATCACCAAAAATGTTGTTGATGGAAAAATTATCAAAAAGATAAATTTTGAAGACCAGCATAAGGTATATAATTTCGAAGAACGGGTGCAGGCATTCAGTTTCAGCGATTTCGAACGTATGCTTAACAAAGCAGGGATGCGTATCGAAAAAACTTTTGGCAACTACAGTTTAGATGATTTCGATCACTCCGCTTCTGACCGCTTAATTTTAATCTGTAAAAAAGCATGATAGAAAGCATACAGCAGTTTGATGTAGAATTGTTTTTGAAAATCCACCGCGGACTTTCAAGCAGCTTTTTTGATTGGCTGATGCCGCTCATGCGCAACCGCTTCTTTTGGTCGCCACTTTACCTTTTTATTATTATTTTCTGCATCAAACAATATAAAAAACAAGGTTATTATATCATCGCGATGGTGCTCTTTACCTTTGCCATGGGCGATTTAATTGCGTCAAGACTCATAAAACCCTGGGTATCGCGTGTAAGGCCTTGCAATGATTTGAACTTAGCAAACGATATTATCCATCGTGTACCCTGCGGAAGCGGTTTAAGTTTTCCATCGGCACACGCCACCAACCATTTTGCTATAGCTGTTTTTTTAATCTGCATCTTTTACAGCAGATGGAAACCTATTTTACCCATTGGCCTCTCTTGGGCGTTTATAATCAGTTTTGCGCAGGTATATGTTGGCGTTCATTATCCTATTGATGTAACCACCGGCGCCCTGCTGGGGACAACAATAGGCATCATCTGTTCAAAAATGTTTAAAAAATTACAACCTGATTTTTAACCTATGGCAATCTGGAAACTCTGCGTACTCTTTTTCTGTGCCTTTTTAGGCGGAACGGCTATCTTTTTGGTTAAAAGTGATAAATCTAAGTTACTTAAATTGATTCTGTCTTTCAGTGGAGCCTATTTATTTGCGATTACGGTTCTACATTTAATTCCAGATGCCTACAGCGGACCGGATAAATGGCAGATTGGCATTTTTATCCTGATCGGTTTCTTATTACAAATTTTCCTCGAACAGTTTTCAGAGGGTGTGGAGCATGGGCATATCCACAAACATCATGACGGGCATGTTTTTCCATTTGGCATTATGATCAGTTTATGTTTACATGCTTTTTTAGAGGGAATGCCCCTGGCTAAAGAACAGCACAATGAATTGATTTTTGGCATTTCGTTACACCACATTCCTGCTGCTTTTGCATTGGCGAGTATATTGATGCAGAATCGTTTTAAAAAAGGCAGCATTATTTTTTATCTCATTGTGTTTGCCATTATGGCTCCCCTGGGCTTTTACGTAAGTGTTGGTTTAAGCAACGGCACTATTGGCGGCCTTGATGCTTATTTCAATAAGATTATGGGTGTGGTAATTGGTATATTTTTACATATTTCTACTACCATATTATTCGAATCAAGTGCTGATCATAAAATCAATACGCGCAAAATGATCGCCGTTTTATTGGGAATCGGTGTAGCTCTGATCGGATTCTTCGCAGGACACTAGTTTCGGTTTCAATTGGCCGTTAGCAGTTTTCAGTTGGCGCTTGATCATTGGGGGTTAACCATTTCTAACAAACCTATTCTCCGTATTAAACGTTTAATCGTTTAAATTTTACAACCGTTGTGAAAAATTTGGTAAATTAGCATATGAACGAGATTGTAAATGAACCTGTTGTAGCCTATAAAAAAAGGCATTACTCTGTTGAAGAATACCTGGAGATGGAAAAGGCCTCTGCGGTAAAGCATGAATATTTTCAGGGTGAGGTATTCGCCATGTCGGGTGCTGGAGATAACCATAACGAGATTTTCAGTAACGTTTTTATAGAATTGGGGAACAAACTGAAAGGCAAGCCTTGCAGACCGTATGGAAGTGATAAACGGATGAATATTCCGGAGAATACTTTGTTTACTTATCCGGATATTTCCATTTATTGCAATGGTTTAACGCATAGCGACGTGGATGAAGACACCTCCATTTTACCAACAGTAATCATCGAAATCCTTTCACCTTCAACCAAAAACTATGACAGGGGCAAAAAATTCACACTTTACAAAGATATTCCGTCGTTAAAAGAATACATCCTGATCGATTCGGAATCGGTTTGGGTTCAGTCCTTTTATATTGATAATGAAAACAACTGGAAACTTAACGAGCACAAGGAGATTTCTGATACGCTCACCCTAGTTTCGATGGGATTTGATGTATCATTAAGCAATATTTATGATCATGTTCGATTTAATAGGGACAAATGAGTTTGCAGATAAACATTGAGAAATGTAAACTGAAAATTGCCAACTACCAACTGCATCACTTTTTTTCTTTCTTCTTACCATAGCCCCAAGGGCAGTGTTTACACTTATTTTTACAGCAATAACCACGTTTTAGATGGTAAGCCGCAGTAAAAACCATAAGCCCATCCTCGTTAAAATAAAAATCTTCACCTTCCTTCATAACCAATATTTAATGATTGAATCTTCCTTTCATTCCATCATTCCCTCATTCACTCATTCCCTCATTCAGTGATTCACTCATTCTATCCTTCCCTAATTTAATATTTTAACCTCAAGTTTGTCTTTAAAATAATCTTTAAGCTGTCTACCGTCGCCATGCAGAGTCCATACCTGTTTCGGCTTAACCTTCTCTATGGTTTCTAAAATGGCGTCCCAATCGGCGTGATCAGAAATATAAAGTGAAATCCCGTTTTGCTGCTGCAGGTTCTTCCATCCGGATGCAAAAGCCCGTACTACATTAATCGCTTTATGGTAACTGTGAAATACCATCGGCGGCACAATATAAACCTGATGCTCCTGATTATTTTTCATCACCTTTCTATCGTACATTTTGTAATGCCCTACTTTTATGCCATAATCTTCATAGATTTTAACAAAAGGCATAATACTATGGTGAACCATAATGTTTTTTGTAGGGCAATGTGCATTGAGTAATTGGATAATCCGCTGGCTTTTACCTAGGGCATAAGCTCCCAACATGATATTTGAACTGGTTTCGTTAAGCTTTTTAATCTCTGCTACGGGAGAAGGATGTTTGGTTTCCGGATTGGCAAAAGTGCTTTCTGTAATTAATACATCCGCTTCTACAAATTCAAATGGCTCACAAGTATTGTCTGGTTCAATCTTATAATCACCAGTATAAAGATACTTTACACCCTGATATTCCATTAATACCAGCGCGGAGCCCAGAATATGTCCGGCAGAGTAAAAAGTAATGGTAACTTCTTTTATTTTGAAAGACTCATGATAACTTTTGGTGAAAAAATCAACCGCTGCAAATTTACGGTACCGGTGTTTCATAAAAGTTGATGTAGCAGCGGTACAGTACACATTCTGGCTTCCGCCAATGGCATGATCGCCATGTGCATGCGAAACTACTGCCGCTTTAACTGGCTGTTGCGGATCGAGGTAAAAATCGCCATAACTACAGTATAAACCAGATGGGCTAACGGTAATAAAATCTGCTAAAATCATATGGAAAGGAAAGGATTTAAAGATGGTGTGATTGGAGTAGATGACTACTCATGAATACGCTTCAGGGCTTCTGCTTCCATTAAAAATTGCTGATGCAAGGTTAATACCTGCTCAATGATCGATTGTTGCTCATCATTTACGATAAAATGATTGGCCAGTTTAGATTTCTCTTCGTCACTAAGCTGTTTGTTCATACGGGCTTTAACCTGTTCTGCCGAAACCCCGTCGCGTTGCATTACCCTTTTCAGCTTAATTTCATATGGCGCCGTAACCAGGATAGTGGTATCGCACATTTTATAGGAACCACTTTCAAAGAGTAAGGCAGCCTCTTTAAGCGTGTAAGGTACCGTTTCTGGTATGGTCTCTTCCCAGGCATCAAAGGCCCTGAAAACCGCCGGATGAACCAATGCATTTAATTTTGCCAGTGCTTTTGCGTCCTTAAAAACAATATCTGCAATATGTTTATTGTTCAGTTTTCCATCTTCAAAATAACTTTCTTTTCCGAAAGCAGATTTGATTCCGGCTACCAGTACCACATCTGAGCACATGATTTCTTTAGCAACGGTATCTGCATAAAATACCGGGATACCCAATACTTCAAAAACCTTGCAGGCTGTTGTTTTACCACTGCCTATGCCACCTGTTATGCCTACTTTATACATTATTTTTCTACAATGAAATCTATTTTAGAAGGGCTTACGTTTACCAACTTGCAATAATCAGGAAATTCAGTTATCCTTACGGTAAACTGATGATGCCCTAACTTTTGCCATTCATCAACATCAATAGTTGCGGTAACAAAACTTTCATCAACCTGATCGTAATTACTCAAAGCAACTAAAAATGTAACCTTAACTTTTTTAGGATAAAGTTTAATGCTGTGATAACTTTTATTATTGGTAATTTTTAAAGGTACCTCAATGGTTTTCTCCGTAAATTCATCTACAGGGAGCTTAACTTCAACGGACGACGGGTAAATGCTTACATTTTTATGGATGCTGTGCTGTAAAGCTATCCTTGTGGTAATGCTGCTCTGTATTTTATCCTGCTTGAGTGTATCGGTTGGCCAAAATGTTATCTTAGAAAGCTCTTCTAAAGGACCCGCAACCTTTACATATTTAGGATTGAGGTTAACATCGCTAGACATACCGTATTGTTTCACAAAACCCAGTTTATCGATCAATTTTACCGGAACTTTTTTTACTACACGTTTGGTAAAATCAAAATAAAGCGTGTCTGGCTTAACAGAAATTACCTTTTGTGTACTTTCTAATTGCCTGTTGATATTAAAAAGCTGATCAGAGAAAACGATAAAATCTTTGGTATTGAGCTGACTCAGGCTTACAGAAACAGACGGTGGACTGATTCTTAAACGGGCAAAAAGCAGCTGCCAGCCTGTGCCTTCTACCTGGAGATCTATTGTATCAGACTGTAGGGGATAAAAAGCTCTTTTAGTGGGACTATTTTTAAAAACCAATACCGTTTTGGCCACATAAACATACTTGTTATTTAATGCCATAAAAAGCCATGCAGCTATAGCCAGCAAGAGGCAGGCGAATAAGCTAAATACACGTCTTTTTTCAATCTTCGTTAACGTAATGAAGGGCATAATAAATCAATTATGAGCTGTAATCCGGAAAAATACTATCCGAAATGCATTTGATCAAATGTAATAAAACAAAAACAGTCCCGAAAGTTTTCGGGACTGCACATAAATTTTATTAATGAATTAGGCTTTAGGCGCTATTACAGCTTTGGTTGCATCTAAAGAAACCGCCGATTTATCAAAACGGATTTTTACACCACCTTCAACTTCAATTAAAAAAGTGGTTTCATTCATATCTGCAATACGGCCGTGAATACCAGCTGTTGTTACGATTTTATCTCCTTTTTTTAATTCTTCAACCAATTTCTTGTGGTCTTTAGCTTTTTTAACTTGTGGACGGATCATGAAAAAGTAGAAAACTACCATGATGAGCACCATAGGTACGATTGTTGTTAACGTGCTACTTCCGCCTGCCTGTAATATTACTGTTGATATCATTTCTTATTTATTTGTTTTTTTACGAATTTGATGGTCATGGATGATGTTTACAGCATCGAACCGGTTTACTTTTTTTCCAGTACCTCTCCTACCAAATGAACGGTACTTACCGTAGGGTTTGCATTAGATGTTACCGTTATCACCTTATCCTGCATGCCCATTTTGCCTTCGCTATTGAAAACTACACTGATCACCCCTTCTTTGCCTGGTAAAATAGGTTCGCCTGGTACCTGCGGAATGGTACAGCCACAGGTTGCTGTTGCATTGGAAACGATGATCGGACTTTTACCGGTATTTTTAAATTTGAAATCGTGTTTCACTTTTTCACCTTGTGTTATTTTACCAAAATCGAAAATATCACGTTCGAAAGCGATAACAGGCGCATCTGCCGGGGCAACTTTCGCTGTTTTTGAGGTATCATTGCCAACGGAAACCGCCGAAGCAGTTTCGCTGGTTTGGTTATTTGCATTACGACATGCCACAAATGAAAGTGCAGCAATAGCCAGGATAAATGTTCTTTTCATTTTTAATCTTCGATTAATCCGCGACCGATCTTCTTAATGGTATTGTTTTTCTTTAGATCGCCTAAAATTTTGTCTAAAATACCGTTAATAAACGAATTACTTTTCGGTGTACTGTAATCTTTTGATAACTCCAGATACTCGTTAATGGTTACTTTAACCGGAATAGAAGGAAAGTTTAACAGCTCGCAGATGGCCATTTTCATTAAAATAGTGTCCATTAATGCAATACGCTCCGATTCCCAGTTTTTAGTCCGATCGGCAATCATTTCCTGGTATTTCGCATCGTTCTGCAAAGTATAAACAAATAAATCCTGAACAAATTTACTGTCTTCTACCCAATCAGCGCTAATTTCGGTCAGTTTATTCTTGAAAGGATCTTCTGAGGTAAAGTTTTTTAAGGTTTTGGCCACCATACCTTTCATCACTTCATGATCTACCTGCCAGTTGATGAATTTTTCTTCAAAAACCTGGATAATGGCCTGGTTTTTTAAGATAATTTTACGGAAAATATATTTGATGATATCTTTGGATGACTCTAAACTTTCGTTCGGATCGGCCAGATAATCGGCATATTCTTTTGATGCTTTTAACGAATTATAAACAGTTTTACGGATTTCAGGATCGAAACCCCAGTCTACCTTATATTTTTTAATTGCAGAAACATACTCAGGATTTTGCTGCAATAAAACGCTAAACTTATTGTGTAGCAATTTCATATTGGGATTAATATCCTCTGCTGTTTTAATAAACTTATTCGCGCGCTCTGCGGCGGCGTTAGCCGTAAATTCGGTAACTTCTACCATTAAAGATAACATCCAGATGTACATTTCGTACACGCTATCGATGCTCTGCATTAAGGTTTTCAAATCACCTTTAATGTCTTTTTTGTCTGCCATGTGCCAAGCAAAGATATTTTGCAAAGCTTTGATTCTTAAGTGCCTTCTGTTTAACATGAATGTAAGAACGAGTGCGGTTATTTAAAACCTGTTTTAATAATTATGATTTAATATGACGATTTAATTTTTTTAACATCTGCAATCCGTTTCTCGGCAATCCGGTTGGCAGCAATATTTGTTGATATGTTTTCGGTTTTACTCAATTTGATTACACTGCGAGTAGCATCATAAATATTCTCGGTAAGCTGTACGGTACGTTTTTTACCAAAGCCTGTTAACTCCGAATAGCAGGAAATCAACCCACCTGCGTTAATCAGGTAATCAGGTGCAAATAAAATCCCTTTTTTTAGGAGTAATTCGCTATCTAAAACCTCATCTTTTAACTGGTTATTTGCTGAGCCTGCAATAATGGCAAATTTCATTTTTTCGATGGTTCTGTTATTAACGGTAGCACCCATCGCACATGGCGCATAAACATCAGCATCAGCGGTAAATATTTTATCGGCCTCGATTGGTTTTGCTTTATATTTCCGGGCAACATAAGTTAACTGTTCCTGGTTAATGTCGCTGATCAAAACTTCGGCATTTTCTTTTCTCAACAGTGCAACCAGGTGTTCGCCAACATTTCCAATACCTTGTACCACAATGGTTCTTCCGGCAAGCATGTCTGTACCAAAAACCTCTTTAACACTTGCTTTAATGCCTAAATAAACACCTTGTGCAGTAAAAGGAGCAGGATTGCCCGCACCGCCGATGGATTCGGGCACACCAGTAACATAATTGGTTTCCATGCGGATATATTCCATATCGCGTGTATTGGTACCCATTTCTTCTGCGGTAATAAATTCGCCATTTAGGTTTTTAATAAACCTGCCATAGCTCCGCATTAAAGTTTCTGTTTTGTCTTTTCTGGAATCGCCGATGATCACACCTTTTCCACCGCCCAGGTTTAACCCTGTTATTGCAGCTTTATAGGTCATCCCGCGAGACAGCCTCAACGCGTCTTCCAATGCCTCGCCTTCGGTACTGTAACTCCACATGCGTGTTCCCCCTAAAGCAGGCCCCAATGTGGTGTCGTGTATAGCAATAATTGCTTTTAAACCTGTATCTGGATCATTGCAAAAAACCAATTTCTTATGCCCATAAGCACTTAACTGATCTAGAATTGATGAATCTGACGGAGAATTTGCTGGCATATTGAACGTTCGGATAACCTGCTGCAAAATTAAAATAAAAAACCATTATTACACGTATTTAAGAAAACTATGACAAAATTTATTCGTTATTGGCTTCAACCCCGCTCAATCATTACGCTATGCACGAAAGATCGGTTACAGAATAGAAGATATCATTCCTGCCGTTGAAAAAACCTTTCCATACCGTTATCAACCCTGTTCAGGCTTATCGTATAGGCTGTCCTCCTTTGCCCTTTTCACTGTTCTGCAACTATTTTTTGATTTTCCTGATGCTGTTAATCCCAACAGCCACCATGCTGACTCTGATAAATTATCCTTCGGTATAAAAACTGTGGGAAATGAATAGCAGAACTACCTACAACTGCGATGAAAGCGGAAGCACACATTTCCAAAGCTAAATAGATTGTAGACGAATGGCATTTGCACTCATAATGTCATTAATTTTTAAAGCTCAGTTTCAAATAGACAAATAAGTAGAATGAAATAACAAAATTATCTAAGTTTGCAGTGCATGAAACATCTGAGCCGATTAAACAAATACTTTCTCAAATACAAATGGTGGATTATACCAGGAAGTATTTTTGTCGTGATTTCGAATATCTTTGGTGTAGTACCAGCACAGGTAATTGGTTATGCTGTAGATCTGATCAGTGAAAACATTCAGCTATTTAACCTGTTTGATGGCTTCGATCGTCAGGTTATTATTTACGATATATTCAGCAACAACCTTCTATTTTTTGGTTTACTGGTTATTGCGCTTTATTTGTTACGCGGCATGTTTCTGTTCTTTATGCGCCAAACCATTATTTTAATGTCGCGGCATATTGAATTTGACATGAAGAACGATATTTACCAGCATTATCAGGAGCTGAGCTTAGGTTTTTACCGCAGAAACAATACCGGCGATTTAATGAACCGGGCAACAGAGGATGTGAACCGGGTAAGGATGTATGTTGGCCCGGCGATTATGTATACGATTAACACCTTTGTTTTGTCTGTACTCGTTATCTGGTCGATGTTTGATGTGAATTCTAAACTGGCTGTCTATTGCCTGTTGCCCCTTCCCTTCCTTGTAATCATCATTTATTATGTAAACACCCTGATCTTCAAAAAAAGCGGGAAGATTCAGGAGCGTTTATCAGCGCTATCCAGTTTTGTACAGGAGCGTTTTTCCGGGATCAGGATTATCAAATCATATGTACGCGAGGATTACACCAGGAACATGTTTGAAATCCAGAGCAACGACTATAAAAAAGACTCGATGAGCCTGGTTAAAGTATCGGCACTGTTTTACCCCACCATGCTGCTATTAATAGGCTTGAGTACAATTTTAACCATATATATCGGTGGGATCCAGGTGATGAACGGTAGTATTACTGCGGGAAATATTGCAGAGTTTATTATTTACATCAACCAGTTAACTTTTCCGGTAACCATGCTGGGCTGGGTTACTTCTTTAATTCAACGGGCAGCTGCCTCGCAAAAAAGGATAAATGAGTTTTTAGATATCCCTTCTGATATCCAATCGAATGAAACTGCAGCGATTGAGCTTAGCGGTCATATCAAATTCGATAATGTAAGCTTTACCTATCCGGACACAGGTATTGAGGCCCTGAAAAATGTGAGTTTTGAAATAAATAGCGGTGAATTTGTAGCCATTATCGGAAAAACGGGATCGGGAAAATCAACGCTGGCGAATCTGATGATGCGGATGTATGATGTAGAAAATGGCGCTATAAACATTGATGGAAAGAATATCAAGGCACTAAACCTAAAAGATTACCGCAATCAGATTGGCTTTGTGCCACAGGAAGTTTTCCTGTTTTCGGATACCATTAAAAACAATATAGCCTTTGGACTAGATGCGGTTACGGATGAAGAAGTACATGCGGCCGCGAAAAATGCTTCCGTTTATACCAACATTATCGATTTCGAAGAAAAATTCGAAACGATGCTGGGTGAGCGTGGGATAACCCTTTCAGGCGGTCAAAAACAACGCGTTTCTATCGCCAGAGCATTGATTAAATCGCCCAAGATTTTGATTTTCGACGATTGCCTTTCGGCTGTTGATACAAGAACGGAGGAAGAAATACTACAAAACCTTGGTGACATTATGGCCGGTAAAACAAGTATTTTAATTGCGCACCGGATTTCGACCATTAAAAATGCAGATAAGATTCTGGTGCTGGACAACGGGAAAATCATTGAACAAGGTACACACAATGAATTACTTAGGCTAAACGGGAGTTACACAGAGCTTTATAACAACCAACTTTTGGAGGAGGAAACACGAACAATTTAAATTGTATTAAAATTGTATTTTGAACTTTAAATATTTGCTTTATATTTACCGAAACCAAAAACCAACATCAATACCAACCATGGGAGAATTCGACAACAAGGAAAGAGAAGAAGTTTTTTCAAAGAAAGTAAGAGCAGGTAAGAGAACTTATTTCTTCGACGTGAAGGCTACTAGATCGGGTGATTACTATTTAACAGTTACCGAGAGCAAGAAAAGATTAGAAGACGGTGTGTTTGTAAAACATAAAATATTTTTATACAAAGAAGATTTCGAAAAATTTGCAGAAGGACTAAATGAAACTGTAGATTATATCAAAACTCACCAGGATGTGGTTGAAAAACGTTATGAATATTCTGAAAATGGAGAACATAGCACTAAAGGAAGCGACGATTTTACTTTTTAAGTAATTATAATTTCAATAAAAAGCCTCCCGATTTTCAAAATCAGGAGGCTTTTTTATTGGTGTATTTTTTTATTTTATGCCTATACTGCTCGCGGCTACTGCAAGAATTAATAGAAAATAGCTTGATAAGAATACAATAGTGAGTATGCCCCAAAATTTAAATAGTGATTTTACATTTGCAATGGCATCGTTTAAATTCTCCTGGTCGCCAAACAGCACACCTTGCTTGCCTTTACCCGAAAAACGAAACAGTAATAAGCTTGGATAAAAAAACAGTAAGGCCAATAGCAGGTAAAATATGGTAATGCCCGTTGCGCCAATACCAGCCAATGGACCTAACTGATTAAGCATTGCAGGGTTTGCAGATATTGCAGCCCCTATTCCGAATGAGCTTAAGGTTAAAAATGCAGAGACAACAAAACCTACAACCGATAGAAATCTTGCCCATTTACTCATATCGTAAAAGTAGCTTCGCATTTCTTCGGTAACAATCAACTTTACTTCCTGAGGCACTTCTTTTTCAAAATCTTCCATTTAATATCTATGTAATTTGGGCTAAACTTAGAGAAAATATAGATTTGATGCAAGAGCAAGGGTTTAAATAAAGGTTTTAAAAGCTTATCTTTGCGCGGAATTTAAGGCGGAAGGCGGAAGGCGGAAGGCGGAAGGCGGAAGGCGGAAGGTGGAAAAGGTAAAATGGTTTATGGTTTATGGTTTATGGTTTGACAGATCATAGCTAAAAAGCAACTAACTAGCGCAAAAAAATGAACAACATGGCTATTGACCATAAAACGATGAAGCAATGGCGAAAACTAAAGAAATAAAGACTAATAAATAATGGCATTACAATGTGGTATAGTGGGTTTACCAAACGTGGGAAAATCGACTCTTTTTAACTGTTTATCAAATGCAAAAGCGCAAGCTGCAAACTTTCCTTTTTGTACTATTGAACCCAATGTTGGTGTAATTACAGTTCCTGATGACAGATTAACGAAACTGGCCGAGTTGGTTAAACCGAATAAAGTGCAGCCTAACACAATTGAGATTGTAGATATTGCTGGTTTGGTAAAAGGCGCATCAAAAGGCGAAGGTTTAGGAAACCAGTTTTTAGGGAACATCCGTGCAACCAATGCCATTATCCATGTTTTACGTTGTTTTGATGATGGAAACGTAATCCATGTAGATGGATCTGTTGATCCGATCCGCGACCGTGAAATTATCGATACTGAATTACAGCTTAAAGATTTGGATACCGTTGACAAACGGATTCAAAAAGTTGAAAAAATGGCCAAAACCGGTGGCGATAAAGATGCGAAACGAACTTATGAAATTTTAACCGTGGTGAAATCTCATTTGGAGAGCGGTAAATCGATCCGTACTGCACCATTGGCGCAGGATGATTTCGATTTTATTGAAGATTTGGGTTTGCTTACCCAAAAACCGGTAATGTATGTTTGTAACGTAGATGAAGCATCTGTAGTTACAGGTAACAAATATGTGGATTTGGTTAGGGCAAATGTTGCTGATGAAAATGCGGAGGTTTTAGTAATCTCTGCCAAAATTGAATCAGAAATTGCTGAATTGGACAGCTATGAAGAACGTCAGGAATTTTTGGCAGATTTAGGTTTAACCGAATCTGGCGTGAATAAACTGATCCGTGCAGCTTATAAATTATTGAACCTTTACACCTATTTCACCGCTGGTGTACAGGAAGTACGGGCATGGACCATTACGAAAGGTTTTACAGCCCCGCAAGCTGCAGGTGTAATCCACACTGATTTTGAAAAAGGATTTATCCGCGCGGAGGTTATTAAGTATAATGATTTTGTAACCTTAGGTTCTGAAAATGCCTGTAAAGATGCTGGTAAATTGGGTGTTGAAGGAAAAACTTATGTAGTGGAAGATGGAGATATTATGCACTTCAGGTTTAATGTTTAAGCTAACAACAGATAAATAATACAGAGCCACTCTTTGGAGTGGCTTTTTTTGTTGCAGAATTTTTGCCACGGAGACACGAAATCTATTTTGTCAGAGTTAACAAATTAATAGTACAGTTGCACAGAAAGTTGTCAACTCTTCTGGTCAATTGTCTTATACCGAAAGATCCTGAAATAAATTCAGGATGACGAGCGCTAAAGAAGATACGCAAAGCATGGAATTATATTGCTGCGCCCAACCTAAAATATTAGCAGTTATTTTGCCATCTAAACCCGATTGAAATGGAAAACCCGGAGCGAAGTGAGGATTTGTAATGAAAAGCGGGATGAGCCGCTAAAAAGAGCTGCTGTAACTGCTTTTCAAATACAAAGGAATTTGATAAGGACGCAAGGAAATAAACATCAATTAAATTTCCAACCCATAAGAGGCCAATTGTGCTTTAGTATCTTCATAATGAATATGATGAATGCCCTTTAAGCCCAGGCCTTCTGCAACCTGTACAAACAACATGCGGTCATCGATATACAAACTCGTTTCCACGTCGCTTTGCGAAATATCGATTGCTACTTTAAAGATATCGGCATCTGGTTTACGAAAGTGCACAAAACTTGAAGACACAAAAAAATCGACAAACTCATTCAGTTTAAAGGTATTGATGCGGTATTGGTTGAGCTCCCTGCCTTCGTTGCTGATGACAGCTACCTTTAAATTGTATTTATTTTTTAAATCGCAGATCAACTGAATCATTTCCGGATAGGGAAGCGATTTTTTGAACATGAATTCCTTGAAATCGTCGTAGGTAAAATTGCGTTCTTTGAAGAAGACAATACGTTCCAGGTATTCATTAAGCGTGAGTTTACCCACCTCATAGGTATCGAAAGTAAGGTGATGGCGTTCTTCAAGATCTACTGAATCGAGATTAAAAAGTACTGAAGCCTCCCCTCTTGCCTGCCTATCCCAGCCATTCGTTAATAACACGCCTCCGATATCTGTAAAAAGTGTGGTAATTTTCTTTTGCATGATTTAAATTTAAAGTAAAACGCCTTTCAGGATCAATACAGCTACGCTAAAATAAATTACAATTCCGGTTACATCTACCATGGTGGCTACAAATGGTGCCGATGAAGTTGCAGGATCGAGTTTAAGTTTTTTCAGGATAATTGGCATCATTGAACCGATTAAACTACCCCATAAAACAATGCCGACCAGGGTAAAAAATATTGTGGTTGCAATTAAAAGCCAATGTGTACCATAATTATAAAGGTGTAATTCTTGCCAGGTAACAATGCGAACGAAACCGATTGCACCTAAAATGATGCCCAGCAACGCACCAGAAACAAGTTCGCGGCGCATTACACGCCACCACTCTGCAATGGTTACCTCGCCCAGGGCCATGGCCTGGATAATTAATGTTGATGCCTGTGAACCGCTATTGCCACCGCTACTCATAATTAACGGAATAAAAAGCGACAATACAACCGCCTTTTCGAGTTCGATTTCGAAGTGCTGCATGGCTGTTGCCGTTAACATTTCGCCCAAAAAGAGCACAATCAGCCAACCGGCACGTTTTTTAACGAGTTTTAGAATCGGGATATCCAGATAAGGCTCATCTAAAGCTTCGGTACCTCCTATTTTATGCATATCCTCGGTATACTCTTCGTTGGCAATCCATAAAATATCATCAACGGTTACAATACCTAGAAGAACGTTATGCTCATCTACCACAGGTAAGGCCACGCGGTTATTCATCCTAAAAATGTTAATCGCATCTTCCTGAGGATCATTTGCTTTTAAGGCTATGAAACGCTTATCGGTCAACTCGCCAATAATGGCTTCAGGATCCGCCAGTAATACTTCACGAATCCTGATATCGTCCAGCAGGACACCTTCCTTATCAATCACATAAACCACATCAATGGTTTCGGAGTTTTTTCCATAGCGCCTGATGTGTGCCAAAACCCTCGTGATAGACCATTCGGGTTTTACCGCGATGTAATCGGGTGTCATTAAACGGCCGATACTGTCTTCTTTATAACCGAGCAGTGCGAGCGATTCTTTACGTTCTTCGGGCGGTAAAAGGGTGATCATCTTTTTAACTACATCACCTTTTAACTCGCTAAAAAGTGCGGTACGATCATCAGGCGGCAGATCTTTGATGATCTGATTGAGTTTATTGCCTGAAAGTTTTTTGATGATACGCTCCTGTGTAGGAAAATCCAGAATCCTGAATACGTTTACTGCCCTGTTTAGAGATAAGGTTTCAATAAATTTAGCAGCATGTTGTGGAAGTTCATCTATCAGTTCTTCAACATCCGAAATATTCAGTTGATCCAGATATTGCTTTAACGCTCTATCATTTTCTTTTTCAAGTAGTTCCTGAATTTCTTCCACAACCATTTCTTCCATACACAGCTATTTATTTTGTTACATGCTTAAACCTTAATTAACGGTTCGCAAAGGTGCATTTTTATTTTTTAAAAAGCCAACCTGAGCATCTAAAATCCGCCTAGCAGAAAGCCTAATTTAAAATTACAAGTGCATAAAATCAATATCAGCGCATTTCTGATAAATGATTTCATCATTTCTTAACATTAAATACATCAGGTAAAAAATTTGCCTGCCTAACCAGTCCTTTTGGGTTACCAGGCGTTTGTAACGAACAGCTACCGGTCAGTTTCTTAAACTACCATATGAATTATGGCTAATTTCTATGGATATAAACCCAACCAATAAGCTGTTACACCGGAATACAGGTAATTTCGCTTAGCGACAAGGCAGAAAAGTATGGAATTGATTGAAAATCATTAATCAAATTCCTAGTATTGATGATTGGCAGACTTATGTACTTTTCAACGACAAAAAGCGTAATGATTTAAAGTATTAAAACAGCGTTTTTATACCAGCCTTTACGCTAATCAGGAATATTTTGTATCTTGTGATATCTAATATTTCTCTCATGAACAACACAATACCCTGCATCATTATCGATGATGATCAGTCAGCTATTGACATTCTTCAACAATTTATCTCAGAATTTCCGAGGCTCAGATTAGAACGTACCTACACCAGGTCAGTTTCAGCTCTGAATGATATTATCATGCTCAAGCAAAGCCACATCATTTTCACGGATATCGACATGCCTAATCTTTCAGGAATTAACCTTGCAGAAAATCTGAAAAATGAATCGCACAATATTATTTTTATCACATCCTATCCACAATATGCAATTGACGCTTTTAAAGTCAGAGCCAAGCACTATCTGCTCAAGCCATTTGATCTTTCGGAATTTGCAAAAGTGATAAATGATGTTTTAAAAGAATGCTACGGGAGCCATAATTTTGAAGGAGATAATGAGGATGTGTTCTATTTTAGAAAATCCAGCGATAAAAGCACAATATTAACGGTGCAAAAAAACGACATCATTTATATCCAGGGTTCAAATAACCATATCCATCTATACACCTCTACCGAAAACCACTCGGTTTACATGACCATTAAGGAAATGGAAGAAAAACTTAGATACAAGACAAGCTTTTTCAGGGTACATAAATCTTATATCATTAATTCTGCCTTCGTAAAGAAAATTGAAGGTAATAAGATCAGTCTCGGAAAATATGAAGTATTGATGGCGGCACGTTACAAGGCAGCCTTCATCAAGTTCATTGAAGACCGGTTTCTATTATCCGGCAGAACTTAGCCTGGCCTGTTGTTGTATGACGGTTGTCGCCATAAAGGTAATTCGTTATCATCCTAAAGCTCCATTCTCAGCTGATTTTAGCGACAGAATTGCGGTAACGAATGCTACTTACACTTTACGTTGAGATTAATCTTAGTTTTCACAAAGAAAAGCCGCTCATGTAAATATTGAAGGCACCGCCTCGGTGAAAACAAATCCTTCAACGGTGAAAAATACTAAGCAGCTAATCAATCTTGTTCATGGCCAGAGCACTACAGCTGGTTCGCCCAGCGAAGCGATCTCGGAGGTAAAGGGAAAAACAAAGGCTATCTGCAATTTTATTTGCCTTCGGAACAGGGAAGAAATCAAAATAGTTTCTAAGCCAACATGAACAGCAAAAAATACAGCTGAAATAAAGTGTATTTTTTTATTAAAAATGCGAAAAAAATATGTTTTCAAATCCTATATTTGCAGCCTTGCTCCCGTAGTTCAATGGATAGAATTATGGTTTCCGGTACCATCGATATGAGTTCGAATCTCGTCGGGAGCACTTAATAGGTCCATAAGGTGTCGTTTCACCCCTAATCTGTCACATTTAGCCTGTCGAGACACCTTTAAAATTCTAATAAAAGGTCGTTCTATAAGCTACTATCTACGTTATTGTATAATTGCCTATTCGTCAATGGATTGTGGCGTCATGCACTTCTGCATAGCCAGGACATAGCATCGTATGATCGTTCCATTAAAAACAGCCTAATAAATTTTTCGGGCTGCACTGTTCCAGCCATATTACTCCCTCCAAAAGAAAACGGCGCAGCCTTCATCAATGCAGCTGATATTGATTTTTATACCATAAATTATCTCTCCAGATTACTATTGTGAGACAACCTTTTTTTCTTGCCGATAGAATTCTAAAACAAAAAAACGTTACCATATCAGTAAAAGATGTTCAACCTCTGTTGAAAATTTAAAGTAGGCTTGATACGGGAACAAACACCTTAACATTACTTTCTAAACAGATCTGCCATACAGGGGCTCAATCCTCTCCTATCTGCCTTGCCGTTAAATATGGAAAAATTTTCATCATACTCCCAGATCATCCATGGAATGGAAAGCTGATTAAGTTCGCGGCTCACTGCTGTTAAATAATTACATATGCTCTGCGCTGATGCATATTTGCGGTAAACGCCATACTCACCACATAATATGGGTACATGATGGGTATTAGACCATTGCTTAATGATCATCAATTTATCGTGTACAGCTCCGGCCTTTCCCTCATTTTGGTAATTTTTATAATTTGCTTCTCCGGCTGTACCTTTCGCAGGCGGGGCCAAAGGGGGCATCTGATGATCGCCATAAGGAAAAGGAATACCGGTGGTGGATACCTGTTTTCCGATCCAGGCGGCCCCTTGATGGGTAAAGATGAAAGGTTCGTAAAAATGAAAGGTGTATATGATATTTCTTAAGGGTAATGGCGTGATCCTGCTTAACTCATAAATACTGTTGTAATTTGAAGCGCCCACAATAATTGTCCTGTCGGGCGACATCTTCCGGATGACTGTGATAAGTTTCTGCGCAACAGGGAGCCATTGTTGGTCACTGATCACCGGTTCGTTCAGCAGCTCAAAATAAAGGCTGTTGCAACTTATTTTTCGGTAACGTTTTTCAAGAAATGTCCAAAGTGCCACCAGTTGTTGTGTATCGTACTGCAGATGATCTGCCCTCAGGTTACCATAATGGTTTACCAGAACCACGCTAAGCCGGTGTTGCATGGCTTTTTTGACCACCGCATCAATGTGAGCAAGCAGTTTTGCTTTCTGCGCATCACTTCCCTCGATATAAAACTGTTGAAATGCAACGGGAAGGCGGATGGTTCTTAGGCCTAAACCAGCAATCAGACGGAAGTCGGCATCGGTTAACTTATCTATATCCAATGCCTTAGGATTCCAGTGCTGTTCAAGCCAGGATACATTAATGCCATGGCCTAACTGGGCGGCGCGCAGATAAGACAGACGATGTTTTTGTGCATAGCCGAACTGCACAAAAACGATCAGGAGTAATAATATGTA
>Ga0182008_10000319_pt1 | contig 37848 bp, 31 predicted proteins | sample Sormic07211129_1_FD_120482 | JGI IMG/M metagenome (GOLD analysis project Ga0182008, IMG submission 120482) | Rhizosphere microbial communities from Sorghum bicolor, Mead, Nebraska, USA - 072115-129_1 metaG | ecosystem: Host-associated > Plants > Roots > Rhizosphere | place: USA: Nebraska...
GAATACAAGCTATTTCTTGCAGATGAAGAGGTACAAATATCTAGAGGAAAGTTACAAGGACAATATAAAAGGGATGCCTTGGAGCATAAGCTTTTAAATCTTCCTTTATATCAAGTATTTATAGACGAAACTGGCAAGAATGACGAATATCTTTCAGTGGGATCACTGTGGCTTCTTGGCTATAATCCCAAGCTTATTATTTATTCCATGGAAATTAATGAATGGAGAAAAAGGCAAAACATTGAGTACGAATTTCATTTCAGTAAATTGAGCAAACATAAGTTGGATGAGTATAAAGACTTTTTTAGGCTTTTTATTTCAAAATTTCCAGACATTGGATTTAAAGTCATTGTATTAAAATCAAAAGGACTGGCCAATAAAAATGAAGCAATCGTTGATCTCACATTTCATTTGTTACATAAGGGTATCCTCCATGAGCATGATTCCAAAAGAGCGCCGCTTCCAAGGATGCTTCAGGTAAGAATAGATGATGAAGAAAGTGGAAGTGATACGCTAAAGCTTGAAAACATAAAGGAGAGACTTAATAGTCAAAAACTTGCTGGTTTACATCTAGACGTATTTGAAGCGGTGGCATCCGCAAAAAATCACTTTATCCAAGCAGTCGATCTTTTCACCGGGGCAGTCAACAGAAAATTGAATTTTTCCGGCGAACTAAACTTCAAGGACGAATTTGCAGATTTCATCTTTGATACTTTAGGATTTGATATTGTGAATATTGATACTTCGATTGATGACCCAGGAACATCCATGGTTTTTAATTTGAGTGCTAAGCGTGACGGGGACATTAGAATAAATAGCTAAATGGTAATCTATAAATTAACCTAATTAAATATAAATATTATGGCACTTAAAACAGGACCAAAAAGGATTGCTAAATCCACAGGAAAACCAGATCAACGTCAACGAGATAATAAGGACACTCCCGGTAACACACCTTCTTTAAAACCGCCTGTACCTAAGAAGAAGTAAGTAATCATTATTAAAGTAAAGAAATTGAAAAAATAAGTTTCTTCAATTTCTTTACTTTTTTTTCCATCAAACTACTCGATATTTTAAAATATTACCAAAGGAATCAAGCATTGGTTCCAAATTCATCGGAATGTAGGTTAAAATCCTTAGCCAATGAGCGAAATTTTTCGACCGCACAATACCTCCGAGTAAATCTTTGCTACTACCGTACGGTCGCAGCAAAGAATATGTTTGAACCCCATATAGTTACCCTTCGAATCTAAAAATCAATCGATTGATCGTTTATGACTTCTGATTTCTCTCTATTTTGAATTAAAGAAAACGAATCATTCATATTCTTATTTCTTGTTTAGATAAACAACCTGTAATCATAGGTTTTACCTTCAAACCTGGATAGCAACTTTCCAATCCTCGCTATCTGATTGGAAGAATCTATGGTAGAAGGAAGTTTAGAATAGAGGTCCAGAGAGTTCCAGTTCATCTTTGTTAATCCCAGAATCTCTGTTGCAATGACATTGATGTTGCCATCTCCGTAATGCTTGGTGATTTTAACTGGAGAAGGGATACTCCTTCCGCCAAGGTAGAACTTATAACTTGGTTGCCTGACAGAAGGAACGATACCATGTGTCCAAAGCAGTGCCGTATTCTTATTTGTGACAATGCACGTACCTCTGGAAATTGGAAACCTGTCCACTTGCAACTGATTTTGGTATACGCTCATGGCGACAAATTTTGCATCTACTTCATAGTTTATTTCAATTAGATCGACTTTTTTGATGCCAGCCTTGTTAAGGCTCGATCTTATCCCATTGATCTCGTCCTCAGTAAAATTCGTTCTCTTATGAATGACTACCCGCTCGGGCAATTTATCTAGTGATTGATAGAACAATTCACGGATCGACACGCCAAACTGAAAGGCGTCCTTAAAGGACAAATAAGGGTTCATCTTTCTGTCCAGAAAATAATTGTCAATTTTTGAAAGTTTGTATTTCAATCCCTGACCATTCGAATCATAGATATGGCTACAACCTATTACAATCTCGGAATGGTCACCAACCCGTTTTACACTGTAGCCAATACCTGCGTATGCAGTATTCTTTTCCTGGTTATTCAGTATCCATGGTGTCCTTAATGACTTGACATAAAAGGAAAGCGCTAACCACCAGTATATTTGGCATTTCAGGGGATCGCTAAGTGTATCTTCCCTTATCAACTGTGTCGATACACCCCTGGATGCCGAAAAGGCTTTTATGTAATCATGTAGATCAAAACTCTCTTCCTGGTTCTTGAAGCTTTCAAAAGGTTGCCACTCTTCCGGGATGAAAATGACAATTGTAGTCTGACCTTCTGTGTTGGCGATGTGTTCGATTTTCGAGGTGATCAGCCTAGCCAAGTGGATGGCGTTATCATGAGAGGGCAACGAATTGTCGGCAATGAACTCCATATTCCGCCACCTTTCCGAATGTTCCGGAATAGGTATATTGATCGGTAAATTGAAAATGTTCGAAAATCCGGGATAGTCTATCAGATAGTCTGGGTTTATATTTTCAGTAGCGTGTCTGGAATTGAGCTTTTGAAGAAAATCATACAATATAGTATTGTAAGGCAGGCTACTGATGACCGACAGGTTGATTTCGTTGGAATAAACTATTCCATTCAGGTTTATGTCGAAAGGCCTATTGTTGACCAAGCCCCTCATTGGATGGTAGTCCTTAAAGTCTTGGTTGCTCTCTTTGTTCCTGAACACCAATTGTGGTTCTAGAAACTGAACTCCTTTGAACTGATTTTTTTTAGCATCAAAATTCCTCGCCTGATAACCCTTAAAAGAGGAGTCAAGGACACTGATTTCTCCAAATGCAGTATTTTTGGATATCTGAAACTCGAACCCAGAAGCAGAGCCTTCAGGATACTGGAACTTCAGACGCGCTACCGATCCAAATAAAATACTATTCCACTTTTCCAGCAGTTCGTCATATTTGTTGTTGTATAATTTCTCAAGGATTGTTTTGCTGTAGGATTGTTTTTGAATTCTGGTTATTTCTGAGGAGGACGTTAGGTAAATTGTTGGTACTATAGATATGTACGCAAAGGTCGGATTCTTATCGAAATATAATGTCATGTAAACGGCCTGGTGAATTCCGATACCGCCACTGGTCCGATCAGCCTGTTTCAACCATAGCTTATCCCTAAAATTGCTTTCCAGTCCTGGTGATCTCAAAAAATGTTTGAAGATTGCCATCATCATCAGTTTCCTAAATGCCGTTATCTGTTCGATATCCTTTTTAGATACATGTTCACGCTGAATTTCTCCTTTAAGCACCGATTTAAAAGTCTTGCTGATTTCAGTTAAGGTTCCCAATGCGAAAACTTTTCCCTTGAACGGAACTGCCACGATATCAAGTTCCTTTGTGAGATTCCTCAGAAAGGCCCAGGGTTTTTCTTCCCCATATTCTACCTCGAATTGAAACATTTCCTTGGGGAAAACAACAGGGTGAAGATTGCTCTTGATGTATTTATCTGCTTTTTGGAAAGCAAGCGTGAAGTCGGTCCTGGTGAAACTTTCTTCTTCCGATTCAGATAAGAGGTCCTCGATTTTTTTCGCTAGGATCGTATTGCCCTCGAATGCAGATTTCGTCAAATGGATCATAGCCTTATCAAAGCCATCACCTGCTATATAGTACGCTTCCCTTCCAGATGATCTGATTGAGTGGATCAGCGCGCTCACTTCTGGGCTGATAGTTTCTCCATAGCCGACCCAAAATAACCTGCCACTCCCTTTTCTAGAAAAAGCCGACTTCAATGCACTCATCAGCGACTGATCCCTTCCGCTATAGCCCATAACGATCATGTTTTTATCAATGTGATAAGTGCCAAGATGGTCAGCAAAAATTACATCCTGCGCATCAAGTTCACGCTCGGTGTTTTTGAGCTTTGAATATTTATAGTCGCCATGAAGGGCAATCGTCAGCAATTCCATATTGCTTTGGTTTCTGAAAATCCTATCCGGATCGTCCAGATTGATCTCTATTGGGATGAGCTTATTCTGATATGCCGCACGGACAGTAAGACCATCAAAATTAGTAGTCCAGACAGAGTTCACGATTCCGTGTTCTGCAAGCATGCAGATGAGTTTATAGCCGATATATGGCTCTTTGTTTGCGATTAGGCTTGCGAAATACTTGCGGCGGTCATCCTCGATAGGATATGCAGCCTCGGCGTAAAACTGTATTCTTCCTCGGAATCCAAGGCCGGGTAAATACCTTGATTGTCCAGCCATTTCTGGATACTTACCCTGACAGCCTGTTCTTTGTAATTCTTGTAGAACTCCGATGCGTTAATGTTGCTAGAGATATAAATGTCCTTTTTCCATTCCCATATACAATCGTAAGCAGACTGGATGTCCGAACTGATAGAGGTACCAGCGCCTAATAGCAATGAGTGGGGAACGTCAATGTTTCGTTTAAAGGACCTTAAGAATGCATCATAGGTTAAAAATAAATTATCTGTCATGGTTGTTATAGAGCGTAAATGTTTAGGTGCGTAATGTTCGGTGAAGATGGAGTTTTTAACTAAATTTTATCGTTCCTGCAAGATCAGGATTCATGCACAACTCTCCGTCGAACAATAGTGTATTTTGATTGCAATATACTGGCTAAGTCCATAAAATCCAAGGCCAGATTTTTAACAAATCTCAGCAATTATGCCCTTATGGCTCAATTGATTATTGGGCATAATTCATTTTCAAAGAAACGCATAAATTTTGCCATTCTTGTCTAGCTGCTCAACAACTTGCATCGCTTTATGATGACTTAATCCCGCACCGAAAGTTAATTGCGCATAGATATTGGAATATTCATTAACGATGTTTGTAGCGAAAATACCAGTGTCATCTGTTCCTAGTACGATTGGAGGGATTGGTACGCCCTGTTGCTCGAGTTTAAGCCAATTCCATAAATGATAAGACGAGTAGTCTGCATAGTGTCCAATACGTACATTACTGGTTGGAAGAGTCTCTATGACTACTTCTTTTTTATGCATAACTCCCAGAACACTTTTTTGAATTGTTTCTAGCTCAATTGCATTAAATATAGAGAATGTATCAATTTCAATTGGTTCCTCATATTTTTTCCTGAACAAATGGTTATGATATCGCTCGATAACCACAAGGCAATCTTTATCAAGTTTGGCTAATTTAATATCATCCCATTCTTGACGATCAAAAACCGACCTAAGTTTCGCATCCTGAAGATTTACCGCCGTGACAAGTATCGGACAAAACCTTCTCGCCATCCAAGCATCACATATTGTTTTAATTCCGGAATAATGTTCATAAATCTCGTAATACAATTTTTGAATTTCATTTGCAATGCTTGGTAAAAGATGCTGAAGATCCGAAATCCGCTCTTCTAAAATAAGGTAGTAAGAGAAGATAAGGTTATCAAGCCATTCGCCTCTTCGGATCAGCAATCTGTGGCCTAGTACCGAAAACCAATGCTCAGGAGAAATTCCAGTAGCCGTAGCGTGCCCAATACGATCGCCTTGACTCAGGTCGGTAAATATAACAGCTTCATAAACAGCCCTGATCCCACTTAATATGTGAAAAAAATCCTCACCAGCATGATAGGTGAAATGCCTCATTCCATTTCTTCGCAAGAGCCTAAACACCGGACCGAATGCTTCTGGTGGGGTATCAAATTCATTGGCGGCGGCATCGGCGCCGACGATCGGTATATCTTTGTAGTTTGGATAATTGGCTAATAGATATGATAAGGCCTTTGCGCGTTTCCAGATGTTAATCCGTAAGGACTCATGCCTGATAAGTTTGGAGTGTTTTTTGTCCGCACGCTTAATGAAATGTGCTATTAATTTTAGTGTAGGCAAAGTGCTCTTAGAACTCGTAATTCCTGAACGTGCCTCCATCACTAGTTGGGTAGAAATATGCTTTTGAAGGCTTTTCCATCCCGTGCTGATTTCTGTGATTTGTGACAGCATTTCCATGTAAGTCTCTTTGGGTGAAATGCGTCCTTCAAGGAAAGAAATATTTCTAAGCTCATTGCCATGCATTTGAAAAAAACGCTGTTTGTACTTCTTTTCACTGTGCTCGCGCAGACCATTAAGGGTATGCTTTTGAAACTGTTCAAAGCCATACTGGTGCATCTGCTGCACCAAAAGCCTGTTAGTCAGACCTAGGATGAGCAAATAAAAATGATAACACGAGCTGACCAAATTACTAGGCTTCCTGATAAGATGCCTTACCACCAAAACATGCATAAGGGCTTCAATAGGCATTGTAAAACCACTATTAACGGTCCCGGTAATTAAATCTTCGAAAGGGTTTTTTCCGCTTGTTGTGAATCTCGAAGACGCCTTTGGATTGAGTATTTCCTCCAACAAGCCGTTTGACTTTAGCCCCCTGTAGGAGGAAATATTTATGCCAAAGATAAAGTCAAACAATACAAGCCTGATACGTTGAGCAATTTTAAGCAGGTGCAGGAACCTATTTGGATTCAAAAGGCTTGATTCCTGTTCCAGTTGCTCACGAACTTTCGGGAATGTATCATAGGCTTTCTGAAGTTCATGATAGATTTTATCAGGCTCATGTAGATAATCCTGCCAACTAATATCCGTTTCAGTTGCGCCATTTAAATGAACATGCAGATCATGGAAACCTTTTTTTTCTTGGATATACTCCTCTAAGTGTGCAATTAATGGATATGGCAGAGCAGTATACCTAAAATTAGGCAAAAGGAATTTTCTGAAATATGCTTTAATACTTGCGGAATCCAAATCTTTTAGGGGCTCCCTAATTTGGAGGAGTACCGATTGCATAAATAGTGGTGGCATATAGGTAATCAGCTTTTGCCAGCTATTTGTCTGCGTAGGCTTGACATGGATTCGTTCACCATCAATCGTCAAGTGTTGATTTGCCAAATCAAAGACCCCTTTTGTCAAAATTTCACTCAGAGTGCTGATATCACCAAAACTCTTTTCAGCAAGAAGATGATAATATTGATCTGGAATGAAATTGTTTTCTGCTCTTTCCTTTAAGAACAATCGCCTTTTCACGTCGTCAAATTTTGCGAAAATGCCGGCACGGTAACCTTCAAGGGATTCATTATCCAATAGCAGGTTTTTGAAGATAGACTGGACTACCACTTGATATTGTTATCCTTTATATATTCCCTTACTTCGCGAATCTTAGTTGAAGTGTAATCATCATTTCCGAAAACATCATTCAGTGATTCTCTAATGGCATCGTTTCTTTCCCTAGTTTCTGCAAGACTACCTATCTCGAATAGGTCTCGTGGAATATTGCGAGAGCGTAAAGTATTAATTATCGACTCCATGCGTTTTTGAAAACTGTTTCCTCCCGTATGATTTTTATTGGTGTATCCCCGAAGTGACACCATCTGTAAAGACAAAAATACGGAAGCATCGTAACGAAAGGAGCGACCCTCTCTAAAACAGAAATCATCCAGCGCCTTCAATAATTTATCTGCATTGGGATCAAGATAGCCGGTAAGCAAGGGACAGGATAAAATCCATCTCGAGAATTTCAGATCATAATGATCCACAGCATGTCTCACTTTTGAAAGGTTGTTGATGAGTATATTGTCACTGTAAACGGTATTATTGATGTTAATCTGCTGGAATGAAAGATTTTCCTTGATGTCCTCAATTAATACTGCGTTCATGAAACTCACAATCTGGGAATGGAAAATTGATCCCAATCCCTGATCCGCCTTTGGCTTAATACTGTCTAGGGCATAAAAGAAACGTGTGGATATCTTTCCCAACAGATAAGGTGCCACAATGGGATATTCGAAACGCTTTTTCCATTTCATAATTTCTCTGGCAAGCCTTCCTTGGCCCATGGTTTCAAAACTGGTGCTTTCCTCTTCCGTCCAGAGATACTCCTCTTCTTGATCCAAACCCTTGCTTGAAAACTCAGGCATGGTATAGGTTCTAATTTGTGAGAGCTCTTGTAACCCCTTTAAAAGTACATCCTCGTTATCCTTATTGTTGTCGTCATTGCCATCAGTCATCTTTAACAGCTCCGCAATAGTGGACAACAGGGTGTAAATCGAATAACTCGGAATTCTCTCATTTTTTATGCTGAATTTTGATATAGTCAGTGGAATAAGGCCAAGAATTCGGAGATCTCCTCTAACATCCTGAAAGACGTGATCAACGCGATCCACCAGGTTGTCCCTTTTATCTTTCTGAAAATCGCCAAGGGCTTTCAATGGAATGGTCCCTGCCCAAACTGCTGAACCTTGCCCCTGAAAGTTTAGATAACCCCTGAGATAAGCAGTCACCAGACCAGTAATATCTCTAAGTATACCATCTTGTTTTAGTCCGCAGAACTTGATCAAACTATTGATCGATGGGCTAATTGAGTTCTGCAAATCCTGGGCATCGTCCGAATACCCCAAACTGGAAAGCAGGTTTCTAACGTAGCCAATCCTGATGAAGTAGTCAAATACGAGAAAGGAATTGTTTTGTTTGACAATGTTCGAGTAGGTAAAACTCAGTGCTGCTAGACAACAATTGAGCACATGCTTTTCAGATGTTGGCTGTAGTTGATAACCTTCATTAAGGTGCCTCTCCCTGGTCAAAAGATCCAGAATTTCAATATTCAGTAAATTCGGGTTTCCCAAAACCTTGTTTACTTCAAATCTTCTCTCATACAGTTCACTGATGAAAGCCTGCTCTACACCGAAAATTGATTTTTCAGTTGGTCGCTTTTCAGAAAGCGCAAATAATCGAATTTGTGTTCGTAATGGTAAATTCAGTAGAAAAGTAGAAAAGGCTTTGGATTGATACTTGTTTTTAATTCCAAAATTCAAAAGCAAGGAATCATATGCATGCTCGATATTGTCCTCCCCGGTATTGGTCCTGATTTTGATATTGAGAAAGTTAGAACTACCTCTCTTTTCGCCTAAGGTGCGTAGGATAACCCTGCGCTCTGCCTTGAGTACCTTTTGGAGGTATTGACTCTCCATTTCGGTCATGATCCCTTCCAGATAATCATCGCCTTTGGCATAGCGGTCAAAAGCATACTGCAAATCTTGGTTAAGGTTTTTTCTTATGCCTAGAGAAAATAATCTGAGTTCACCGCTGACAATGGTAATCAGTTTAGAAGTGGTAAAATACTTTCTGATCGTTTCCAGCACTGGCCAGCCTTTCTTAAAGTCTATATCAATATCATCAAACACGACCATAAAGGCTTTTTTCTTCAAGATACGTAGGCCTTCTTCCAAAAATAGGTGAAAGTTCTTTTCCAGATCCCTTGCAGCAGAGATAGCCATAATCCCTCTATCCATGATAAACTCAGGATCCTGCCAGCTTTGCTCATTTAGACCCGTTCCCACACCATCAATTGAAGGAAGGCCATGTGCCAGTCGCTTCAATTTGGATTCCCAGGAAAGTTTCAAATGAAAGGAAGAATCCATTGGAGAACACTCATCCTCATCAAGCTTGTGCTCTACAAGCTTTTTGATTGAGGCAATGACATTTAAAAAAATATGCCCCTTATCCTCAATCAATGTGGGGTCAATAATATCAATGATTGCGATATCACTATTTTCAAATTTTTTAATTAAACTAAGTAAAAACGAAGTTTTACCGCTACCGCGGCTACCCAAAATAGTAATTGTTTCATGGAGCCTTTCACTTTTGTCCAGGTCAACAGACATTATTCGTTCGTTTATCCAAGATTGAGCAATTAATAATTCATTTTGATGAATTAGGGCAGAACCTTGAAATTCTTTAGCATTATTGCTTTTTGAAATATCAATAATAATTTGTTGTTGTTGAGGCATTTAGATAATATATGTTTCCCGTTTGCAGATAACTCCTATAAAATAGGATGACTTATTTATAGAAAAATTAATTTCAAACGAAATAGTTTTTAATTGGTTACTTTGGGAGTTCAATTTAAAAAAAATAAATGCTATTTACACTTTTCCCTCGAAAAATAGTGTTTTTGCAATGGGCACTCTTGCCCAAATTATACTTTTTCTATAAAAATAGTAATAGGATCAGCGAAAACATGGTTCTTAGAGTCAATAATTCTTCTGTTTTGTACTCAACTAAATTTTGCCAGCATTTTAATTTCCCTGTGGTGAAGATAGCGCTCCAGAACTTGCTAATGAAGATTTGATAGAATTGAAGGTAAAACCTATCAGTACTGCATTTTATCTATTAAGCTGAAACTTACAGAATAAAATATTACTATTTTAGTATTGAAATTTTATACAAGACATGAATTGTTTAACTCAATTTCTTACAAAAATACAGACTTTCAGCCCCCTCATCGTTGCCAAAAGCGAATTAAAAAACCCCATAAAAGAAGATGGGAATAAGCCAGCTTATAGCCTTGCTCACGAAACACATTACTATGATTCATTTACTTATAAGAGTGAGATCAGGGTATTGAAAGACATGGCATTAATTGACCTGCTGTCCCTAAATGACACCAATTTAAAAAAAGAGCTGGAACAGCTCAAAAAATTAAAGGAAAGGTTCAAATTAATATGGACAAATTTCCATGAGCACTATAATGAGTTTAGAGCTGAATATCCCCGAAATTTCATATTTTCGGTCCAACTCAATTACTTGTTTATCGTTAACAATCTGCAATCAGACTATGAGGATATTTATATTGGTGATGAGTTTGTGGAAAGTCTGCACGATACTTTGAAGATTAGGGATAAGTTCCTAAGTGAGCTGATCAGCGAAGTAGATGAAATTCTAAATCCCCGTGAAACTTTCGAGGAATGGATGGCCAAACAGAAAAGCCTAGAACAAGTTGAAGATGCTACGGCAGAGCAGCCCACAAAAATCCCATATAATCCCGATGCGGGTCGGCCAAAATTCAATAATCAGTATATAGATGATTTCTTGCAACTCATAAGGACTTATTTTTCAGAAGAATATTTCAGCCAGCTTGACGCCCTAATAAAAGCGGACGAACAACCTACTAGCCAGATGATCTTCAACGGAAACAGTAATAAACTTGCCGATGCTTTTAAGCAGCTTTATGAAGCTAACCTCATTGTAGGATGCAATAAAGCGGAACTTGAAAAATGGATTCTAAAACACTTCTTATATAGCAAATAGGCTCAGTCGCTTTAGGCCCGAAGCCGGCCCTGAGCCTTTTACAAATCGAACCCATGCCGGCGCTTTTGTTCGAATCCCAGAGGGAATAAAACAAAAAAACCTCACATTTCTGTGAGGTTTCTTGTGATCCCGCTGGGATTCGAACCCAGGACCACTACATTAAAAGTGTAATGCTCTACCAGCTGAGCTACGGAATCATTTCCTTTTGTTTAAGGAGGTGCAAATATAGAGATTAATCCTTGCTTTGCAAATGTTTTTGTAAAATGTTTTTGGCTTTAAGCTTTGAAATGAGATGATCGGTCTATAATTCATTGATTTTAAAATCGCTAAGCCAGAAAATATTTTTTATCTTTTTTAAACAAAAATTTATTCAATAGAAAATCAAGGTTAATAAACTGAAATTCTTACTTCGCCGTTTTGGGTATAAAGTTCAAAAACGACTGAAACTGCGATTTATGCTTGTTTTTATCAAGCTTAAAATAGAAAGCGCCACGCCTGGAGCTCGATTTATCTTTCTCGTCTTGTTTGATGAGCAACCCGCTGGCCGTTATTTTTCTAATGAAGTTGCGGTTGTCAATCGGTGCATCGTAAACCTGTTCATACAAGGCCTGCAATTGCGGTATGGTAAAACGTTTTGGTAATAGCTCAAATAAAACAGGGTGGAGGGCAGCCTGGTAACGGATTTTATCCATCGCTGCTTTAACCATCACGTTATGGTCGAAAATCAGTTCTGGCACATCTTTAACCTTAAACCACTCCGCATGGTACTGATCATTAATCTGTTTGCTGTATTTATTGATATCGATCAGGGCAAAATAAACGACCGATACCGTACGTTCGATCGGATCGCGGTCGGGACTGCCATACGCATGCAGCTGCTCTAAATATACATCATGCAGACCGGTAAGATCCAAGAGAATCCGTTTCGCTGCCTCGTCCAGGTTTTCGTTTTCGCCGATAAAACCACCCATTAAGCTCCATTGATCTTTTATCGGCTCAATGCCCCTTTTGATAACCAAAAGTTTCAGTTGTTCGCCGTCGTAACCAAAAATTATGCAGTCTACAGCGACCAATACAGGTTTTTGATTTAAATATTTTCCCATGTTTAAAAAAGCAGATTTAATTGAGTATCGTTGTAATCGGTAATATAACCCAAAATATTTGGATAACCGTCAAATTCTTCCGGGCTATGTGTAGTGGTTAACACGAGGCATTGCATGCCTGCATTAAGCGCTGATTCTACACCCTTAGGTGCATCCTCAAAAACCAGGCAATCGGCCGCTGCAACACCCAAAGCCGCTGCAGCTTTCAAAAAAGTTTCCGGATCGGGTTTGCTCGTATGTACATCGTCTGCACTTATAATCGCATCCAGGTAATGGCGAATGTTTAAACCATCTACCACAAAATCAATGTTAAAAGGAATAGCTGCCGAGCCAATGGCCATCGGGATTTTTGCAGCCTTAGCACGTTCCAAAAAATTATCCAAGCCAAGAATTAAAGCCAGATGCGGCAGATAACCAGCCTGGTAACGCTTTTCCTTCTCTACGGAAAGTTGTTCCACTTCTTCGGCACTAAATTTATCCTTACCAAAAACGCGCTCCAGCACTTCGTGGTTTTTACCGTACATTTCTTTTTTTACGCTCGCGTAATCAAGGTCTGCACCTAAATCTTCGGTCATGATACTGTACCAGGCCAGGGTGTGGTACTCCATATCGTTAATCATGGTACCGTTTAAATCAAACAGTAAGGCTTTAGGTTTAAAATTTAAGTCGCACATATCCTTGCTAAATTATATGATTTTTTTTTGATGTAGGGAATGATCATCAATATTAACAGAAATAATATGATAATCGTTAAGCTGACGTTAATTATTTTTTACTACTTTAGCTGTAACCAAAAATAAATCTATATGCAAGCATCAGGAGTTTTGCTACGTAAAAATCACGATCGCTTCATCAACTTAAAAAATAATAACTGATGAAAAAACCATTTCTTAAGGCATTACCATTGGCTACTTTATGTTTAGCCCTTTCTTTTAGCGCATGTAACCCTAAAGCCGATAAAGGTGCGACAAACAGTACACAGCAAGATTCGTTAAAATACAGCACCACTATTGATGGTAAAGCGGTAAAACTTTATACATTGAAAAACAAACAAGGTGCTTCGGTATCCATTACCAATTATGGTGGGCGGGTAGTCTCCTTGCTGGTACCCGATAAAAACAATAAATTAACCGATGTGGTGCTGGGCTATGACAGCATTGGTGCTTACCGTAAAAAAGGCGAACCATTTTTTGGTGCCCTGATTGGCCGTTACGGAAACCGCATTGGAAAAGGTAAATTTACTTTAGACGGAAAAGAATATCAGCTGCAGCTTAACGACGGCGTAAATACCCTGCACGGTGGTACTGATGGTTTTTTTGGTAAGGTGTGGGATGCTAAACAACTTGATAGCACAAAGCTGGAGTTGAGTTATGTTTCTAAAGATGGTGAAGCAGGTTATCCTGGTAAACTGGATGTGAAGGTGATTTATACGTTAACCGACGACAATGCGCTGCAAATTGATTATGAAGCTACTACTGACAAAACCACTATTGTAAACTTGACCAACCATGCTTATTTTAATTTAAATGGCGAAGGTGATAGTACTATTTTAGATCACGAACTGATGATCGATGCCAGCGCTTACACACCAGTTGACTCAACTTTGATCCCAACAGGCAAATTACAGCCGGTTGCCGGTACTGCTTTCGATTTTAACAAAGCAAAATTGGTTGGCAAACAAATTGGCGATAACGATGAGCAGTTAAAATTTGGTAAAGGTTACGACCATAACTTCGCCCTGACCCACCATGATGGTAAAACACCAGTTGCCGTAATTAAAAGTACCAAAACAGGTATTGTTTTATCGGTGATCACTGCCGAGCCTGGCTTGCAGTTTTACAGTGGTAATTTTTTGACGGGTGCTGATAAAGATGGTAAAGGTGGCAAATCTTACCCGCACCGTTCGGCTTTTTGCCTGGAAACACAACATTTCCCTGATGCTCCAAACCACCCTAATTTTGCTTCAACCGTGCTTAAACCAGGCGAAACCTATAAAACGAGTACAACTTATAAGTTCTCGAAATAAGGTTAATCGGTTAACTGTAAGTTTTATTCAGACCCCTCAGGTTTCGAAACCTGAGGTTTTTTTTGCTCTTCTTCTATCGGTTGTTGTCACATCGACCGAACCAGATTGAGCGCAAATAAAGGTAATTTAAGCTGGTTGGTGCGACACCAACCAGTAGATGAAAGCTTGTCACATCGACCGAACCAGACTGAGCGCAAATAAAGGTAATTTAAGCTGGTTGGTGCGACACCAACCAGTAGATGAATTGGTTAACTGTAAGTTTTATTCAGACCCCTCAGGTTTCGAGACCTGAGGTTTTTTTTTGCTCTTCTTCTATCAGTTGGTGTCTCACCGACAGAAGCAGTGGTCCTATTATCACCTATCGGTCGGTGTCACATCGGCCGAACTAGACTGAGCGCCAACAAATATGATTTAAGCTGGTTGGTGCGACACCAACCAGTAGATGAAAAATTTTGCTTCAACCGGGTGAAACCTATAAAACTAATACAACTTATAAGTTCTCGAAATAAGGTTGATCGGTTAACTGCTTAAATTGGTTAACTGTAAATTTTACTCAGACCCCTCAGGTTTCGAAACCTGAGGTTTTTTTTTGCTCTTCTTCTATCGGTTGGTGTCTCACCGACCGAACCAGACTGAGCGCCAATAAAGGTAATTTAAGCTGGTTGGTGCGACACCAACCAGTAGATGAAAGCTAGTCAGTGCGACACCAACCATTAGATGATTTATTACAACAACCTTTCAGGAAATTGCGAAATTTTCTCGATCGTAAGCTGTTGCATAATCTGGTACAAATGGGTTTTAAACATATTGATGGTATGATCTCCGCCTTCATCTCCAAGTGCGCCAACACCATACATAAACGGACGGCCCATAAAATTAAATTCAGAGCCTACAGCATGTGCCCTGGCCAAATCAACACCCGAACGGATCCCGCCATCCATCATAATCTTCAGTTTTGATTTATAAGCTTCGTTTCCGGCGAGTTTAATCAAGGAGTTGATTGATGATTCTCCGGCGTCAATTTGTCGTCCGCCATGATTCGAAACAATAACCCCATCAACACCAATTTGTATAGCGGCCTGCATATCTTCGTCGGTAGCGATGCCTTTTAATACCAATGGTCCTTTCCAGATTTCGCGGATAGCCGAAACTTTTTCGATGTCAACTTTTCCTGTAAAAGTTTTGTTCATAAATTGCCCCAGTTGCGACATGTCCATTCCTTTTTCCATATAAGGTTTTAAGGTGGCAAAAGAGGGGATACCATGCTGTAGCGTTTTGATGCCCCATAACGGTCTGGCAAATGCCTGTAAAATATTGCTGACAGACATTTTCGGCGGAATAGAAAGGCCACTTTTAATTTCTTTATATCTTAAGCCAAAAGCCGGAACATCTACCAGTACAACCAAAACCGGACATCCAACCGCTTTTAACCGGGATAAAATATCGTCCCGCAGTTTATTTTCAGTAGGATGATAGAGCTGAAACCAGGCTTTCCCTTCCGAAACCTCGGCAATGCGCTCGATACTGCTGGTAGATACCGTACTCAGCGTGTAGGGGATATCGTGTTTGGCTGCCGCCCTAGCCAGGATTTCGGGCGCATTAGGCCACATTAAACCTTGTAAACCAATAGGAGAAATGCCAAAAGGCGCACTGTATTTACGCCCAAAAAGCTCAACCGACATATCAATCTCTCCGCCGACCCGCAAATAGTTTGGTTTTAGGTAGATATGATCGAAATCTGTTTCGTTACGAATAAGATTTAGCCCTTCGTTACAGCCCCCCTCCAGGTAGTCAAAGGCAAATTTAGGAATCTTTGATTGTGCCTTTTTTCTTAAGTCGGCAACAGATGGAAATTGCGGGTTGTAAGGGAATGTAATCTTTTTGCTCATTACTTAAAAGGTTGTATTGGTCAGATTCTATTATAAAAAGCGAAAACCAATATTTTCTATTATATTTTCTATCCTTCTGTTTTGTATTTATCGTTCTATGCTGGATATCATCACTGGTTCGCGCTTGTTTCCAAGCAAGTGCAGAAATAGCAAAACGATTATGTCGTTATAAACGATAAGATATTCAACACTCGTTGGAAACGAGCGTTAGCGCGTTAAAGCTTATAAAAAGTTTTTGCGTTATCTCCGAAAATTGATTTCCTTTCATTTTCAGTAAATCTTTCTGCGTATTTATTTACCAGATTAAACCAATCCTGATAAAGCCTGCTAATCAGCATTACCGGCCAATCGCTACCATACATAACACGCTCAGGTCCAAATGCTTTAAAAATTACATCAAAGCAGTTAAATAGTTCTTTTTCTTTCCAGTTTTGCCAATCGGCTTCTGCTAAAAGGCCTGATACTTTACATTGTACATTAGGATTTTCAGCCAAAGTTTTAATGTTTGCTGTCCATGCCTTTAAATCCTGGCTTTTAACGTCAGGTTTACCACAATGGTCCAACACAAATGGCTGATCTGGAATTTGATCAACCATCTGTATGATGGCCTCCAACTGATTGTGGTAACACAATAAATCGTAGGTATAATGATATTCTTTTAGTTGCTTAACACCAGAAATAAAAGCAGGATTCAGAATAAAATCACGATTCTCAGCCTGCAGCACATGTCGCCAGCCTTTAATGGCGTTGAAATTTTGCCAGTAGCTTAAACGTTCATCCAGATTGGGGTTAAGCAAATCAACCCAGCCCACAATACCTTTTATGATTTCGTGCTGAGCGGCCAGTTTTAAAAGAAAATGATTTTCATCCTCCGACTGGCTTGCTTGTACAGCAATACATCCCTTGATATTTAAATCGCTGTAAATATCCAAAAGATTTTCCGGAGCAAAATCCCGGCGGATGATTTGCATATCGTCGTTAATCCAGTTATCCCTAACCGGGTCAAAATTCCAAAAATGCACGTGGGTATCAATCATTTGGTAAAAGTATTAAAGTTTAAAAATGCGATCCATCAGCATCCACTTTTCGCCGGGTTGGGCGCCTGGTAAAGCCTGCTGAAATTTCCACATCAGGTTTTCCCATTCCTGCACCTTCGGGTTAGCCAGATCGGCTTCGCCTTTGGTTGCAACCGAAAAGTTTTCATTCACCTCCATAATCATAAACAAACGGTTACCAGTGAGGTATATTTCCATATTTTCGATACCAGAAGAGCTGATACTTTCTTTAATTTCGGGCCAAACCGACTGATGGTATTGCTTATATTCTTCAATAAGATTTACATCATCAACCAGATCAAGTGCCAGGCAATATCTTTTCATATCAGTTTCCACCGTAAGCTTTAACCACCTGTTTGCTGGTACCTAAACCGTCAATACCTAATTCTACCACATCGCCGGGTTTCAAATACCATGGCTCCGGTTTTTGTCCTAAACCTACACCTGCCGGCGTACCGGTGGAAATCACATCGCCTGGTAAAAGCGTCATAAACTGGCTGATGTATGAAACCATAAAGGGTACATTAAAAATCAGGTTTGAAGTATTACCGTCCTGTAAAGTTTTGCCATTAACGGTTAACCATAAGCGTAGGCTGTGAACATCGGCAATTTCATCCTGGGTAGCGATAAATGGCCCGATTGGCGCAAAAGTATCGGCACTTTTCCCTTTAACCCACTGGCCGTTACGTTCCAACTGGAATTCGCGCTCGCTGTAATCGTTATGCAATACATAACCGGCAACATGCTCTAAAGCATTTTCCTCAGTTACATAACTGCCTTTTTTGCCAATAACAATGGCTAATTCTACTTCCCAATCGGTTTTTTTACTGTTTTTAGGGATTATTAAATCATCATTCGGACCTGCAATAGCTGATGTAGCTTTGAAGAACAATATCGGCTCAATTGGAATAGGGGCATTGGTTTCAGCAGCATGATCTTTGTAATTTAAGCCTACACAGATGATTTTTGAAGGGCGTGCCAAAGCGGGACCAAGCCTTACACTTTTATCTACCTGCGGCAAATCAGCAGATGCGATAGCTGATTTTAGCTTTTCTAAACCATCTCCACCAAAAAAAGCCTCGTTATAATCGCTAACCAAAGCAGATACATCGTAGTAATGATCACCGATAATTACCCCTGGTTTTTCTGCTCCTGCTTCGCCAAATCGTATTAATTTCATATTTAAAGTGTATATCTTGTAGTAAAAAAATATTAATTGTTTAAGGTTGTAAATCCACCGTCGATAGGGTAGTCACAACCGGTAATGAAGGCAGCTTCATCGCTACATAAATATAAGGCAAGTGCACCGATTTCTTCAGGTTTAGCCATACGGCCAATTGGTTGGGTTTTAGATAATTTCTCGAACATTTCGGAAATTTGATCCGGATAGTTTTGCTGCAAAAAGCCATCTACAAACGGCGTATGTACTCTTGCAGGAGAAATAGAATTACACCTGATGCTTTCGCCAATGTAATCTTTGGCTACACTCATGGTCATGGCTTTTACTGCACCTTTCGCCGTACTGTAAGCAAAACGGTCTGGCAAGCCTACCAGGGCTGCTATAGAGGCCATATTGATAATTACTCCTCCGCCAGCCAGTCGGATTTGAGGAATAGCGGCATACAAACAGTTATAAACACCTTTAACATTTACACGCATCACCCGGTCGAAATCGCTTTCCGCCGTGGTATCTGCTTTGCCAATATGTGCAATACCTGCATTATTGACTAAAATATTGATACTTCCAATCTGCTCAAAAACAGCTTTAACCGCCTGGTGATCCGAAACATCGCATGCATAACTGAAAGCCTGTTTGCCAGCAGCTTTAATTTCATCAAGCGTATCTTGTGCTTGCGCAGTACCCAGCTCAATGATGTGTACTTCGGCATCTTGCTTAGCCAGGATCGTGGCTATAGCCCTGCCAATTCCACTTCCTCCGCCGGTAACTACTGCTTTTTTATTTTTGAGTGAAAACATGTGTGTTATGAATGATAAATGATTAGAATACAAATAAAATAAATATTCTTAATTAAAAATTTTATCTTCTTGCCTAAATATTAATAAATATTGTCATCCATTGCTCCGGAACTCAAATCGAAAAGGGAAACTTAACATAAATATTTCACCACTGCTGAGTATGTGAAATTAAATTCTAGCCATAACTTAATCCAAAGACCTCCTGCTGAACTTATTTCAGCATCGGTAAACAAGCATATTCACTGAAAGATCCTGAAACAAGTTCAGGATGACGATTGCATCAGAGAGTATCGAAAATTAAATGAATAATAAAATCGTGCACGTTTGTAACGCAGATGTGTGAGAACAGTGATTTCATCGCGACAGACAATTTCAAAATACAATCGCACAAAAAAGCCGGCAATTCAGATCATTACCGGCTTCCGTATAATTTAAGGTTTGCTTAGCTTAACCTTTATAAAACACTTCATTCCAATGCAATTCATTTCTGAACTGATTGATCCTGGTATCGGCACCTATATTAATGTATTCCAAACCAGCAATATTGGCAAAATCTGATAAGTGTTCGGTGGTTAAATTCTGACTATATGCGGTGTGGTGTGCTCCGCCGGCGTAAATCCATGCTGCGCAACCCGTTTTCATATCTGGGAGTGGTTTCCAAAGTACACGTGCAACCGGTAGGTTAGGCAGGTCATTTTCCGCTTCAACCGCTTTAACTTCATTTACCAGCAAACGGAAACGGTTACCCATATCAATTAACGAAGCATTAAGCGCATCGCCACCGCCAACATTAAATACCAAACGTGCCGGATCGGCCTTACCACCAATACCAAGGGGATGTACCTCCAAACTTGCTTTTCCTGAAGCTAAACTGGCATCAACCTCCAGCATGTGCGAACCTAATACCATTGCATTTGCGGGATCGAAATGATAGGTATAATCTTCCATAAATGCATTTCCACCTGGCAAACCAGCGCCCATTACTTTACATGCACGTACCAAAGCTGCTGTTTTCCAGTCGCCTTCACCGGCAAAACCATAACCATCAGCCATTAAACGTTGTGCTGCAATACCCGGTAATTGAATCATCCCGTGTAGATCTTCAAAAGTATCAGAGAAACCTTTAAAGCCACCATCTACCAAAAACTTCCGCAATCCCAATTCAATTTTAGCTGCATCGTAAACCGATTGGTGTCTGGCACCACCAGCTTTCAAATCATCAGTCATTTCGTAAGTAGCTTCGTATTCCTTTAATAGAGTCTGAACAGCTTCCTCATCAATTCCATTAATTACAGCCACTAAATCGCCAATACCATAAGTGTTTACAGAAAAACCGAATTTCATTTCTGCTTCTACCTTATCACCATCAGTAACGGCTACAAAGCGCATGTTATCGCCAAAACGTACAAATTTAGCACCTTGCCAATCGTTCCATCCGGCAGCAGCCCTGCACCAGGTATCAATTTGTTTCGCCACTTCTTCATCTTGCCAATGGCCAACCACCACTTTACGGTCTTTGCGCATACGCGAAACCATAAAGCCAAATTCACGGTCGCCATGTGCACTCTGGTTCAGGTTCATGAAATCCATATCAATGGTATTCCATGGAATATCCCTGTTAAATTGGGTATGCAGGTGTAGCAAAGGTTTTTGCAATACATTTAGGCCTCTGATCCACATTTTGGCAGGTGAAAATGTATGCATCCAGGTAATTACGCCTATACATTGCTCATCGATATTGGCCTGCTGTAAGGTTTCAAAAATCTCTTCAGTAGTCTTTACAATTGGTTTGTACACTACCGATACCGAGATATGCTGGTTTTGGTTCAACGAATCGGCAACTTGCTGTGCGTGGTCTGCTACTTGTTTTAAGGTTTCTTCACCGTACAGGTGTTGTGTACCGGTAATAAACCAAACTTGTAATTTTTTTAAATCAATCATTATGTTTTATGTCGTTTTTAATTTACTCACTCGAACCTCACAGGTTTTTTAAAAACCTGCGAGGTTTATTATTATCTTTCGGTCCGTGAGACACTAATCAATAATTCATTTATTTTTTTGCTACGCTGAACTTAGGACTCGGGACTTCAGACTCCAAACCAGCTAGGTCTGTCCGTAATAAGCGCCAGCACCGTGCTTGCGCTCATAGTGTTTCTCAATCAATGATTCTTTTAACTTAGGTGCCTGCGGGTTGATCTGTTGCGTTAACAAGGCCATTTGTGCCACGGCTTCCAGTACGGCACTGTTATAAACCGCTTTCTCGGCTGTTTTGCCCCAGGTAAACGGCGCATGGTTACCTACCAAAATCATTTCCACTTCTTTATGGCTTAAGCCCAGGCTTTCAAAATGGTTCATAATCTGGAAACCCGTTTCATATTCATAATTGCCCTTAATCATGGCATCGTCCATTGGTGGTGCACATGGAATATCTACCGTTAAATGGTCGGCATGAGTGGTACCAAAAATGGGGATGGCTTTTTGCGCCTGTGCCCATGCAGTGCCATAAGTAGAATGCGTATGTACCACGCCGCCAATATCTTCCCAGTGTTTGTACAAAACCGCATGTGTCTTGGTATCAGAAGAGGGGCGAAGTGTACCTTCAACCGTGTTCCCATCAAAATCAACGATCACCATTTTTTCAGGCGTTAACTCCTCGTAAGGCACACCACTCGGTTTAATCGCAAATACACCTTTTGCACGGTCTGCAGCACTTACATTACCAAAGGTAAACAATACCAATCCCAGTTTGGGCAGCTGCATATTGGCTTCGTAAGCCTGTTGCTTTATATCCTGATAGTTGCTCATGATAAATAAGGTTTAACGTCCTTTTTGCTGTATTTTTCCAAATAACGGCCTAAGCCTAAATATTGCTGATAATGCTGACGGTAAAGCTTTTGCTTTTTCACATTAGGTTTATATTCTTTTTCAAAACCGGTACCCATGGCTTGCATAGCGGCTTCAATATTCGGATAAACGCCGGCTGCTACTGCGGCAAACATGGCTGCACCCAAGGCACAGGTATGCTCAAAACGGTGAATCCTGATCGGCATCTCGAGTACATCAGCCATCATTTGCATAATGTAAGCCGATTTTTTAGCCACACCACCGATGCCAATAATACCTTTTACCGGTACACCTTGTTCGTTAAAACGATCTACAATGGCTTTCGCACCAAAACAAGTGGCGGCTGCCAATGCGCGGAAAAACCGCGGTGCATCGGTACCTAAACCCAAACCGGTAATGGCACCTTTAAGTTCCTGATTGGCATCGGGTGTTCTTCTGCCATTTAACCAATCTACGGCCAGTTCGGCATAATCTTCATCGTCTAAAGCTTCTGCCTGCTTACTTAAATTGGCAATAATCTTTGCTTCCAACTCATCTTTTAGCGCAATTGCTGTAGCTTCATCAATTAATGTAGACTCAGTCAGCAAGTGGTTTAGTGGCCAGCTGATTAAATTCTTAAACCAGGCGTACACATCGCCAAAAGCAGATTGACCTGCCTCTAAACCTGCCATACCCGGAATTACCGAACCATTAACCTGACCACAGATACCGTTAATCAATTTTCCGTCTAAATCCTGATTCGGTGCAACCAGAATATCACAGGTACTGGTACCCATTACTTTACTTAAATAATAAGGTTCAATCTGTCCGCCAACCGCGCCCATGTGTGCATCAAAAGCACCTACACCGATGATAACATCAGTACTTAAGCCCAATCTGTTTGCCCACTCTTCGCACAAGGTTCCAGCCGCAACATCGGAAGTATCGGTATCAATAAATAATTTATCCCTGAAACCAGCCAAAAGCGGATCCAGACTGCTAAAGAAATCTTCCGGTGGCAGGCCGTTAAATTCTTCTGCCCATAAAGCTTTGTGTCCGGCAGCGCAGCGACTTCTTTTCATCGCTGTCACATCCTTACCACCACATAGTAAAAACGGAACCCAGTCACAATGTTCTACCCAGGATTGCGCACTACTGCGAATAGACTGATCGACCCTTAGGGTGCGCAACAGCTTTGCCCAAAACCATTCAGACGAGTAAATTCCTCCTACATACTTTAAATAATTGGTTTTGAACCGGGTAGCATGCTCATTAATTTCTGCTGCTTCTTTTACTGCTGTATGGTCTTTCCAGAGCACAAACATGGCATTTGGGTTTTCTTCAAAACCAGGTATCAAGGCCAGGGGAGTGCCTGTTGCATCAACAGCAACCGGACTGGAACCAGTGGTATCGACCGAAATACCCCTCACTAAAGATGCAATTTCTGCACCACCGGCTTTGGCTAAACAATCTTTTATGGTATGTTCTAAACCTTCAACATAATCTAAGGGGTGCTGGCGGAACTGATTAACGGCGGGTTTACAATATAGACCTTTCTGCCATCTCGGATAAAGAAAAACGGAGGCCGAAATTTCTCTTCCATCTGCGGTATCGACTAGAACAGACCGGACAGAATCCGTCCCGTAATCTACTCCAATTACATAGTTTGCTTTGCTCATAACAATAAATAAATGTCTAATTAACGTTTATTTATTTGAATTAAAAAATTTAATTGTTTTTTTATTAAATACACCTAGGCAAGACAAATTGGAGTATAGTTATTTACGGAGTTTCAGCTTATTGAATTGAGGCATGAACTACTTTCTAATCCCGTTTACAATCCAAAGTGCAGATAATATTTTTCTATTGCTCTATGCCGCGGGGCATGGTAGTTTAAATATCTTCTACAAACACAAAACCACTGCGTTTCAGGTTTGGTGGTGCTGTTTGTTTTGTATTACAACTGTTTTTTTTATCCTTCTACCACCTGGGATTGACGCCGTCCTTCGTGAAGGACCAGGTTCTATAAAAGACAGTTAGCAAATGCCCCTGAGGAATTAATACGGAATATCAGAACTTAATGTAGCAACTTCCTGAATTCCAACGGAGAAATATCCGTTTTAGCTTTAAATAACTTGCTGAACGATTGAGAATGCTCAAATCCCAATTCGTACGCAATTTCACTCACCGAAAGTTCAGTTGTGGAGAGTCTTTCTTTGGCTTTTTCAATGAGCTTTTCGTGGATATGCTGTTGTGTGGTTTGTCCGGTTAATGTTCTCAGAAGACTCCGCATATAAAATGGTGACATATTGAATTTTTCTGAAAGAAACCGGACACTAGGCAAACCACGTTCTTTAAGGTTATTTCCTTCAAAATAATTTTTTAGCAGAATCTCCAGTTGTGCTAAAAATTGATGATGGGCTTTGCCACGCGTAATAAACTGCCGCTGATAAAACCGCTCGGAATAATTCAAAAGCGTCTCCAGCTGAGAGATAATGATGTTCTGACTGAATTTGTCAATATTGGTTTGATATTCCTGCTTGATATTATCGGTAATCTGCTGGATTTTTATTTCTTCATCTTCTGATAAAAACAAGGCTTCATTAACGGAATAGTCAAAAAATTCATATTTCTTGATTGTGCTGGCCAGGGGTGTATTCCAAAGAAAATCCGGATGAATCATCATCATCCATCCGGACGGATTTTTGCCATTTTCCTGTCGTATCACACTGAGTATCTGATGAGGAGCCATACAGAACATCACACCTTCATCAAAATCGTAATCCTGCTGCCCATACCTGTATTTATGATCCATGTCTCTTTTAACAGAAATCATATAAAAATCAAATATCAGACGCTGTTTTATACTTTCAGTCGCCGGCGCCATATCTTCAAAATTAATCACGCTGATGAGCGGATGTTTTGGCTTTGGCAAGCCTCGTAAAGTATGGAACTGAGAGATGGATTTTACTCTTATTGTCGAATCAGACATCTGTTTAATATTTAATCAAATTTAATGAATTTAAATTACCGGCTATTTTATCTCCTGGAAATAAACGTCATTTTGCAAATCTTCCATTAAAGTAGGGTGTTGAGGATTCCAGCCTAAGGTTATTTGAGTTGCTTCACTTGAAGTTGGGTTATCAAGTTTGGCAAAATGTGCAAACCAGCCGAAATGCGTTGTTGCTTCATCTTTCGTTAAGGAAACAAGGGGAACCTGCAATTTTTCAGAAATAAAAGTTGCAATGTCTTTAAACGGAATTCCCTGTTCTGCAACTGCATGATACCTTGTTCCGCTAATAAACGGTTTCTCCAAAGCCAGGCGGTATAATTTGGCTGCATCCAGTACGTGGACGGCCGGCCAGAAATTACTACCATCATCAATAATCGCAGTTTTTCCTTTCTCTTTTGCAATATTAATCAGGGTTGGAACAAAACCAATTACATCTCCTTTACCGTGAACAGATGGTGAGAGCCTTACAACGGCAACATTTACGCCTTTTGCGGCTACCGCATCGGCTGCATTTTCCGTTGCTATTCTGGGATGCGGATTATTTGCTGAAAAATCTTTTTCCGTTGTGATTCCGTCTCTTGAAAAAAGTGCTGTTCCTGAAGTGATGAGAAACGGTTTGTCTGTTCCCGATAAAGCTTCACCCATGGCTTCAATCACTTTTCCATCCAGTTTACACATTTCCTCAAATTTTGTAAAATCGTGGACAAATCCTAAATGAATCACGGCATCCGAGGCCATAGCTCCTGATTTCAAACTGTCAAAGTCGTTTAAATCTCCGCGGAGTGCTGCTGCCCCGGCTGCAAGCAACTTTTTTTCTGATTCTTCCGAGCGGGCCAACCCTAAAACCTGGTGCCCGCAAGCTAATAATTCCCGTACTACGGCCGTTCCTACGAAACCTGTAGCACCTGTAACAAATACTTTCATTTTGATATCATTTAATGAATCAAAGTTCAGATTTGGTTTGTACACCTTTGTAGCCAAAAAATACTTTCTTGTAGCCGAAATGTGATTCTTGCCTATTTTAATAACGAGGAATTTAACCAGCGCTAATCCTTTTTCGAAACAGGATATAGCAATTTAAAGGCATTGGAAACCGCCTGATGCATAATTGTTCCGTGGTTCTCTTGTGGTAAAAAATCGAAATAAACTTTTACATTATTGTTTTTAAAACCTTTTATCTTTTCTGCCAGTAAATTTGCATCTACTTCCATTACCCTCGGTATTTCGGTTGGTGTTAAACCTTCTTTGCCAACAGCAATGTAAACCTTAGTCTGCTGATTAAAACCGCTTTCACCTAATTTTGATTTCTGGTTCAACAACGAGCCATTATTCCACCATAAACTAGGGCTAATAATAACATACTGATTAAACAGCGTAGGTTTTTTAAGTAAAATTTCAGTGGCCAGCAAACCTCCCAAAGATTGTCCGATAATGGTTTTATTGGTATTCGTTTTATAATTTGACTGAATATAAGGTTCAAGTTCTTTTTCAATAAAAGCAATAAATTGATCGGAGTGGCCGGTGGTGGGGTAGCTTTTTTGATCGCGCGCAATCGATGTTGGAAAAGTAAAATCTCGTTTGCGATCAACAGTTGCAATGCCTACCACAATTGATTTTGGCACCTGATTTACCCATTCGAAGCTGTTAAACTGTACGAGCCCGACAATATGAATGAAATCTTCATCGGCAGAACCATCAAGCAAATAGATGACCGGATATTTTGTGGTGTCGCTCTGTTTATAACCTTCCGGAAGGTATATGTTCAGGATTCTGTTCTCTCCAAGGACTTTTGACTGGATTTCGTCGATCAGGCCTAAAACAAACGGTTTACTTTTCGCGGTTTCTGACGGACTCTTTTTTTGCCCGAAAGCCATGGCCGTACAAAAAGTGAGCATAACAGTTAATAGGGTTTTATTCATATGCTCATAAAGGATAACAGTAGATAATATTTTTTTTTGGAAAAATACAATTTTCAACCGGACTGAGAAAATCGATGATGTAATATCATTCATTTTACTGTTTCCATGTCTTAGTTTAAACAACGGGTAATTTTTCCATCCAAAAGAATTTGATCCACCTTATTTTTAGCATTAGCTGTTCTTAAAATTGAATTTTAAGTGTTTTAATCCGCATTAAAAATCTTTTGCTTATACCAACAATTTGTCTGACAGATTAGCAGATGTAGACTGCGGTGTTTTATCCTGATTCGCTATTTTCTCGTAACATCATATGCAGTAAAGCGATTGAGTTTATACATCGATTTGACAATTTCATCCGAGTAAGGTTGGTTTAAGATTCTGGCATGAGGATCTTGCTCATCAGCATCCCAAAGACCAGAATGGTGCCAATAATGTAAATGATCCCAGTCGGGCCTATCGATTATCGGGTATAGACAAATTCCCATAAGCGGAATGCCCAGTTCGAATGCTTTAACACACTCCTTTGTAATGAGTTCCAGCCAATTGGGGCGGTGTTCGCCGGGATGGCTCGTTTCCGAAAGTACAATAGGTTTATGATATCTGTTATAAGCTTCCAGCAGTAGCACAGAAAGTCCTTTCCATCTGGGATCAGGTTCAAGATTGGCCCAGGGTAGGTTGGTAAAATCATTCGCTACCCATTGGTTATTGTAATAAAAATTGAAACCCATATAATCAATAAGATCGGGGCAGCCACCAAGTTCCGGACATATCCTGCCAGTCAGTATATCCGTCGATTGATATTGTTCATCATGTTGCTGCGCAGCCTGAAGTACATTCTCCATATCGGCATCATTTGAAGGCACAATATTTACAAGTGGTTCAGTCGTCATAATCTTAATTTGGGGATCGATCAATTTCATTGCTTTAATACCTTTAATAAAGGCATCTGCAAGTGCATACTTAACATCCCAACCCATTCCTCTGGCATAGGGTGAAGTACTGGCATGATCTCCTCCCAGCCAGGAGAGAAAACCTACTTCATTTATTGGGGTAACAATCAGTTGTAGTTCGGGGGCATACTGGCGATGAAAAGTTACAAATGCACTACAAAGATTTACGAAACGCTGTTTAAAGTGGGGATGTAGGGGACTAAGATCATCAGGAAAACCAAAATGGCATATATCCCAAATTTGTTGAATACCCGCTTTTTTTCCCGCATCAATCATGAGTAAAACGTTCGAAAAATCGTACCGGTAAGGGCTCTTTTCAACTTGACTCCACTGAATGCCTTCTCTTACCGTGTGAAATCCCTTCGATGCAATCAGCTCATAATCTCGTTCGATGTAGATGAGATGACCGGTTTCGGTAAGCAAATTTACACGGTTGCCATAGTGATTAAGCTGATCAGAACACTCAAAGCCTGCCATCCAAAAAGAGCGGAAAGGTTTTAGTGCTGCCATTAGCTCGCTAATCGCTTTTCGATTTCAAATTTTGTCTGAACCATCTTCTCTTTCATTTTTTCAAATGTATCTTTCCATGATTTATCTTCTAAAAATTTATCTGATTTTTCTTGCCAGCTTTCTCTTTCCTCATCTTTAAGATAAAGTTCTATTGCAGTGATAAAACCTTCAGCATCCGATGCAATACTAACCAAGCCGTCCATACCGTAGGGGCGAATCACATCGCAAATTGGGGTAGACACAACCCTCACACCCGCGGCCAAATATTCAGGGGTTTTGGTTGGACTGATAAATTTGGTTGAATTATTTATCGCAAATGGAATCATGGCTACATCCCATCCCGATAGGTAGTTCGGTAATACTGAATACGATTTCTGACCTAAATAGTGTAAATTATCTCCCTTTGGTAAACTTTCCGGAGATATTTTTACAATTGGCCCCAGCAAAACGATTTGCCAGTCGGGACGTTTCTGCGCCAGTTCATGAATCAGGCTTGCATCAAAGCGCTCATCTATTACACCGATAAACCCTAGCTTAACGCCTTTTATAGCGGCCTGATCAACCGGTTCTGATTTCGCATTTCTAGCCAGATGGAAATGCGCCTTATCGATGCTACTCGGGAAAACATGAATATTTTCGTGCTGATTTTTTTTCGCTTCGTGTAAAGAATAGCCTCCCGTGAAAACAATATCCGCCTTTTTTAATAAAGATTTTTCAAGATTTACGAGCTCGGCCGGAGCAAAATCAAATGCGGAAAGTTCGTCCATACAATCGAATACCGTAAGTGCCGCAGAAAAATGATCTGAGAATCGCAGTGCCATTGGTGTATAATACCAGAAAACCCAATCTGACAGATTTACCCGCCCCAAAAACTGGTCAAGCAAATCTCGCATTTCTACCTGCGCCTCTCCGGCAGTAATTCCGTTGCTCAGGTGTGGAGTAAGTACATAAAGATTATCGTGTTGTCGCTCATGCGTCAGGTAAGGGGTTTCGAAGGTGTCGAAGATTGGCTCCTCCAATATATAAACGTTTAATTCCCGGGCGAAAAGACTCATTAAATGTTGTGGACGCTGAAAAACAAAATTCCACCTGAGGTGAGAGAAACATAATAAATTTTGAGGTAGTGATGATTCGTTGATATTCATGATTTTGTTTATTGTGTTGCTAAATCCATTGCTTTGTTAAAATGTACTGATACCGTTTTTAGTGCCGAGGCCACCACCTGATGCATATCGTAATACTGGTAAGTGGCTAATCGACCTCCAAAAATCACATGATGTTTATTATCGTTTAATGCCTTGTATTTTGAAAACATCGCATTGTTACGTTCATCGTTGATAGGATAATAAGCTTCTTTCTGAGGCGTCCAGTCTTCGGGATATTCCTTGGTAACAACTGTCTTGGGTTGGTTTCCGAATTCAAAGTGCTTATGCTCTATGGTTCGGGTATATGGGATTTCACTATCGGTATAATTGATTACTGCATTGCCCTGGAAGTTGGGTACATCATGCACCTGGTGTTCGAAACGCAGCGAGCGATACTCCAATTGTCCGAATTTATAATCGTAAAACTGATCGATACTGCCTGTAAAAACCAGGTGTTCTGCAATATTATCCCAATGCGTCCTATTATCGAAATAATCTGTATCCAATCTGGTTTCAATACCAGAGAGCAGCCCGTTTATCAATTTATTAAAACCACCAATTGGAATGCCCTGGTATTTATCGCTGAAATAATTATTGTCATAAGTAAACCTGACCGGCAATCTTTTGATTATAAAAGCAGGAAGTTCGGTTGCAGGACGTCCCCATTGCTTTTCTGTGTAGCCTTTAATCAGCTTATCATATATATCTTTTCCAACCAGGGAGAGCGCTTGTTCTTCGAGGTTAGCTGGAGGTACTTTGCTGTTATCATTAATCTGAGAATTGATTTTTTGCTGCGCCTCTTCAGGTGTTTTTACGCCCCATAATTGGTAAAAAGTGTTCATGTTAAAGGGAAGGCTGTATAACGTTCCTTTGTAATTTGCTACAGGACTGTTTGTATATCTGTTAAATTCTACAAATGTGTTTACATAATCCCAGATGGCTTTATCGTTGGTGTGAAAGATGTGTGCTCCATATTTGTGAACATTAATACCTTCTACGTCCTCACTGAATACGTTTCCGCCTAGGTGTGTTCTTTTATCGATAATCAAGCATTTTTTGCCCCGCTTATACGCTTCATGTGAGAAAACAGCTCCGAAAAGGCCACTGCCAACAATTAAATAATCATATTCTTTTTTCTTGTAAAGGGGCTCTGTCGGCATAGTTGGTTTAAGTATAAAAATGATATTTTAGGGTTGCTACAGTTGAGCGAAGGCCATAAATAAGGTTGGTCTTTTTTACCGCAGGTCGATTAATCTTCCATTATCGTACACATAGCAAATGGTATATGCAGGATAAAACAGGCTGCGGTTGCTGTTTATTTTTTTTACCAATTTTGCAATATGACTCCAATCTGTTTCGCTCTGCATAACAATGGTGAGTTCAGAAGGACCAGTCTCCAATATCTCCATGATGTTGTCAGACAAGCCTTTGTCACGCAGCATGTCAATCATTATTTACGTTCATTGAATTTAATGTTACTGACATTTTTGGGCGCTAGATTATTCCTTTATAGAACTTGGCCCGGATAAAATAGTTTCCCGAAAGAAAGAAACACGTATTATTATAGAAATGGCAGGTAGTTATACGAAGCAAAGGGTAGGGGTAAACGCAAGGGATATAAAATGAAATATCATAATCACCAATATCTCATCGATGCCTAGGGCTTTTGGCGCCTCCCAAAAGGAAAAACCCTGCTAATCGTGAGATTGCAAGGTTTTATACATTTTGATCGTCTTTAGACCAGGTTTATCCCATTTATAGTGGCTAATATTTCAAAAGTGACCACCTTTTTGCCTACTTTGAGTAAGCTATCTGCTGTAAAAAACACAAGACTATTTTGCTAAATAATCTATAGTAAATTTAAACCGATCCCTTATAGTTTTATCTATATAAACATCAGGTTGTATGCCTATATTGTCAATGGGAAAATCGGGAAGCCTTAATGATTTAGGATCAAATCTTCTGCTGAACTCCCAACATTTCCTATGGTGAGTATTGCAATTTGTCGGGGACTTTTGGGCGCTAGTTTTACGGTGTCAACAATAATACTATCCCCAGCCAAATTGATAAACTTTCCCAAATTTGATTTTAATTTAGTAACGTATTTTTGAGCTTGGTCAATATCCCCTTTATTCGTGATGCTATCTGTTTTCAAAGTTTGAAGCCATTGTTCATAAGCTGTAATTGTGGTTTCAGTGGATAAATGCTCAACACCAATTCGTCGTCTCGGTCTACAACTCTTATTCAACTGGTCTGAATTTTGGGAACTGCATGGCCTTGGCGGCCAAAATTCTCTTTTTAGTGATTGTTAAAGCTATCCCTGAACAATTGCCGCTTTATAACATCAGCTAAATATGTAAAGGATATCTATTCCACAATTGTTTTTACTTGAGGCTGTAAAAAAACCTGGTTCGGCCGTTTTGATGAATCTGTTAATCATAAATATCTACAGGCTTTTGGCGTTAACATAAATAAAAACTTGCAGATTGAAACATTCCTGTTTTTTATAAGCATCCTTGTTAATGGACTACAAAACAAGAGTATTAGCTGATGATTTATTGACTACGCCATATTCTAAAAAAAATTAAAAAGGGGCTGTCTAATTTTTTTAGCAGCCCCTTGATTGTTCATCAATAAATTTATTAGTTAAAATGGATCTGAATAAAGGTTAGCATTAATTTTAGCATTCTTTGCCACAGTATAACTTGTATATCCATAACCAAGATTCCGATTTGTAATCAAAACACATCTTTTAAATACAAAGCATTTTAGGTGTAAGCAGAGCTTTTATAGGGCGGTTGGGCGGGAAAAAGCCAATGCTGGCCGGCTGGAAAAAGTTAACCAGGCAATGAAAGAGAAACTGCTTAAATTTATGAAGATATTTAAAGTATTTTTGACATTGATCCGTCTTCAATATCAAAATCTGCTTTGGCGAAAAAATAAGCACCAGAGCAAAAATCACACCTCAGCAAGATCGCATCAGAAATAATGGCAAGAAAACAGTTAAACAGCGGAAATGCACCAGGCGCTGAATTACCAAAAGCAAAAATAAACAGGAAAAGCTTGGGCAATGTTGCCCGTTTGCTCACTTATCTAAAACCCTATTGCCGTAAGTTCATTGCAGCGCTTTTTTTTCTCTTTTTATCGAGTTTGGTTGGGCTGGCCTTTCCATCTTTTATCGGTGCATTAATTGATACTGCACAGGGTAAACACTCCAAGAGTTATTTGCCGGATACCATACCTGGAATCTTGATTTTGGCCTTTGTTGTATTGGCCTTGCAGGCGGTGGTATCTTATTTTAGAATTTTATGGTTTGTCAATGTAGCAGAGCGTTCCCTTGCCGATATCAGGCGTGATACTTATTTCAAGTTGATCACCCTTCCGATGAACTTTTTTTCCAACCGCAGGGTGGGAGAGCTCAACAGCAGGATCTCTGCAGACCTGTCGCAGGTTCAGGATACCTTAACCACCACCATTGCTGAGATGTTACGGCAGTTTGTATTGTTTGTAGGTGGCATTGTTTTGATGGCCGTCATTTCTAAAAAACTGGTTTTTGCGCTGCTTCTGATTTTACCCGTAATGATTGTGTTTGCTGTGTTGTTCGGACGATTTATCAAAAAGATATCGCTTCAGGCCCAGGATAAAATGGCCGAATCAAATAGCATTGTTGAAGAAACTTTATCGGGTATTTCAAATGTAAAAGCATTTGTAAATGAAGCCTTTGAAGCCACAAGGTACAAGAACACCATCCGCGAGGTAGCTGATATTGCCATTAAAGGAGCGAAATTCAGGGGCATGTTTGTTTCCTTTATCGTACTTTGTGTTTTTGGAGGTGTACTCGGGGTGATCGGTTATGGCTGTATCCTGGTCAGTCAGCAGGAAATTACCTTCGGCGAACTTTTAAAATTTTCACTTTATGCAATGTTCCTCGGCAGTTCTCTGGGTAGTTTTCCCGAACTTTTTGCCAACCTGCAAAAGGCTGTAGGCGCCAGCGAACGGGTGTTGGAAATATTGGGCGAGCAGGGAGAACCAGTATCTATAGTTGAAAAGGATAACGTAATAAAACAAAAAATAGCGGGAAATCTTGCTTTTAACCATATCAATTTTGCCTATCCCTCAAGGCCCGAAGTAGAGGTATTAAACTACGTATCGTTCGAAGCCAAGGCCGGACAAAAAATAGCCATAGTAGGGCCAAGTGGCTCTGGGAAATCGACTACTGCAGGATTGATACTACAGTTTTACCATCCGCAAAGTGGCGAAATCCTGTTCGATGGCAAACCAACCTCCGCCTATTCGCTTACTGATATACGGAATCAGATCGCAATTGTGCCACAGGATGTGATGTTATTTGGCGGAAGGATATTGGAAAACATTGCCTATGGCAAGCTAACGGCCACAAAAGAAGAAATTATACAGGCTGCTAAAAGGGCAAATGCACATGATTTTATCAGTGCATTTCCAGAAAGCTACGAAACAGTTGTCGGAGAACGCGGTGTAAAACTATCGGGCGGGCAACGTCAGCGCATCGCCATTGCAAGGGCGCTGCTAAAAAATCCTTCTATTTTGATTTTGGACGAAGCCACTTCTTCGCTCGACTCTGAATCGGAACGTCTGGTGCAGGAAGCCCTTGAAGAATTAATGAGCGGACGTACCTCTATTATCATCGCACACCGGTTATCTACCATTCGTGAAGCAGACAGGATTCTGGTGATGGAAAAGGGGCAGATTATTGAATCGGGCACCCACCAGGAACTCATGAAAAGTGAACAAGGACTATACAAGTACCTGAGCAGTTTGCAGTTTGAAGTGCAGCAATCATAAAGCAGCCTATAAGCAGGAAGTAGTGAAAGAGGTTCACAGTCACTTTACAGTTGGGGTTATGGCTTGCGCTACACCGTATTTGATTATTAAAACCTTAAAATCCTCACTGATGCTTTAAATAAAGGTTATGTTGCAAAACCATTACGTTTATGCTATTGGATCACTTGACTGGATTGGGTGAATGTCAATTTCTTAATAATTGAAAAATGTTATCAGCTAAGGCTTATTATTCATCGAACTCAAAATACTCTTCGTTTCCGGATATCAGATCAAATACCACCTTTCCATTTTTAATGATATAAAAAATATCCATCTTGCCCTGTTTATAACGGATATAAGCGACTAGCTTTTCATTTTGTCCGTCAAAAGTATTAACAGCACCATCATGCTTTTTTTGTGATAGATCAGCATCTCGGTAGATATAAAGGGAATAGAGATCATAGTCTTGTACTACCGCAGAATTGAACTTGGTTTTTACTTTCTTCTCTAGCAGCGCATAGTTTAACTTTTCATAGGTAAATTTTCCTTTAACATAAAAATAGTCGATCCGATTTCGATTTATTCCTGATTTAAACTCTTGAACATTTGGACGTAAGGGTTTGAGTTCAAAATGTTGCCTTTTGCCATTTTTACAGGCCGCTAATACTAAAAGTAAAATAATCAAATGCCTCATGGTTCGTTTAATTGGTGTTGGCCTTTACAATCCTGCCGCGGTCAGTGATGTAATATTGCTGTAATGAACTGTTTTAATGGTGAGATAGCGGATGCCCGTGTTTTCCATGTTTTTAATCATTAAAATATCCTTAATATTAAAATTATAAAAAGTATTTTTATACGAAATTTCGATGTTCACTTGAGGTTTAATAGTGATTTTCCATTTCTTTTCCTGATTTTTATCCTATTGATCATCCACTTTAAAAACGCAGTGGCTCCAGCGACGCTGATTATGGAGGCGAAAAGGAGGGGATTAGGAAAGAATGCCTTTGGAAAAAATAGGTGTGATAGATAAAGTGTTCCGAGCATGATCATTATTGTCGGAATAATTAAGAACAGTGCAAATCTTAATTCTGTCTTTGCATCAAGCTCTTGAAATGTAAACTATCAACCTCACCATTATCTAAAGCATCCTTAATCTCTTAAGCCTTTATCTTGCCTACCTGATATTGTTTCCCTTTATCCAGTTGCCACTCATTTGTAGACCATCTTTTACACCTTAGCTTAATTGGGATGTTTCCTATTTAGCTTTATCTATGAAGAATCAGGCGGGCCGGATTTGCATTTGCATAAATCCCGATCAATACCTTTTTTAATTTTATCATCCAAACTGCCTGGAGCGCTATCAGCAATTCTTTTTAAATTGGGATTTTTCAGGATCTTCTAACGGGATTTAGAAAAACCTTACTTTTTATTTAAGATATTTTGCTTTTAATTGAGGAAGCTCCTCTCTATACTTATTGATATCAAAATCAATATTAAAAGAAGATTTCATATAAGACTTTAATGATTCCAGTCCAACCATGGCGCGTCGTTGGTCTATCTGATCGATATCATTAATCGGATAAAGGATATATTTTTTGCTTGTTTTATCTATCAAAGTTTGTGAGCCATACTGCTGCAATTTTCCTTCTCTCATATTGATACGATCTTCGAGAAGAGCGAGGTCTTTAGGAAGTACTTTCCCTGTTTCGCAACTTTTTTTAAAAAGAGGTAAATAGCTTTTCTGAAAAGGAAGGTCAGCATGTTGTAGAATTAAAAAAAGATATTGATTATTTTTGTAGCCCACCTCTTTTGGTCCAAGCCATCCATGTTGTTTAATAATCTCTTCAAATGCAGCGAAGTTAATCGAATCATGTTTCCGCATAACAGCAATAAGATCTTTTTCAGATTTAGAATTTAGCCCGTCAGCCTTTCTCAAAGAATCGAGTTTTGATCTTATGGCCTGGTCTGAAGATCCAAGTTTTTTTATCCGATCTGCAACCTCCTGCTTTATTCCCCTTAAAAAGATATTTTTATTGCGCTCTGCCTTTCTTAAAATAGTTGTCCACCTAGCGTCGCTTTTTATATTATGGAAGTCAGAATCTTTAATCAACATATCGTAAAATTCTACAGGATCATCCCATCCATGAATCATTCTTTTATTAATAATTTTTTCGAGCTAATCGAAGGCTTTATTATTGTTTCCTGCCAAACTCCAGGCGCAAGCTGCATTGTAAAAATTGCTTTGCGTAGATTTCCCTTTTAAATTTTCGAATGCTTTATCAAAGGCTTTTCCCGCATCAGCATATTTCTTTTCATGGTAAAAGGCCATGGCACTATCTAAATTTAAAAAGTATTTTGATTCTTGCGCCGTACTTAATTGGTAAATAAAAATCAATAAGAGGGCAGCGGTAAGCTTTTTCATGTCTAAAATTTTAATAATAAAGCTACAAAATCTTTAGAACTATCAAGTTAGGAATTGAAGATTTGGCTATTGTTCACCCTCTTTAGTACGACCTAACTTGAAATTAATACTTTAATGCTTTTTTATCTAGACACTACCTGATATAGTTCACCCTATTGTCCTAATTATTTTTTTTTGACAACTACCCAACAAGTAAAGAATAACTGCAAATTGGCGTTATGAACTTTGTCATCACATTTTAATAAGAATGTTATGGCAAATATCGAATTTATAACCAAAGCAGATCTAGAACAATTCAAAGAGGAACTGTTTTCAGAATTAAGAAGACCAGGGCAAAAGCTGCACAAAAACAGCGAGCAAAAGGAATGGCTGAAAAGCTATGAAGTTCGGAAACTTTTGAGCATCTCACCCGGAACGTTACAAAGTCTCCGTAATTCGGGAACACTAAAATTCAGCAAAGTCGGCGAATTGATGTTCTACAAGTGTGATGATGTAGCAGCACTGATCGACGGGAAAAATAAAAATGGTCGCCACTAATTTTAATAACTACAGTTCAAGATTTCAACAATCCCAATAACCATTGATCAAGTAATAATCCAAGTTTGGCACTACCGTTCTATAGGCTACCTGCAAACACCCGAGTGTTTGGAAAGATGTATTTTTGTCCACAAGACAAAAAATCTTGCCGCCCTTATGGTCGGAGCAGGCACTCGGAACTCGTGTCTGCCTGAACTTTTGATATGTGCGTATATGAGTAGTATAAACAATGATAAGCGATGGAAAAATTTGGACTACCCCATTAGGACAAGGGTTAACAAAGAGACTTATCGGCGATTGGAAAATCTGCTTGCTGGTAGCATTTGCCAGAGCATGTGCGAACTTACCCAAAAGTTGCACACATACGAATGTAACCATGAATGCACCGATGGAAGAGCTCACTAGCATCCGAAAGGAACTCAAGGACATAGGAATTAATGTAGGAATTCTGCGATCTTCTTCTTAGTGGCCTTCCATTGTTTTAGGGTCTCTTTTGACCTCAAAGCCTTTTCAACTAGCCTTTCAAACTTCTTGATATGGAATTCGACTAATTCCAATAATGAC
>Ga0182008_10000320_pt1 | contig 37771 bp, 17 predicted proteins | sample Sormic07211129_1_FD_120482 | JGI IMG/M metagenome (GOLD analysis project Ga0182008, IMG submission 120482) | Rhizosphere microbial communities from Sorghum bicolor, Mead, Nebraska, USA - 072115-129_1 metaG | ecosystem: Host-associated > Plants > Roots > Rhizosphere | place: USA: Nebraska...
TTAAATATACTTTTGCCAATTCAGATTTAATGGCTGCTGTAGAAACACGCCCACTTGCATCCATAAATGGCAAACCAGACGCTTCTGCCGCAATCAGATCATCAACAATCAATTTGTAAACCTGTTCCTGTGGCGTACGTGAAGGAGAAAAGTTGGGATCATTAGGGCTGGTAACCGGCCTGGTAATTAAAGGCACATCGCCCCATAAACGCACCAGGTAAAAATAGGCCCAGGCCCTGATAAAAGATGCTTCTCCCAGGATCCTTTTTTTCTGTGCATTGTCCATCGGGTTAATGCCCGGTACTTTGTCTAACACCAGGTTAGCTTGTGCAATTACTTTATAAAGCCCGTTCCAGTTTTGGTTAACATGCAGGTTTGTACCATCATAAATTAGTGAATACAAATTGTTCAGATCGGAGTTTTGTGCGGTTTCGGTAGATTGTATTCCGGTTGGCGCATCAAGCATCTGCCAGTTGCTGGAATAAATACCGGCACCGTTTCCAAGAAACCGAAGCTCTGCATAAACCGCAGCTATACCTGCTTCTGCATGTTCTGGTAAAGTATAAAAATTATCGGGAGAAAGATTGGTGGGATCTGATTCATCCAAAAACTTTTTGCATCCCGAATTTCCGATTATAGCACCGCTTAGCAACAACAAAACAGCGATATTTTTTATGTTTATTTTCATGTTGATATCCTTTCTTTTTTAATGTTTATAATCCAATGTTTAAACCTACCATGAAAGTAGTGGGCTTTGGATAATCGAAAAATGTTTGACCTTGTGCAAATGCATTTCCATAAGTAGTTACTTCAGGGTCGTTACCGGTGTACCTGGTTGCCAGGAAGAAATTTTGAACAGATGCATAAACACGAAGTTTGTTTAAGCGTAATTTTTCAACAAGCGTCTTATCAAAAGTATAACCCAGTAAAAGGTTTTTTCCACGGATGAAAGAACCATCTTCTAACCAATGGGTATCTACGTTGGTTACATATCCGGCAGCCTGATCCCTGATTGCGGCAATTGGTGTATTTTGATTTTGAGGCGTCCAGGCATTTAATACGCTGGCAAAACTATTGGCCTGCACCTGTCTGTCTTCACCTGAGTGATGCGTCATATTCAGCACATCATTGCCATAAGAATATTGAAGCTCTACAATCAGCTCTAAGTTTTTATACCGAAATGAGTTACCAAACGACCCCCAGCCTTTCGGTGTTCCATTCCCAATGATCTGACGGTCCGCATCTGTAATGGCATGATCGCCGTTTACATCCAAATACTTAATATCTCCGGGAAGCAAGGTTTTACCACCCCGGTAACTCACAAATTTCGCTGCTTCTGCCCTTTCAGCCTCGCTCCAGGTTCCTAAACGTACAAGCCCCCAGAATGACCCAACTGGCTCACCAACTCTGATAATACCTGTCTGATTAGTGAAATTTGGGTTACCCACACCAAAAATATCATCAGGAGTGGCCAAAGACAGTACCTTATTACGGTTAAGGGAAATATTGAAGCTGGTTTTCCAGGTAAAATTGTCTGTTTGTACGTTTACCGTATTGATCCCTAAATCTAAACCTTTGTTCTGCATTGACCCGATATTTTTTCTGATCACCGAATATCCGGTAGTACGCGGAACAGGGGCATCCAATAGCATATCAGTTGTTTTCCTATAATAAAGATCGGCCTCTAAATTAATGCGGTTGTTAAACAAGCCTAATTCTAAACCTGCATCAACCTGTGCTGTTTTTTCCCAAACCAGATCTGGATTGGCCAACCTGCCGATACCTATACCGGTTACCCTGCTATCGTTAATAATAGCGGCGTTATTAACCAATGTGGCGAGCGACTGATAGGCAGGAAGTTCTGAGTTACCGCTTAAACCATAACTGGTTCTTAGTTTTAAGTTGGAAATGGTTTTGTTTCCTTTAAGAAAATCTTCATCAGAGGCTTTCCAGGCTAATGCTGCTGAAGGGAAAAAGGCGAATTTATGGTTTTCTCCAAATTTGGATGAGCCATCTACCCTACCGGTAAAAGTAACCAGGTATTTATCTTTAAAGGCATAGTTTAACCTTCCAAAATAAGAATTAAAAGCCGATCTGTTCCGGCTGGAACCTACTGTAATCGATTTACTTCCAGATCCCATGTTATTGTTTCCGTAAAAATCGGTTACAAAATTTTCAGCATGGCTGGTATTGCTAAAGAAGTTGGTCGCTTGCCAGGAGATCCCCAATAAGGCATTAATGGCATGCGATTCGGCAAAACGTTTGTTATAGGTTAAATAGTTTTCCAACGACCAGAAGGTTTCCCTATCGTTGGTTACGTTAGCCGTTCCATTCTGTCCATCAGAGATTCCGTATAATTGTTTGGCATTGTATTCGTTAATATTCCGGCTCACAATATTGGCACCTAACTGGGTACGGAATTCCAAATCTTTGCTAAAGCTGATTGTTGAATAAATACTACCCAAAGCAGTTTGAGTAACCATACCATATTTTTGATCGGTTAGGATGTGTACCGGATTGGAACCTCCTTCTGCCCATGGAATCAGTTTGTTATCGCCCCATTTGCCATCTGCCAGTTTAATGGGCAGAAAAGGGAATGCTTCTGTAATCATACGCACTGAATTTAAGCCGCCTGTTCCCTGGTCAACAATGTTTTCATTCTGGTTATTATAGCTCAAATTACCGCCTACCTTTAACCATGGTTTAATTTTACTATCAAAATTAAACCGGCCCGAATAACGTTTTAAATAAGAGTTTAGTAAAAGTCCCTGGTCATCGCGATAGCCTGCAAAAACACCGTAAGTGCTGTTTTCGTTTCCACCTGTAAAACCCAGCTGGTGATTTTGTGAAAGTTTATTCTGAGTAGATTCTTTTAACCAGTCGGTATTATATAATGGATTGCCATTGCTATCAAAAAATTGGGGCAAGGCAATTCTGGCGGCTTTGGGAACAGGTGTAGATGCATAACTTCCTGCTGCCCAACCTACCGGATCGTAAACTTTAATGTTTTCATAAGCAAGGTCCTGCACTTTAACATACTCGAAAGCATCGAGCATCTTAACATGGTGTGCGGCCAATGTATTGATACCAAAATCTGCATCATAGGTAATGCGTTGGGTATTTGCTGTACCTTTTTTAGTCGTGATTAAAATTACCCCGTTTGCACCCCTTGCACCGTATATGGCTGTTGATGAAGCATCTTTAAGCACCTCTACTGAAGCGATGTCGCTTGGGTTAATATAATCGATGGCGTTACTATTCTGTGTTTGCGATCCCACCGGCAAAGCCACACCATCTACTACATAAAGCGGATTGTTACTCGTATTGATTGAACTAAATCCACGGATTTTAATATTCGTCTGCCCGCCAGGTCTACCCGAGTTGGTATTTACCTGTACACCAGAAATACGGCCAGCTAATGCCTGGTTGAGGGATGAAGACGGACGTTCCTGAAGTTCACTTGCTTTAACTACACCAACAGACCCCGTCAGGTCTGTCTTTCTCACCGATCCATAACCAATCACCACCACTTCATCTAGCTTGTTGGCTTCGGCGGGCGCCATTTTAACGCTGATGTTAGCTTCACTGCCCACAGTAACATCTTTATTTTGATAGCCTATATAAGAGAAACGGATTACGTCGTTTGTATTGGCTTCAATGCTGAACTTACCAGTATCATCAGTTACAGCGGTTTTACCTGACGAAATGTTTTTAATGCCAACGCCCGGAATAGGCATGTTTTTTTCGTCCAACACGGTTCCTGTAATTACTTTTCTGTTTTGAATATGCGCCAAAGGCATATATGGGCCGGAAAACCCTTTGGGTTTTTCAACAACCGGATTCATCGAAAAAGCAGGGTTCTGGAGTACTAAAAGCACAGCAAGCCCTGAAATCTTAAGTAGATTAATTTTCATTGGTTTAGGTTTAGTAATTGGTTAGTTAATAATATATCATTCAACTGATAGCAGTTAAAACGCTTTATCAATTGGTTAATAAAACAATAATTGATGCAAAGCATCATTTTTAATCAGAAGGCTTTTGAGTTAAGAATTGTGTAACGCGAGTTTATATCTTAAACAGATTAAAACTACACGCAAATAAACTACACAGACATACATTGCACACCGGGAGCAAATCATCCTAAGCTCATCATCATATTTGGTTATTAATAAATCGTTTTATTAACCCAATATTAAATATTTTATTACAAAATCAAGAATATTATTCTGATGACTAGCATTACACAATCGTATCAATTAAATTATAGTAGAATAACTTTTACAGGTACCAAATTTTTTGAATAATATTCCAGACCAATAAAAAAATCAAATCCAAATAAAAAACTTATAACCAATCACTTACAAGAACACGAAAGGATTAGACAAAAAAATTAAGTTTTTTCAAAGAAAAGCGGCATTGGATTTCTTAAAAGCAGTGTTGACAAGCATTATTATCGCCAGGCGGCGTGTAGACCAGCGCCCTGTATAAACTAGAAAGCCTCATATTTCTATGAGGCCAATTATTTTGTTTTATTTGCATCCACAGAATAAAACTAAACCAAACAAACTAATGAGATTATAAGACAAATCAGTTTGAGAATTGTTTGTACAAATAAAAAATATTTTAATATTTTTTATTTGGGTGATCGAAAAGCAGATACTGCAAGTGATATTGGTATCAGACCAATGATAAAAATGTGATAATATAAATTAAAGAGGCGGTATTATAGATAGAATTGTCATCCTGAGCTTTTCGAAGGGCTTGTTTTAAATGACCTAAAAGGCGTTTCGACAGGCTCAACGTGACAAACCGAAGTGAATTACAATCTACAATACAGCCTCTTTATAAATTTGCTTTGTATTTCTAATTAATTTAAATCAAAACGATCTAAATTCATTACTTTATTCCAGGTAGCCACAAAGTCTTTCACAAATTTATCTTGTGCATCAGCACTTGCGTATACTTCTGCAATCGCTCTCAATTCGGCATTGGAACCAAATACCAGATCGGCACGGGTTGCGGTCCATTTTGGCTGACCTGTTGAACGGCTACTTCCCATATACAGCTCTTTATCATCTGCAATGGCTTTCCAGGCGGTTTCCATATCTAATAAATTAATAAAGAAGTCGTTGGTTAGCTGACCTGGTTTTGTAGTCAGGACACCATTTTTAGACCCATCGAAATTGGTATCCAGTGCCCGTAAACCGCCTACCAATACTGTCAATTCAGGCGCTGTTAATGTAAGCAACTGGGCTTTATCAATCAGGAATTCTTCTGTAGGAACCGGAGACTTGGATTTACGGTAATTGCGGAAACCATCAGCAATCGGCTCTAAATAACCAAACGATTCTACGTCAGTTTGTGCCTGAGAAGCATCCATCCGGCCAGGCGTAAATGGTACTGTAACGGAATGTCCGGCATCGGCAGCCGCTTTTTCTACAGCTGCAGCACCTGCAAGCACGATTAAATCGGCCAGTGAAACTTTTTTGCCATCAAGCTGCGCTGCGTTAAACTCATTTTGAATCCCTTCCAATACACCCAATACTTTTTGCAATTGCGATGGATTGTTAACGGCCCAGTCTTTTTGCGGTGCCAAACGGATCCGCGCACCATTGGCCCCACCGCGTTTATCAGAACCACGGAAAGTAGAAGCTGAAGCCCAAGCAGTAGAAACCAGTTCTGAAACACTTAATCCGGAAGCCAATACTTTTGATTTTAGTGCGGCAATATCATTTTCATTAATCAATACGTGATCCACAGCGGGTATCGGATCTTGCCAAAGCAGTTCTTCCTGTGGTACATCCGGACCGAGGTAACGTGCCACAGGCCCCATATCACGGTGGGTTAATTTAAACCAGGCTCTTGCAAATGCATCGGCAAACTGATCTGGATTTTCTAAAAAACGTCTTGATATTTTTTCATACGCGGGGTCGAATCTTAAAGCAAGATCGGTGGTAAGCATGGTTGGCAGGTGTTTTTTAGCTCCATCAAATGCATCAGGAATAATCGCATCTGCATTAATGGCTTTCCACTGGTGTGCACCGGCCGGACTTTTTGTTAATTCCCATTCAAATCCAAAAAGATTTTCGAAAAAGTTATTGCTCCATTGCGTTGGTGTAGTGGTCCAGATTACCTCTAATCCGCTTGTAATTGCATCAGCGCCTTTACCAGAACCATAACTGTTACTCCATCCAAAACCCTGACTTTCTATACCGGCGGCTTCAGGTTCTTTGCCTACATGATCTGCCGAGGCAGCACCATGGGTTTTGCCAAAGGTATGTCCACCGGCAATTAAGGCCACCGTTTCTTCGTCATCCATTGCCATGCGACCAAAAGTATCGCGGATATCTTTAGCGGCAAGAACCGGATCCGGGTTGCCATCCGGTCCTTCAGGGTTTACATATATTAATCCCATCTGCACGGCTGCAAGTGGTTTTTCTAAATTACGTGAATGTATATCGCCGTCGGCATCATCGTCGGTCACCACCACGCCATGTGCTTTATTGGCACCATCAGAGCCGTGACCATAACGAAGATCGCCACCCAGCCAGGTGGTTTCCGAACCCCAATATACCGATTCATCAGCTTCCCAAACATCTTCACGACCGCCAGCAAAACCAAAAGTTTTAAAACCCATCGATTCTAAGGCAACATTACCTGTTAGGATCATTAAATCTGCCCATGAAATTTTGCGACCGTATTTTTGTTTAATTGGCCAAAGTAACCTGCGGGCTTTATCAAGGCTCACATTATCTGGCCAGCTGTTAAGTGGCGCGAAACGTTGCAAACCGGCACCAGCACCACCACGTCCATCGCCTACCCTATAAGTTCCGGCACTGTGCCAGGCCATGCGGATAAACAGACCTCCGTAATGACCAAAATCTGCCGGCCACCAATCCTGCGAATCGGTCATCAGTGCATGAAGGTCTGCTTTTAAGGCATCAAGATCTAAACTTTTAAAAGCCTCAGCATAATTAAATCCATCATCCATTGGGTTAGATAGGCTTGAATGCTGGCGTAGAATGCTCAACTTCAACTGCTTTGGCCACCAATCGCCATTTCTGGTGCCACCACCTGCTACATTACTCTTCATGCTGCCGTTGTGGAACGGGCATTTGCTGATATCGTTTGACTCTTTTTCCATTATGTATAATATTTTGTTAGTAAAATTTAATCCGTTACCAGAAGGCTAAACCGAATGATTAAAATTAGAGAATTGAAATAACTAATCACAATCATTTAATTCTATAATGAAATAGTTAGAATCTATTAGGGCTATCCATCAGGGGTTTAGGAGGAGATTTGAAGACCTGGTACCGCGAAATTTAATCAGGCGTAACCCAGGTAGACATTGCCAACCAAAGCAATGCAGACAGAATGATGGTATCAAAGTATTGCCACCCTCCAGGAAAAAGGATTTATCACCAGGCAGGAACACGAAACAGATACAAGAGCAAAGACGATTAAGTTAACAACTGAGGGGGACGCGTTTTGTAAAAAGCGTTGATTGAGATTGAGCGTGCCGACCTGGCATTTTTTAACACCTTAAAGAATGATGTTTCGCTATTCAATAAACATATGGTGCAGCTCATTGAAAGAAATAAAGATATTTAGGCTATACTATCTGTTAAAAGATGATCTAATGTTTCATTTACTGCAGATTAGTGAATGATTTTTTTGTTTTAACATTATATAGTGTAGAGCCGAAGGGAATCGAACCCTTATCCAGTTGTGAGATGAATTATACCTTCTACATGCTTATTTTTCAGTTGATTTTCGGGAACTAAACGGGCTGAAAACCGACCTAATTTAAATCCTTAGATACTTTATCTCACTTTAAGTCGTATCTCCTTAAAGCCAGCTTTGTTGTTTCGATGCCCCAGATGATAACCCAACAATGCAGTATTTAGAGGGACAAAAGCTAAGCCAATCAATGAGAGTTTAGGTATTTTTACTTGGCGAAGGAAAATCTATCTCTTTTCTAGGGATAAAAAATCCTTTAATACAATTAAAATTCCTGATGCAAATTTGGATATGACTTTTAGCATATATTCCAGCTCCGCTATATGCTAAGCCACCTTCAGTAAAAACACCTCTTGTAGAATCAAAAACCTTGATGTTCGAATAACCTGTTTTTAGAATATCTTCGTGATACTTTTGGGTTATCTCTTTATGCATAAATTCTATCGTGGCACAGTCTAACATCCTTAACAAACGATCATTATGTGGGTCTATAGTCGCATTTAAGTTTTCTGGTAATTTCTTTCCAGCCTGTTGATATTGACTTTCCATCAATTTATGATAAATAGAAATCGTCCTAATGAATTTGGTGTCCAAGAAATCACAGCATTGTCCGAGCTGTAAGATAGCGCCAACAACCGCAGCTTTCTTTATTTTACCCTGAGCTTCCTTTTGTTTAGCCCATTCTAAAGCTCTGTCGTAATTATTTTCCCAAAAGTATAACCCATGACCAAGCCAATCGTAATTTTCTTTACTAAATGAAATCGTATCTGGATCGTTTACTAATTGATTTGCTTTACTTTCATCACAACCATGAAAGCCAATAATCATATTAGGCCTTTGATCATACATTAATAACAATGCTTAAGCCGGTTCTTCCTCTAGTTCAGAATAGACACTCATCAACTTGCCTTTTTTTGTCAAAATACCCGCGTCGTTCAAAGATAAAATAGCTTCCATTTTTGACATATTTTCTACTTCAGCAAGTTTTTGCTCTGCAAGCTCAATTAGTAATAATATGTCTTTTTCACTCATTTTATAAATATTGAAATCAAATATAAAAATAATTGTTCGGTTTATAAGTTGTTAACGTAAATAAGTAAAATATATTTTTAATAAAAGAAGCTATCTTAGCATCAAAAGATTATTATCAATAATCTGAAAACAGACTAACATAAAAAACCTCTATTTTAATAACTTAACTACTTGCTAATCAATAAAATAGAGGTTTGTTCTTTGTGGAGCCGAAGGGAGTCGAACCCTTGTCCAGTTGTGAGATAAATTATACCTTCTACATGCTTATTTTTCAGTTGATTTTCGGGAAATAAACGGGCTGAAAACCGACCTAATTTAAATCCTTAGATACTTGATCTCACTTTAAGTCGTATCTCCTTAAAGCCAGCTTTGTTGTTTCGATGCCCCAGGTTCTAACCCAACAATGCAACAGTTAGAGGGACAAAAGCTAAGCTAGTTCTAAACTAGGCAGCTAAGGCGTAAGTATTTTCGCCAACTAAAATTTGATCGTTCACTTTAAGTGCTCTCCGAACAACGCACTGCATGCTAACATAACTTTCGCCACCCCGTCAAATCCAAGAACGGCCCCAGTGAAAGTTTTTATGGTACAAATACCAGACCACAAATATACGAAAAACTGTGTTAATCGCAATTTATATCATTTAGCCGTAGAAAGGAATGCTCCAGACCAACATCAAGCTGATGGTTAACCGAACTGAAAAAGCATTGCAAAAAAACCCAAACTCAAGTCGAAAAAATTTCCGCTTTAACTATTGGGAGGGCAAGCCTCTAATAGTACACAGCGATAAACCTCTTTTTGTCTTCAAATTTCCGCCGTTGGTCGATTAGCTTTCCAGGCTGGTATAATGCTGCAATTTACGCTGCAACGTTTGCCCTGTATGCACGTCTTAATAACAGAACAATCAAAAAAACATTATAAAAAATTAAAACATAAAGCATATGAAAACTTTACTTAAAACATTATTCGCATCATCTTTAGCATTAGTATTATCTACTTCGGCAGTATTATCAGCTCATTCGGCTGAAACCATCAAACCTGTTCATGCTTCAAAATTATTAAGCTTCAAACGCATCAAAGTAAAAGGAAATGTAGAGCTGACCATTGTACAAGGAAAACGTACGGGCATTAGCTATGCGGATGAAAACTCTGGCAAAGTAAAGGTAATGCAGAGCGGTGATGGTTTAGAGATTACCGCTATGGATAACAACACCGCCAAACTGACCGTTTATGTCAATGATATTTACCGCATACAGGCCATGGACAATGCTAAAGTAAAAACAGAGGGTAAAATCAATACACAATATCTGCAGGTGTTTTTAAGCGGAAATGCATCTTTAGACCTGAACTCACAAACTGAAGGACTGTATACGGTGATTGAGGATCAGGCTGATTTAACCTTGAGTGGCTCCACTGGCGATCATATGCTGGTAATGGGGAACGGACAAAAGCTAACGATGGACAAATTTGTTGCCGCTAATACCAAAACCAGCTTTAACACTGAAAACGCATTAACCTTAATTAGCAAATAAAAAAAATATATTTTAATTCGAGGTGGCCTGTTTTACAGACCACCTTTTTTTTTGGCAAAGAAATTCGGGAATTTCGCATAATTAAGCGTATTTATCGGCTTATTAAATAGTCATTCCCATGCCTTTAAACATTTCTGCTATAAAACTATACAATCTGCGCAACTTTAAATAAGTTCGTCAATTATCTTTAATAAATCTGCTTAACGCTTCATACAGAAGATAAAGCATACCAATACCACCTAATCAACCAAATATGATGAAATTCAAATTTATGATAATTGCTTTGGCCGCAGGCCTGAGCTTGGGCATATGCCAGGCTCAAAACAACCCGGAGACAATTAAAGAAGACTTCAAACCTGCTGTAACCAATCAGCCAGGCCAAGAGTTTCCACAGGTTAATTCGCAAGGCTATGCCCGGTTTAGAATTAAAGCGCCTCAATCAGATAGTATCAGGGTAAGCCTCGGTCTTGGCGGACAGGGCGGAACCAAACTCAGCAAAACGGCTGAAGGATTTTTTATCGGCACCACCGCTGGTGCAATGGACGAAGGTTTCCACTATTATCATTTGACAATTGATGGCGGGGTATTTAATGACCCGGGTGCGATGAACTATTTTGGCTCGTTGCGCTGGGAAAGTGGTATTGAAATTCCGGCGAAGGATGAAGATTTCTATGCCAATAAAAACGTGGCTCATGGAAATGTGCAGCAAATACTTTTTCCTTCGAAAAGTACCAATTCCTCGCGCAGGGCATACGTTTATACGCCGCCAGGTTATGGTAAAGATAAACAACGTTTTCCGGTGCTGTATTTACAACATGGATGGGGCGAAGATGAAACCGCCTGGAGTAATCAGGGCCGGGCAAACCTGATTATGGACAATCTGATTGCAGAAGGGAAAATCAAGCCGTTTATTATTGTGATGACCTACGGAATGACCAATGAAACCAAATGGGGGCATATGAAAGACTTTAAGATTGATGGTTTTCAAACCTTGCTAACTGAAGAACTAATCCCCTACATAGACGCCAACTTTTCGACGATAAAAACCTCAAATGGCCGTGCTATGGCAGGACTATCGATGGGCGGTATGGAAACGCATACCATTACGCTTAACAAACCCGAACTTTTTGGCTCTTATGCATTGCTTAGTGGTGGAACCTTCAATCCTGCTGAACTGAAAGATAAGCCAAAACCCAGGTTGATTTTTATTAGCTGTGGCAGCAAGGAACGTCCTGAAGGCGTAAAAAATGCTGTAGCGGCGTTAAAAGAAGCAGGCTACAATGCCGTATCTTATGTTTCGGAAAATACTGGTCACGAATTTCAGACCTGGCGCCGGAGTTTGCGTGAGCTTGCTCCGCTGTTATTTAAATAGATTAATCCGGCAACTTATATATAATAATTAAATAGCATGCTTTTCAGCAGACAGCCGCCCCGGTTTTCGACGAAGCAATCTTTATAGCAAAGATTATCAACATGTTAGATTGCTTCGTGGTTGGTCCTCAGCAAGGACGACTTATGGCAGATATACAAGGGGCGTCATTCCGACCGCAGTGCATGCGCACAGGCGGGGAGAAATCTTTTAGCATAGTTTAATATTTATTGCATTTCCAGATCAAAGATCTCTCCGTTTCGCTAGGCTACAGTCGAGATGATAACCATTTTATTAAAGTCCATCAATGGTAAAGAAATAGATTGCGTTTATTAATGTAATGCGTTGAAATGGTCTTCGACTACGCTCAGACTGATATGCGAATTAATTTTATTTAATTTTAAACAGGCACTACCTTATCATCTCATTTTCTATTGGTCCAAGGTAACTAGCCGGTAATTTATCTTTGTAGATGATTATTTTTTCCAGAACTATTGCGGGATCCATCATCCATATTGTTACGGTGTGCCTGCCAGGGGTTTTGAAGGAATGTGAAGAAGTTAGCGTTCTGGCGTTATCTTTCACTGCATTTGCCCAGCTGGCATCAGATCCTGAAGCACTGGGCTTAGCTATAATGGTCAGGATTTGAGGCGCTGCGCCATCTACTGAAATGCCAACTCTTAACCCCTCGGGCAAGAAATTTACAGTTGGCCCTACCACCAAATCAATTTTTACTTCGCCACTATCCGCAAAGAAAACAGGATATTCCAATGTAGGTGTACCAGGCTGATTAAGCGATGCGGAGGTGATCGGAAAAACCGACATACCAGATGCTCCTCTTCCATAACCAGGTATCGCCTCCCATCTCACCCCATTTCTGGATACTTTTTTACTTGCCTGGAAAGCCTCAAATGCGATTGGCGATCCCAGGCTGGCAAAGGTTCCTTTTGCCGCTGCCAATTGTTTTGTTGTTGCCTTGTTGGCTTTCACATTAATTACCACAATAGTTGTATCGCCTGTGATCTGAATTTTACCTTCATGCTGTCCACTGCCAAGTTTAGTCCAGTCCACATCTACCAGTATCCGATAATCATTTGTACCTGAAATATTTTCCTTTTTTAAACGGATCCATTGATCCGCTTTCAGTTGGAAACTGATTGGTGCATCACCTTTTGCAAAAACTTCGAAATAAGACTGCGATTTATTTAAGGATTCGAAATGCGGAAGCGTAGGTACTGGAACATTTAATGTTGAAGGCCAACTGGCAGATGAGCCATCAATAGCTACGCCAAAGCCTGATGTTGCGGGCAGCTGGATTTCGTCTGTTTTCGGCATGATGTTTTGCTTTGGATCATTCCAGCTGGTATACCCAATCCTCACCTGATCCATCATATGGTTCCACTTGCCGCCTGCTAGCTCGTGGTTATATTCATCGCTAAGCTCCTGATCTTGTTTAAAAAGATCGAGGGCAAGTTTGCGCTGAACGTTGGTGGCAGCCCTTCCCTGCTTAAAATAAAGTCTGTTTTTACCAACAGCAATATATAAATCAGTAACCGTTTTCATTGCCTGTATGGGATAATACACCAACTGATAAAATGCATCTTGATATGGCTGAGGCAAATTTTTATTCACCTGTGCTGCCCTACTGTTTAACGCGCTCCATTGCTTACTTACGCGCTGCGCTTCGTTGAAATTAACCAGACTAAAAGTTTCTGGCCCCAATAACTCCGGTTTGCGCCTGGTGGTATACCTGGAATATAAGCCCACCAGATCTGCAATTTCTTTTGCCTGGCCGGTTCCAAATTCGCGTGTTGCCCAGCACTCAAGAAAGCCTGCCAGCTTTTCGCGGTTCATCGCTTTGGGGTTCCAGGCCATCCTCAAAAAGAACTCGATGGGAATCTCCATGGGTTTCAGGTCGCCAACATTGACCACCCAAATGCGGTCGGCGCCATATTGATAAGCTAAATTCATCTGCTCCCAAACTTTAGGCAGGGAGGTGGTATTTAGCCATTTGTAATTTCGGGGTGCGCCAACATAATCAAAATGATAATATATTCCTGATCCACCGCTGCGTTTGCGTTCCTGGGCTGTGGGCAAATGCCGTAAATTGCCCCAGTTGTCATCAGCCCACAACAGGGTAATATCATCAGGAACTTTCATTCCGAAATCGTAATAATCTTTCACTTCTTTATATAAGGCCCAAAGCTGTGGAATCTTTTCTACTGGCTTTTCCATATTTTCAGCAAGAATTTTGCGCTGATCGGTAATGATATTTTCCAACAGCTTTACATTAGCTGCCATATCACCACCTTCAACCATGGGTTCGTCTCCGTCTCCGCGCATCCCCATGGTCACCAGGCTTTCATAATTTTTGTTCCTTTTTATACCCTCTTGCCAGAAAGTATTTAGCCCTTCAGGGTTGGTTGCGTAATTCCAGGCACCAAGCCCGTGTTTTTTCCATTCCTGTTGCGCACGAATCATTGGTTCGTGATGGGATGTGCCCATTACAATTCCATATTCATCGGCGAGGCGTGGATTTTCGAGATCATCTTCATTAAATGCATTACCCCACATGGCTGGCCAAAGGTAATTGGCCCGCAGGCGAAGCAGGAGTTCAAACATATGGGTATACATTTTACTGTTCATCCCGCCAAACTTTTCTTTGGCCCAACCTGTCATTGCCGGGGCTTCATCATTAATAAATATTCCCCGGTATTTTACTGCAGGTTCTCCCGAGCTGTAACTTCCGGAAAGTGCAAATGCACTTTTGCGGGTTTTGGGTGGAACATCAGCCCACCAATACCATGGCGATACGCCTAATTGCTCTGATACTTCGTATATGCCATAAATGGTTCCCCTTTTGTCGCTTCCTGCAATAACCAACGCCTGAGCAACGCCGGGAAATGGATTTTTAACAGTTGATACAGTAAAACTCTCCCACTTGCCAGCAATGGCAGCACTGCTAAGCTTGCCTGCTGAAACCAACTGATCAATGAGTTTGCTTTTACCCAGGGTTCCGATTATAATAACAGCTTTCTCTGAGGGGTTAATGTTTTTTAGTACTGGCTTTAGGCCCGATACCCTAAAAAAATCCTGACTTAAATCACCAATTGCCCTTATTACGCCTTTGTAATCATGCTCGTCATAAAAAATATTGGCTGCTTTCCCTCCTTCTATCAATGCAAAATCTTCTTTACTAGTTCTGGTTTCCTGAATAAACTGCTTTTCTAAACCCAAACTTGTCTGGGCTTTAGTGTAATTAACCCAAAGAGCGGAAAGGATCAGAAGCGTAAAGAAAATCTGGCTTTTTTTAAAAGAATTTACTGGCATTAGGGTAATAAGTTAGGTTCTTGATTAATCGGTATCTGTGGCCAAAGCTGCATTTCCCGAATATGAGCAAAACAGCGCTTTAATAAAAACGAATGAACGACATCAATTGACGCCGTCCATCCAACTAAACCAAAGTATTTTTAATAACCGGGATTTTGGTAAGCCTTTTTTTCATCTGCACTCATCTGCATGCCATCTATTTGCGCCTGAGGTATAGGACGTAAATATAAGTTAGGCGTAATGGTACGGGTTATGGTTTGTGGCGTGTGATCGCCGTAGGCCGTTCCTGCTATGGTATAGGTAGCCGCAAGCTCCGCCCATTTCTGCGTGCGGATCAGGTCGTACCTGCGGTAACCCTCAGCATAATACTCTCTTGAGCGTTCGGCCAAAATATAATTAATATCTATAGTAGCAGGTGTTGCCGCAACCATCGCTGCACTGTTATCTGCAACTTTAGCCACATTTCCATTGTTATCAAAACGCCATTTACCTGCTCTGGCACGAATTACATTGATCAGTTCACGTGCACTTTTGCCAGCTTTGGTGGTTGCTCCTTTTACTGCTGCTTCTGCGGCGATGAAGTAAAGTTCAGAGAATTTAGCTACCGGAAAAGGGCGTGTACTACCTGCATTTGGTTGCCCTAACCCTGTTCCATTATCGGTACGATAGGGACCTAATTTCCATAGCCCAGGATAAACGATCCTGCTGATTCCACCAGGAGCAATCACATAATCGGCCCTTCCTGGCAGAATGCCTGCGCCTACACCACTTACTCCAGCACCTGTTGGATAAGCAATCGTGGCATCATCTGTATTTAGAAAGCTAAGTACTGCAGCTCCGGGCACTACCGATAATCCATTTGCATTCACCAATGATGCCGGCGCACTAGATGGCGGGTTGTAACCCTTAGGCCAATTGCCCCTGTAAACCGTGGTAAAAGTACCGTCATATCTCGAATCGAGTGTTTTATCAGCAAAGGTATTTTTTAACACTTCGATTGTTGGTGCCATACGGTTCCACGGACGGCCCAGATGCTGCTCCGCCTCACGTTGAACGGAACTGATGCCTCCGCTACGGATATTGGTATAATTCCAGGTCATCATCCAGCCCGCAAAATTATCGGGTGCACCACCACTACCAAAGGTTAAGCTACCGCCATTAAATTTCTCGCTGGTTTGCGTATGGTCAGCATATAATACGGTTTCCTTGTTCCGATCATTTACGGCCCAGTTTACATCATAATAGGTATCCATGAGACCAAATGTACCTGGGTTTTCAATCGCTGCAGTGGCTATATCGTAAGCCTGCTGAAAATAATAATTGGCATCGTGCCCGTCAGGGTCAGTTCTTGCAGCGGCCGGATAGGTTGGTATATTATTTGGATTTTGTAACCACCAGGCATAAGTTAAATAAGCTTTTGATAAAAATAGCTGTGCAGCAACTTTGGTTACTCCACCGGTAACCCTTCCTGTTGCAGGCAGGTCTGCCACAGCTTTGATAAGATCGGGAAATACCGCTTTTGTATACACTACCGGTACAGTATTCCGTACGGAGGTCCGAACCGGATTGGTATTAAATTTTAATTCTCCTGCGCCTAAATCGAGCGGTACGCCACCGAAAGTTTGCACCAGGAGAAAATAATCGAAAGCCCTGAAAAACCTGGCTTCGGCCACCAGTGCATTTGAAATCCCTGCTGCACTGGCATTTTCAATTATGCCACTGGCATTGTTGATGTTTGGAAATGCTTCACTCCACAATATACTGCTCGGAAAACTTGTTGATAAGATGGAGCCCACGCCAGAGCAGTCCATATCTTTAAAGTTTCCGTCAGCATCTTTGCCCCAGGTAGCCTCATCGGTACCGGTGATTAAAGAATTGTAGAAATAAGCCTGACCATAAATGTTTCGCAAATGGGCATACATAGAAGTTAGTCCACCGTTTACGCCTGTTACCGTTTTAAAATAATCAGGTGTAAAGGTGCTGCGTGGTTCCTCTTCCAAAATTTTAGAACAACCTGAAATGATGACCATCAGTAGCCAAATAGCTGCGACGGCTTTTAATTGTATATTTTTCATATCCTATTTATACTAAAATGTTAAATTAAGACCTGCAACATAATTGCGGGTTGAAGGTGTATTGGTACCAATAGTTAAAATTCTTCGCTGATAAGAATTAACAGCCTGGTTTTCATCACCATACGAATTCGTTTCCGGATCCATACCAGACTCCCTGTGGTAAGGAGAGAACATTACAAATGGATTTTGCACAGTTAGATACATGCGCAACCTTACATTCGAATTTTTAATCAGATCCCTGTTAAAATCATAACCCAGAGAAATGGTTCTGATTTTCAGGAATGAAGCGTCGAAATAACCAAGCGTGCTTCCATATTTAGGGTTATCGCCACTGGCAATGCCACCTGGTTTAGGATACTTGGCATCTGTATTGTCAGGTGTCCAATAATCTACCTTAACATTATTTCTACGGCCAGTTAATAAATTCAAGTAGCCTGCTGAACCATAAAGTGTACTGACCAATGTTCCGCCACTTTTGAAAAGCCCCACTACGTTCAGATCAAATCCTTTGTAGGCAACCCTGGTATTAAAACCACCGGTAAACTTTGGATCAATATCGATAATTTGTCTGTCGGCAGCGCCTATGGCTCTGGTTGGAACACCGTTTGCATTGTAGTCTCCGGTATATTTAACTTTGATCATGCCTACGTTACCGCCTGGTTCAAGTACATTTAAATAAGGATCTCCTGCCTGCCATAATCCGATTTTTTCATAATCGTAAATGGCATTGATATTATGGCCTACAAACCATGCATTTCCTTCATCGCGGGTTTGTCCGGAAGCCAGTGCAGTAAGTTTATTCCTGTTTGCAGTAATGTTGAAACCGACATCCCAGGTCCATCCGCCCTGATTTTCAAGGATTACACCATTTAAACTCAATTCCCAGCCTTTATTCTGGGTTTGGCCGATATTAGCCGTATAGCTACCTACTCCTGCAGTTGACGGTAAGGCCACGCTAAGCAAGATATCTTTGGTTTTGGTATCATAGTATTCAAAAGTACCGGAAATGCGGTTTTTTAAGATTGAAAAATCTAAACCATAGTTCCAGGTTTCAGAATACTCCCATCCTAAACCCGGACTTGGAAGCTGAGACACATAATATCCTGTGGCATAGTTATTATCGCCAAAATTGTATGGTCGGGTACTCAACAGCCCGAGTGTTTGATATGGGTTGACAGCCTGGTTGGAAGTTTGTCCGTAACCGATACGTATTTTTAATTTATCAATTGCCGTAATGCCTTTCATAAAGGATTCATTCATCATGTTCCATCCCACAGAAACTGCCGGATAAGTATGCCATTTGTGTCCTGGCGCCAAACGCGATGAAGCATCAGACCTAAGGGTGGCACTTAATAAGTACCTGTTATCATACGCGTACATAATCCTTCCCATATCAGAAACCAGCCCGGTAAGGCTATAGTTACCGTTGCCAATGGTGATCTCGCCATTGGCCTGTCCCAAATTATAAAATTGGAAAGCCTCAGCAGGAATATCCCTGGCGGTCATCGAAGAAGAATTGAATTTGTTTTGTTCTGCAGAATATAACGCAACCGCATTGAAAGTATGTTTTCCAAAACTGCGGTCGTAGGTGAGTAAATTCTCCAATGTCCAGTGGTAGGTTTGCGAGTTGCTTACCCCAGCAGTAGAAGGTGTAGTGGCTGTGGTACTACCTACGCCAACACCGGTAAAATTACCGTTATTGCTCTGAATAAAATCCAAACCCAGATTAGCACGGTATTTCAATCCTTCAACCCATGGAATTTTAACCTCACCATATAATGAATTATAGGTAGCAAAACCACGGGTTTCATTTAACCACTTATCGTGCAAATCCTTTACAATGCCATTGGTGTAAACAAAAGCTTCGTCTTGCGGCATTCTGATGGTCCGTTTTAAACTTCCATCTGCATTGTAAGGATTTGAGATAGGGGTATTGCTCAGGTTGCCATAAATACCAACCTGATTACCCTCACTGATATTGTAATTGTTATTGGTGGTAAATCCAACCCGAAAGAGCTTACCGATTTGCTGATCCAGCGATGCTTTCATCGAATATCTGGTGTATTGCTGTGTAGGAATTAAACTCTGGCTTTTATAATAGCCACCACCAAAGCTATAGTTACTGGTTGCAGAACCACCGGTTACCCCTAAATCATGACTGGTTACAATAGCACTTTTATTATAAAACAAATCCTGCCAATCGGTATTTACATCATTGGATTCATCAACACCGAGTGTTGTAAATAGGCCTGCGGCTTTCCTCAATGCAACAAATTCAGGTCCGTTCATCATCGGATATTTTGCAAATAAGGTTTGTAGGCCTGTGTATGTATTATAAGAGATTTTGGCCGGAGCACCAATCTGTCCTCGGTTGGTAGTTAATAAGATTACCCCATTGGCACCTCTGGAGCCATAAATCGCAGTTGCAGATGCATCTTTTAAGATATCGATACTTTTAATGTCGTTAGGATTGATATCGCCGATTGAGCCAGGAAATGGAATCCCATCCAATACTACAAGCGGATCGTTACTTGCCGAAAGTGAACGTTGCCCGCGGATCAGGATTTGCATGGTTGCACCCGGTTTGGTTGATGTTTGCGAAATATTAACACCTGCCAAGCGTCCCTGGATGGCCTGGGCGATATTGGGTGCCGGTACTTCGCGCATTTTTTCTCCGCCAATTGAGGCTACAGATCCTGTAACAGCCTCTTTGCGTTGGGTACCATAACCTACCACAACCACCTGGCCCAGCTCTGCTGCACTTGGCTGAAGGGTTACATTTATGGTGCTCTGACCTTTCACCGCAACCTCTTTATTGGTATAACCCACGTAGGAAAATATTAAAACGGGGTTTGCTCCAGTAGTGGTAATGGAAAAACTTCCGTTATCCTGCGATGAAGTACTGTTATTGGTTCCTTTCAGAAGGACACCCACACCTGGCATTGCCTTGCCTTGCTCGTCAACAACCTTACCTTTTACCACAGTTTGTGCCTCTGCGATAAAAGCTGAAAATACCAATATTGCCCATAACATGCCTTTGGGGAAATACCTGAAAATTTTCCAGCGCGACGTTACAGAAAATTGTAAAATTTCACTTCTCATAATTAATGGTTTATAATGGTTAAAGAATAAAAGAAAACCAGCTGTGTTATCTGGAAAATCGGCAAGCAGATGTTAAATCACATACCAAAAATTAACAAGCAATACCTTGCTGGTTCAATTCAGATTTATTCTGCGATAAATATATTTGGATTGCTCATCTACTCATGATTTGATTGTACATATTAATAGAATAAATGTTCAAATCGAAAAGAGGATATGATCAGACGGGCTACACAAAAATGGAACTACAAAAGAGGTAATTTGGAAGACAAATTTCTGCTGGCAGAATAAAAACGCTCTAGTTTAATAACCGAAAAACTAAGATACAAACAGCCTCTAAACACAAATAAAAGCATATTTTAAATAAAAAAGCATATGATTATGTTTACTTTTAAAAGCTAATTTAGCCTATAATCTTCATACCCAATACGTATAAAAATGATCAGGAAAAAGATATAAATTTAATAGAAAACGCAAAAAATCTGCTTTATGCAATCGGTTGAATTTTTGTTTTTATTTCTAAAAATTAGCTAACTAAATAAACGTATTATTACTATAATCATCAACTTTATTCTACGATCACACAGACCTATATAATGGTCGTCATCTCGACCGAAGCTACGCGAAGTGGAGAGATCTTTGTACTAAACTATTAAATCAGATTTAAAAGATTTCTCCCCGCCTGTACGGGCAGGCACTACGGTCGAAATGACGTTTTTCTATGAGAGATTCTTTAGCAATCTGGCGCCATTAATCATTCACATTAATTTATAAAATAAATTATCTCGAAGTACGACAACAAGATGCTATGCATATTTCTAATAAAAATTTAAATAGGCTAATTCTTGAAGTTCATAGCCACGCTACGGCCAGAAACAAAAGAATTTCCACAACTAAAGCTAATCTTTGCTATCGTTCCGGGCAGAAATTTTCAGTTATACATATGCTATTTATTCACTTCTGCTTCAAAAGGTGAAGCGGGTAAACCTGCTTTATTATATAAATTAGCGCGATCGGGATTATCAGCCCATGCATAACGCACAAAGGCGGGCTTTTTCACCATGGGGCTCGAGAGTAAAACTGTATCGCCCACTATCCTGGCCTGGGCCCAATAGAATACCTTATCCTCACCGGCAAGGGCAAAACCGATTAGTTGATCAGATCCTTTATTCATCAGCCCGGGCGCACTATGGTTAAAATTTATAGCCAATTCAGATCCATTTAACTGGTTTGATTTATAAATAGGTCCTGAATAGGCAATTTGCTGATCATGGTAAGCTAAATGTGCCGCCCAAAGCGCCAAACGTTCACCCACGTCTTTTTTATCCAGCGGATGGATATCATTCCACTCACCAGCATCAATGGTTACCGCCATCCCTGTATTGGGTACAGCAAGTGCCTGCAGCTGGCTTTGTCTGAACTGCGCCCAATTGCTTTCTTCGGGCAAATAGTTGGCTTCCATAAAATTAGGCAATTGCGCATAAATAAACGGCAGCGCTCCTTGTTTCCATTTGTTACGCCAGTCGTTTATCAGCGCTGGCAACAATTTACCGTACGCTTTTGGATCTCCGGTATTCGATTCGCCTTGATACCAGACAAAACCTTTTATTGCAAATTGTACAGCTGGTGCAACCATGGTATTAAATAATCCGGTTGGCTCATTCTGTGCAATCAAGGGCATTTCTGCATCGGCACGAAAACCCGGGTTTTGCCGGGGTTGGGCATACCCTACTTCAAAACTCCATTCGCCGCGCAAGTCTATTTTTCTATCCGGCGTGATTAAGGAATAATTTTTATCGGGTACAAAGCCGCCTTTACCGCTGCTGCTTACCACTTTAACCACAAGAATATTTTTTCCTGTTTTTAACAGTCCGGCTGGAACAACATACCTACGGGGAGGGTATTGATAGGTTGTGTTGCCGATAAACTTACCATTGAGGAATACCGAATCTGCATCGATAATGCGGCCTATATAAAGTTTAGCCTGCTTACCACTCATTTCCGCAGGAATCTGCAGTTCTTTTCTGAAATAAAAAATGCCGTTTAAGTTCCTGATTCCCTGATCGGCCCAGTAGCCGGGCATCCAAAATTTTCGCCAGCCGCTGGCATTATATTCTGGATCGATCCATTTTACCGGACCCGAAAGCCCTTCATCAACAATAGGGGCTGATATTACCGGCCTGGCCTGGTTATTTCCTTTCACTTTGTTTTGATAGTTGGCCATAAATGCAGAATCTCTAAAGTTGTTTATTTTTCTCAGCTGTTCGGGATTCGTCAAAAATGCATCACGGCTCATCCAGGCCTCAATTGGGGTACCCCCAACGCTTGAATTGATAATGCCTATTGGAATGTTATATTTTTGAAAGAGCGCTTTGGAAAAAAAATAACTGGTACCTCCGAAACTTAAAATGCCTGCACCTGTGGCCGGAACCCATTTTCCGGGAGGAAGATCTGTAGATTCTCCAGACAGATTTGCTTTGGTAGGAACAAAAAAGTTTCTGATCAAAGGAAAATGATCCTTTGCAATCACCTGTGGGTAAGCTTCTTTTAACCTTTCCATGGGCAGGGCCATATTAGATTGCCCAGAACAAAACCAAACATCTCCCAGCATAATATCATCAAGGGTAATCATATTCTCCCCTTTAATGATCATTTTAAAAGGCCCCCCGGCTTTCATCCTGTTCATTTTCACAGACCAAGCACCTTGATCGTTGGTAGTGGCCCTATACGTTTTTCCGTTAAAATTGATGCTTATTTTTTCTCTTGCTGCTGCCCAGCCCCATATCGTTAAAGGGGTTTCGCGCTGGAGCACCATGTGATCGGATACCAACTGGGGTAGGGTAACTTTGGCAGAGACCGAAAAACTGAAAAGCAGTAGCCAGACCAAGCCACCTGAAATAAATTTTGTTTTCATATTCTTATCAATTTCCAAAACTATTTAACAGTGCCGGGTTTTAGTCTGCCGTTTGAGTATAATGTGGCCATTTATGTTCAAAATGTTTTAACCTGATAGGATTAGACCCCCAAAGTACCTTTAAACCATCTTCGGTTAGTTAACTTTAATATGGAAATAATCGAAGTCTGCATGCCCGCCAGTTTGCTCCGTAGCATAATTGAAAAGACCAAACCGATAGCCCATAAAATGCGGTATGGTGTACGACATCTTTAGCTTTTCGCCAACCGTATTCCATGATTTACCGTCTAAGCTGTAAGCGAAAGAAGCCAGGTCATGGCGATCCTTGAAATCACAACTCACTTTTAAATAAATTCTTTGCTGTTTTAGTGGAATTTTGATGCTTTCTACGGGATGAATATCGTTTACTGTATTCACTACGATAAACAGGCCATCTTTTACAGATTTAACGCCAATCCAGCCATATTTTTTTTGAAGCAATAACATTCCGGCACAATCCCCAAGCTTCATATTTTCCAGATCGATACTGGTTTCGGCTGAACTTGCCGGCCCTACCGTTCTTTGGGTGAGGGTGTTTCTGGCCGAAAGTACTGAAGTATCAATCCTGGAGGTTTGGATGGTTAGATAACCTTTTCTTTTGGTGAGCGACCAATTGGCATGATCCGGATTATGATTCCATTGCCATACTTTTTTAAGGCCATTCTCCTCTCCTTTCCCATCAAAATCATCAGAATCTACAATACCAGGGATCAGGCTTTGGTTTTTGGCGAGTTGTAGCGTATCCGGAACTTTTGAATTTACGCCCAAAACCGGCCAGCCCTGCTCCCATTTAACCGGAACGAGATAAGGAATCCGGCCAACAGCGCCATAATCACGAAAAAGGTACGAAAACCACTGTCCTTCAGGGGTACTGATCAGTCCACCTTGTGCTACACCTTTATCCTGAAGGCCGATTTTTCCTGTGTATGGACCCATTAATTTATCGGCTTTATGAATAATTACCGTACGCATACTGTTTCTTGGCCAGGTAATATTGAACAAATAATATTTACCATTTATTTTAAAAAGTTGTGAACCTTCAGCAGGTAAACCCGGGTTATCGCCAGCAACCTTCGTGGCATTTTCTATCAATACCTGCGGGCTTGTACCTGTTTTTATTCCGGAGAAATCAGCATTTAACTCCGCCAGCATAATTTTGCCTGCCCCGTAAACCATAAATACCCTGCCTTTTTCAAAAAACAGGGAATGATCATGTAGTGCAGGACTAAAGGCAAACCTTTTCCAGGGTCCTTTTTCAATATCTGTAGTAGAATAAATGTATGTTTTGTTGGTTGTACCAGAAAAGGTAGTCACATAAAACCGGCCTTCATGATAGCGTAAACTACTTGCCCAGGATCCTTTGCCGTAATCATTTTTGCCATTATTTAAATTTAGCTGATCAATATTGTCCAGGGTATCATAAACATAAGTTACCATTTTCCAGTTTACCAGATCAGTAGATTTCATAATCGGAAGGCCAGGACTCATGTGCATGGTTGTACTGCTCATGTAATAGGTTTTGCCTACCCGGATCATTGATAGGTCAGGTACATCAGCAAAGATGATGGGATTTGTAGCGAGCTGACTATGCGCTGTAAAATGGAACAACCCATTTAAAAATACAACACACAGATAAAGTACAAGGTTTTTCATATTGAGGTAAATTAAATTTATTGAAGAGCTGGATCATCTAAAAATAGGCCTAAATAAGTCTTTTGTCAAGCTATTGAAAAAAGTGTTCGTCATCTCGACCGAAGCTACGCGGAGTGGAGAGATATTTGAACCCCGTTAATAAGGTTTAGTTTCGCTGAGTAAGATTCCCACATGCGCGAGAATGACTATTCTTTGAGGAGAACAATACCGTTAAATTTCTCCTCGTTGGTATTTACTTATATAGATCTCTCCATTCCGTTGCACTCCAGTCGAGATGACGATTTAACTTTAGGTGATAAATCTCAAAAGATATCGTCATTCCCAATCAAGTCGGGAATGACGATTCTTCGAGGAGAGCCATAACTTTAATGCTTTACATAAAACCATATAGTGCAAAGGAATTGGCTACCTTCCTTTAAGTGCTTCGGCAACACCTACATAAGCGGGTTTACGCACAAAGCCCCCTGTCCAAAGTCCAATGGGTTCATCAGGTCTCCAAAATGAACTGGCCGGGCTATCCAGCGGACTCCAGATGGTAATTCCATAACGTTGCGCAGGCGGTATAAGCTCAAAATATTTATCAATCACATATTTGTACATATCTGCCTGTGCTTTGTATTCTGCTTCCGTCACTACAGCTATCTTTTTATTTGAAACGCCAAGATCCAGTTCAGAAATCTTGATCAATTTGCCAGTAGCCGCCAGCAATTTGAACATTTCCACTATTTTCGTTTTATCATTTTCGGTACCCATGTGCATTTGCGTACCAATGCCGTCAACCTTAGCGCCTTTACTTTCAATATATTTTACATACTCAATCAGTCCCCTGCATTTATCAAGGCTACTTTCTAAACCATAATCATTAATAAAATGAATATCAGAGGCGTTACCGTACTGGCGCGCAAGTTTAAAGGCAGCCACGGCATAATCTTTACCTAAATAATCCTGCCAAAAAAATTCATCAGCAGCTATAGTCGTTTTGCCAACTCCTGTTTTTAACAGTGATGGATCGGGCCAGTCAGACATTGGTTCATTGACCACATCCCAAGCTTTTACGCTGGCTTTGCTAACGGCAAGCATTCCGGCAATCCATTTATCAAGCGCAGCTGTTAAAATCGCTTTTTTCTCATCGGCTGTTTTTTCAATGATCTTATCACCCCCATTTGGATTTACCCTGTTAATGGAGATTTTATCCATAGAAATTTTGCCGGCGTAGGCGCCAAAACTAAAAACAAGACGTGTTCTATCACCAGCAGTGATGGTTTTTTCCAGTTGTACAAGTTTCCAATCAGTTGAAATATTAAAAGAACCAAAATCATCTGCTCCATAACTTTTGGTTTCTTGCGCCGCTACTGAGGCAGCTCCGGCCACACTCCCTTTAACATAAAAGCTCAGTTTATATTTTGAAGCGTTTTGAAATGGAGTTGTAAAATCCATGGCAGTCTGTGCTTCCCAGGAATTAACCGTTTTAGGGTTAGACATGTTAAGCGCATAACCGGTACCACCGTATCCGTCACCCTTTGCCGAAACCTCTCTAACAGAACTATTTCCCCAGCCAAACCAACCTGAAATATTTCCCGATTCAAAATCGCCATTGCTGATGAGGTTATCTTCAAGCGCTGGTCCGCTGGTTCCCTTAATTACAGTAGGTGCGATTAAACTGTTCAGGTATTTGGCATTTTGATTGGCATGCCAGCAAAGCGTGTGTCCGTATACTTCCATTCCCGAATTTTTAGCATTTTCCAGTAATTTCTTCACATTATCAAAATCCATACTGCCATCATCTTTAACAATAGCGCCGTGTTTCATTTCATAACCGATTACAATCTGGTTAAAATTGCTATTGGCCAGGCGATACAACACGCCTTTGTTGTTGTATTCGGTGAGTGATGTGGCCACACCGAATTTAAAATCGGGATTGGCCGACCAGTTGAAATAAGATTTCAATGCTTTGTAAGCATCAATCTGTTCCTGTGCAGCTATTGATGCAGGTTTTTCAACAGAAAAATCAAGTGCTTCATGCTTTTTGCATGATACCGATAAAACCGGAAGACCGATAATTAAGGCAATCTTATAAATATTTTTCATCTTGATTAACATTTTATTTTTTAACCGGATTAAAGGTTTCCATGGTTACGCCACGGTTGCGCATTACGAGTGTATCAGTAGTGGCTACAGACATATCTGAAAGGTCGATGTTGTAGTTCAGATAGAGGGCATCCCTATCGGTATTTCCCCAGCTGTTCTTTTCTCCACGTTTGATAAATTTGCCATTTCCCGTAGCCGTAAAGGTATTATCAGCAGCAGATACTGTACAGTTGCCTGAATTATCGAAAGCAAGCAGCAATTTGCAGGTGATATTGCGGTTATCTTTATCTTTAAATACCGCATTAAATATATTGGATGTTAAAGAGTTAGTAACCACCTGATTAACCTCATCACTTTCAACAAAAGTCATGTGCCGGCTCACAGTTTTGTTCAAACTTGTATTGCCGTTTTTACCAGTGATTACATCTTTACCCCGACGCAGGTAATAGCCATGCCAAGGGTTAATGTATTTGATGGCATACAAAGTATAATTTTTGGATTCCAGCACCTTATCGGCATTTTGTACTGAAGTCATCCGAAGCGGGATAACGTACGTATTTTTAAGGGCGAGCGGGTCGGCAAAAAAAGCGTCGGTAAGCTGTACCTGGATTCCTCCGGTAATTTTACCTTTTGGTATAGTGATCGAACCACCCTGAAGGCTGTAGTAGTTTGCCGGCATGGCTACCACATTTGCGGCACCGCCAAAAGTAAGATTGCTGGCCAGGTTATTATCTACCACCACACCAATACTCACATCATTTTTAACTTCATATACACCACCTGTGGTGGCCATGATTTCGCAACGGTGCTGGTTATCCAGTGAGGTATCATATAAATCCTCGCCAAGGGTAATGGTACGAACAGGACTCTGGTATGCAAAATATACGGTTTGGGTTCCATAATCGGGAAATTCCCATTCCTGATTTTTGCATGATCCTAAGAATACGGCCACTGCCAGCAAAAATTGGATGCTCTTTTTCATTTTCTTTAATTTTAATCCTTGTATTGATGAATTACCAGCCTGCGTTCTGGATGAGATTATTGTATTTTAAAATTTCGCTGTAAGGTACCGGTCCGTAAATCATATAAGGCTGATACACCCTGTTCTCTACATTAATCGGCGTAAAAGTGGTACCGCTGATGCTCACCCCCTGAGCCACTTCGGTCAGACTGGCATTCCACCTACGCAAATCCCAGAAACGAAAACCTTCAAAACACAGTTCCAAACGGCGTTCGTTCCGGATCAGTTCTCTCATTTTTACCTGATCTGATTTGATCGATTCCAGGTAAGGGTCGTTATTATTAGTGCCCACACCTGCTCTCCGGCGGATCGCCTTAATCACATCGTAAGCCGAATAAGCACGACTACCACCATTTAAAGGCCCCCAGGCTTCGTTCGCAGCTTCAGCATAAGCGAGGTAAATTTCTGTATACCTAATCCGTGGATTATAATGTTTCTGGTTGGTGGTTGATGAAGGGTTCAGGTTCACATCCTGCCTAAGCAGTTTACGCATGTAATAGCCGGTACGGGTAGAAGTTTCCACTTTGTTCAGCGCATCATTGGTAGGTCCGTTCAGCGTTGTATTGATGGTGCTACCGGCTGTTCCGGCAGTACCACCATTTACGAGGATATATAACTTCAATCTGGGATCGCGGTTATCGTAAGGGCTGGTTGCAGAGAAGCCACTATTGGCATCTGCTACAGGGTATCCGTTGGCCATGGGGAATGCATTTACCAGATTTTGCGTCGGATTGATCCGGCCACTACCAAAAAGTGTTGGTGGAAAGTTATTCCTTTCGAGGTCGTTGCTGCTACCCACATCGCTTCGCCATAAAATTTCAGAAGGGTTTACACCCGATGCCAATCCTTCAATACCAGCATCTTTGTCATACCATTTGATGTCGTTCGCCGTCAGGTTCACCAATCCACCCCTCAGGTCTATCACCGCAGCCGCATCATTGGCTGCTCTTTCCCATTTGGCAACAGCTGAAGGATTAAATGCAGGGCTCGCAGCCAGCAATGAGGCTTTCGCACGGATGGCTTTTGCAATACGTGCGGTTACACGCCCCCTGAAATAATAGCCAAAAACACGGTTATAATTGTCTTTTCCTACTCCCGAATATTTAGCAGGCACCTGTGTATCCCTGGCAACATCCTCAAAATCAACAGGTAGCAGTTGCTCAGCCATGTCCAGATCGCGGTAGATTTGGTCCATAGTTGCATCAAATGTAGCCCTGGGTTTATTGAAATCGGCATCCAGCCCCTCAGGTTGCAATACCAGTGGAATACCCAGCAATTGCCCATTATTGCCTTTGCCAGCGTGTGCCTGCAAAAGGTAATAATTAAACATGGCACGGAGCGCATAGCCCTCTCCTTTCATGCGGTCGTTAAACATGCGGTTAATATTGGGTTCAACGGCCCATTTCACCTGGTCTGTTACCGAAAAAAACAGGTTGAGGTATTGTATAGCCGCACGCGAATTGGTCCACTGCGAAAGTGGGTTATTTATCGCCGTCCATTGCCCGGTAGCAATTTTAAGGTAAGCATTATTACGGTCATTGCTTACGGCATCATCGGTAGCTACATCATTAAATGACCAACTGTTGGTGGGTATGCGTGCATAACCGTTCAGCAATAAACCCTGGGCATAAGTTGCATTGTTGTAGGTACTTTCCAGATCAAGATTATTCTCGATTTCAGGTTTTAACATATCCTTGCAGCCAACGGAGAAAAGCAGTACTGCCAAACCGATCAGAAGTTGTAATTTTTTCATATCTATTTGTTATCAGGGTTAAAACAAAGCCTTTACACCGAGGTTATAAAACCTGGTTTGAGGTGAGCTATTGACATTAAGTTCCAGTATTTCACGTTCTGGCGCTATGGTGAGCAGGTTCATTCCGCTGGCATAAATACCCAATTCCCTTACAAATCCGTTCCGGAACAGGTTGGTTGGGAACTGGTAAGACAACTGCACTTTCGACAGGTCAAACCGGTTCGTACTGTACAACCAGAAGTCTGAAGAGCGGAAATTATTATCGCTGTTTGCTGTAGTTAGCCTTGGATAAGTTGCCGTAGCTTGTGTTTCAGGTGTCCAGCGGTTTCTAACCACTACCGAATATTTATCTTCACCGTCTACCCAGAAATAACTGCTGTTTTTGATTGCTTTTGCACCATAACGGCCGGTTCCCAATACAAACAGCGTGATATTTCTCCATTTTGCAGTCAGGTTTACGCCTAAAGTCATTGGTGCGCCTAACCATCCGCCTTTACCCAGGTAAACTTCATCCCTTGTATCAATAATACCATCACCATTCTGATCTTTGTATTTTAAATCTCCGGGTTTAACCTGGCCGAATGACTGTGCAGGCGAAGCCGATATATCAGCCGTGCTGGTAAAAAAGCCCATACTTTGCAGTCCCCAAAGTGCATCGAGTGGTTTCCCTGCACGGTTCAGATAATCAAACTGGTAAGATTCGGCGCGTTTGGTAGCTTTGGTATCGTAATAGGTACCGGTTACCCCCAGGCTCCAATCTACACTGCCTGTTTTTTTGTTCATCCTGATGCCAAAATCGAATCCTCTGCGCTGATCATTATCGTAGTTTACAAATGGGATATCCGAATATACCGGAAATCCTGTGGTAAGATAGGAAGGATAAAGTACGCCCGGTTGTACCACATTGCCACGCATTTGATCGAAAAATGCGGAAGCCGTAAAGTTGATCAGGTTTTTATAGAATGATCCTTCCAGACCGATATTAATTTCTCTTCTTTGCGGAAACTTTAAATTAGGATTATCTCCACGTCTCCGGTCAAAAGTATGTACCAGCCCGCCATCACGCCAGCTGTACCACGCCGCATCGTTATAGGTATAGTAGCCTTGGTAAAGGTTATAATTGTTAATGTCAAGATCGGTATTCAGTATTCCTGCTGAAGCAGTAACCTTTAACTGATCAACGATTTCTGAGTTTTTAAGGAATGGCTCTTCACTTAACCGCCAGCCTAAAGATAGCGTTGGGGAAAATGCGCCACGGTTAGCTATCGGTAATTTTGCCGAGTACACATATGCACCACTGAAATCGGCATAGTAGCGGTGATCATAGTTATAGCCCAGTTGTAAGCCAAGATTAGCGTTATTGGTAGCATGATAAACCGAAGATTCGCTGATGTTAAAACCATAACCCAGCAATGAGCCGGTAAGGTTATGCTTTTGTTTAAAAGTACGTGCATAATTAAACTGTCCAGAAAAAGAAATGGTCTGGCGGTAGGCACTTCCACTAACATTTTGTACGCCCGATCTGGCATCAATACCATACTTGGTTAAACCCGAAATCTGATCAAAGCCGGCATAATTGTTCCAGGCCGCTTCGTAAACCGAATAGGTATTGTTATACGATTGATTAAAAGCACTGGAATAATCTACGGCAAGCATGGTTTTAAAGCTAAGCCCTTGCATAAAGCTATTGAGATCAAAATTTATCCCGGTATTAAACTGGAACTGACGGGATACGTTCCGGTTATATCCACCTGCATAAATGCTGGCGAAGCTATTCGTCTGATCCAACTGACTTCCACCCAACAGGTAGCTTCCATTAATGATATTGTTACTGTTATTGGCTTGTGCCAGCGATGCGGCATCACCAGGTTCGATCATGCTGATGGGAATAAGCGGTGCAAAACGGTAAGGGCGGACGGTTGCTGCGCTGCCCCAATAATCGGTATTTACCCCTTTGCCGGTATAGAAACTGGCTGTAGCATCTACGTTTAGGGTAATGATCTTATTTAGTTTTACATCAATATTTCCACGTACGTTAAAACGATTGGCACCGCTGTTTTTTTCGGCTTCACCGAAATTCAGTAGCGAACCTACAGACCAGTAGCCGATGTTGGTATAATAACGCGTGCGGTTGTTTCCACCAGAAATTTCTGCGGTCACGTCGTTTCGCCCATAGCTGTTTCTCAGATAATCTGAAGAATAGTAATCTACGTTAGGATAACGGTAAGGATTTGTTCCGGAAGCATAGTTGTATATGGTTTGCTGCGTATAAAGATCCGGCAATCCATCATTCCGGCGTGCTTCGTTATACAAGGTCATGTATTCAGCAGAACCCAGAAATTGCGGATAACCTTTTGGAACATTCAAACCGACATTCGCTCTCACATTTACTTTTTGTTCATAATTACCGCCTCTTTTAGTGGTAATGTATAGCACGCCCTTAGCTGCGCGACTGCCGTATAACGCCACCGCATTAACACCTTTGAGTACAGAAATCTGGTCGATTTCAGTTGGCATAATGTTATTGATATCTCTCGGAATTCCATCTACCAGTACAAGGTAGTTACCCATTCCCCAAATATTACCGTTAAAACCCGGTAAAAGCGCATCCAGGTTTTCGAGCGTCGAGGTAGAATAGTTTTTCTCCATCAATTGAGAAAGGTTTACTGTGGAAACATCACCCAAAAGGTCGCGTTTGGCCACCTTCCGGAATGCAACCTGTACGGAATCTGCCTGGGGCATGATAAATACGGTATCTTCTGGCAGGCGATTTTCGTTTTTAATAACGGATTTATTATTTTTTCTGGTCTGCCTGTTGGTTTGCGCTGACCCTGCTGCCGGCAGTAAAAAGGCAACGGCGAGGCAAAAGGCTGATATTATCTTGATCTGTTTCATTTCAATCATTTGAATTAGTTTACACCCTTACCAACCTGGATTTTGTTTAAAATCTGCATACATGTTTACGTCGGCATTTTTGAGTGGCAGCCAATAGTGTTTCTGACTAAACTTCCGCTCCAGAATAACCACTTCTTTGAGGTTAACCACCCGGTTAGCAGTAGGATCAGTCGTACTGAAAGTTCCACTGCGGTCAAACTCAAGTGATGTTTTTAAAGTGTATGGTTTCTCAATCAACAGTAACCAGCGGCGCAGATCGTTAAAGCGGTGGCCCTCAAATGATAATTCTACGGCACGTTCTCTTCTTACCTCTCCCAAAAATCCATCTACCGAAGTCAGGAATTTATTGGCCACATTAGCTGCTCCTGCCCTGTTGCGGATCACGTTGATGGCATCTACAGCCGTTTTAGAAAATCCCGGATCTTTACCTGTAGGCGAATTGTATCCCATCAGCGCAGCTTCTGCGTACATCAGGTATACATCGGCCAAACGCATATAAGGAACATAAATGTGAAGGCTATTGCCATATGAATAGCCATTATCATATTTGTTAGCCGTGATCGGAATAAATTTACGCAAAACGTAACCAGTTCTGCTTCCGGTACTTACATCCCTATAACTCCCGCTGGTGTATAAATTGGCATACCTGTTTTTTTCGTCACTGGCACCCATTGCACCTTGTACAAATTTTACACCGTCAAAAACGATATCATTGTAAAACCTCGGATCCCTTCCTTTCCATGGATATTCCGGATTGTAACCAGATTCACTGTCGGCCTTGGCTATATCCGGGATCGGCAAGCCATTGGCCATACCATAATAATCCACATAATTTGCCGTAGGTGTAAACTTTAGGTCGCCTTCTGAAATCACAACCGGTGTATATTGTTTACTGGTTCCCCAGTTGGAATTATTGGCACTGAAAAACGGACCACGGAATATGGCTTCTGTACTTCCTGGTAGATCCCAGTTTTGCCCGCTGGTGTAAAAATTACGGTAGTAATTTTTGAAATCTACAAGTGCGTATTGGGTTGTACCACCTTCGGTAAGGGTAAGCAGTTCGGCAAATGCAGCTGCTGCTTTTTTACAATATTCTGCATTATAGCTTTTGCTGCCGGTTGATTCAAAATTCATGAGCGGACTGCCTGCCCACAGGTAATTTTTACCGAGGTACCCTAAAGCCATGATTTTATTGATCCGCAATGCGTTTTTACCCAAGGTACGTTTACCAGCTGTGGTATTGTCCCAGTTAACCGGTAAAATATCGGCAGCAGCCCTGAAATCTGCAGCCGCTTTGTCTGCACATGCCTTATAGCTTAAGCGTGGCAGATTGAGTTTTGAATCAGTAGGTAAAACAGTGTCTATGTAAGGTAAGCCACCAAAATATTCCATCAGCCTGTGGTGAAACCAACCGCGGAAAAACAGCAGTTGCCCTTTGATGAGGCTTCTTTCTTCATCGGTAGCATCTGTCATCTTATCCATATTGGCCAGCCCCATATTTACTTTACTGATCCCGTACCAGGCTGCTTTCCAAAGGTCTTTGTTAAAACGGTCGTTATTGGTGCTGAAATTATTGTGATTCATCCAACCCGAACCCCAGCCATCAAATTCAGCCTGCCAGCCCCAGAAATTTCCATCATCTATTTTATGGATGAAATGAAAGTTCCCGGCGGTTGAAGTGATCTCGTCCTCCCCCCAGTTCCAGGAGTTGGTCCAGTAGTTTGTGCTGAAATTTACAATACAGTTGTAAAGTTCTTCGGTGTAGCCCTGGAAATTAACAAAATTTTTAAAAGCCTCTTTTTCCGAAATCACAGTTTCATCGGCTTTATCCAGGTATTTTTCACACGAAGAAAGTGATATTGTCGACCAGATAATGGTACAACAAACTAACGTTTTGATATATTTTTTCATGATTGTAGCATTAAAAAGTAATGTTGGCTCCAATGTTAAATCGCTTTACAGTTGGATAGGCTCCTTGCGATGCCCAGCCGGTTCCGGCAAAGTTAGATTCCCGGTCATCAGGCATTTTAGTCCATACATACAGGTTGTTTCCGTTTACATATACCCGCAACGATTCCATACCGATACGTTTGATGAAACTTTTGCTTTTTTCGAAAGTGTAGGCCAGTTCCGCATTTTTTAATCTGATGTAAGAACCATCGTACATGTAGCGGTTACCTGAAGTATAACCACTTGCGGTAGAGAGCCACCTCGGGAGTGGTACATCGGCATTAGGATTATCTTTGGTCCAGTAAGATCCCTCATTGTACACCAAATGGTTCTGACCGGCTAAACTGCCGAATACCACCTGGCGGGTTACATTGTTTACGCCATAAAGCTGAACAAACAGACTGAAACCTTTCCAATCTACGCCAATTGTCGCGTTGTAAGTATTTTGCGGGTTTGATGGAAAGCCATAAGGAATATTATCTTTTGAATCGATAATACCATCTCCGTTATAATCTATGATGTAATAATTGCCAGGCAATTTTTGCCCGTCGTTATTATCGTGAATGGTGCTGCCATAAAGTTCATCCCAGGTATTGTAATTGCCTGCACTCACATAAGAATAACTCTGGCTGATTTGTTTATTAGCCCTTTTCTGGTATTCAGGTAACAATTGTGCATCATCAGCTTCAATTACCTTATCCTTCGCATGGGTATAGTTCAGGTTGGCCCAAAGTCTCCAGTTCTGCCCTAACCTTTTGTTAAAAGCCAGCTCGAGTTCATAACCTTTGTTTTGTACAATACCCAGGTTGGCCACCGGCGCATCAACACCGAAATAAGAAGGAATGGCACGGTTACCACCCAGAATCAGGATATCGGTACGGCGGTCGCGGAAAAAGTCGACCTTTCCGGTGAACATTCCTTTGAGGAAACTATAATCTACACCAAAATTGGTTTTCTTTACTTTTTCCCAGTGCACATCCGGATTACCCAGCGCCGATATTTTATACCAGGTGTAAGGACTTAATTCAGAACCTTCGCCGGTTACACCGAGTTTGGTCTGACTGCCGTAGGCCCACTGCGTAAGATAAAGCCAGCGACCGCTCACATTATCATCACCAATGGCTCCGTATGAAGCACGCAATTTAAGCATGTCCAAAAATTTGATGCCTTTCATAAATTTCTCTTCACTCAGCATCCAGCCCAACCCTCCGGAAGAAAAGAATGCAAAACGATTTTTCGCGCTGAACTTTTCAGAACCATTATATGCTCCGTTATATTCAATCATATATTTATTGGCATAATTGTAGGTTGTACGGAAAACCCAGTCTTCACGGTAGTTTGGAATCTCACTTCCGGTTGCTACTTCATTCCGGTTGAAAAGTCCCATTGCCGTAATGTTGTGGTTGGCACCCAGTTTTACCGCATAATTGAGTTGGGCCTGGTAGAATAATCTGCGTTGGGTCGACCAATCCTGCACGGTACCACCGCTTGTGGTCCAGTTAATTCCATTCTGAAAATCGAAACGGTTAGTTCCGTCAAATGCCTGCTCATAAGTAGTCAATCCGGTTTTCGGATCGATCCATTTGCTTTGTATACCGTTATATAAATCGTTAATTCCCCTGTTTCCTTCAATAAAAGTATTATCCAGGGCGATGGTACCTTTAAAGTTCAAACCCTTTACCAATGATCCCAGATCCTGGTCAAGTGTAAAATCGGTCGTAATCCTGCTCGTAGTGGTATAGCCTACACCACTAACGGCCAGATTTCGGGCAGAATTTAAACCTTTTTGCACATTGGGTGCATAATAGCCCCATGTTCCATCTGAATATTGCGGCATAAACACATCCGGAGCAGTAGAATATGCAGAGATCCAGTAAGAATAATCGCTGTTTGAATTGCCCCATGGACTTTTCTTCACACCCCGCGAACCTGATAGGTTTACTTTAAAAAGCGTGGATTTGCTCAGCTGAAAATCGAGGTTACTTCTTACATTTAGCCTGTTGAAACCATAACCTGGCTCATAACCGCGATCGTTTTTAAAAGTACGGAACAAATCACCCTCATACAGGTAATCGGCATTGGCAAAGTATTTCACTTTAGCGGTTCCGCCCGAAATGTTAAGGTTTAAATTGTGCGACATGGCATAATCTTTAAACAATACACGGTCCCAGTTTACATTCGGATAGCGTTCAGATTCCGCTAAATTTGCCGGGTAACGGTATTTATTAATCGTAGTCTGTGGCAGATAATCGGCCCAACTTTCAGGTTTTAGGGAAAGTTCACTCTCAATAGCCTGGTTTTTAATGGTCAGGGCATCATAAGAATCATATTTTCCCGGTAAACGCGATGGAGATTTAATTACATTATTGATGGTACCCCTGATGGATGCCTGGCCCTCACGACCGCGTTTGGTGGTGATCAGGATTACACCATTGGCACCCCTTACCCCAAATACAGCCGTTGCAGAGGCATCTTTCAATACGGATACCGTTTCTACTGAACCGATATCCACACTGTTCATCGGGCGTTCAATACCATCCACTAAAATGAGCGGACCGGTATTGTTCCAGGTACTTCGACCGCGGATCAGGATCTGAGGATCCTCCTCGCCCGGCATTCCTGTACTGGCCGTAGTAATCACACCCGGAACATTACCGGTTAAAGCAGCACCTATGCTCGATACACCACCGGCACGTTCCAGTACCTTACCCGTAGTTTGTGCAATAGCGGCTACCACACTGGCTTTTTTCTGTGTACCGTAACCAATTACCACAACATCGTTAAGGGCCGATTGATCTTCCGAAAGCACAACGTTAAGATTGTTTTTTCCTTTTGTAGAAACTTCCTTACTAACCATACCCACATAACCAATTACCAGCGTTGGGCGATCATTGGGTACATTAATCACAAACCGGCCATCGATATCCGTTTGGGTACGGATATTCGTGCCTTTAACAGTAACTGTGGCACCCATCAGCGGGGTTTGCTTATTATCAAAGATTGTCCCGGTTACCTTTGTCTGCTGTGCAAATGTTATTTCAATCATCAGCATCAAGGTTAGCGTTGTTAAGCAAAATCTTTTGAAGAGTTGCCTTTGGGAAACCAGGTTATCCCCAGCAAAATACAATAGTATAATTCTTTTCATTTTCCGAGATCATTTATTGAGCATGTTGGGTAAGATTGATGACATCTGTTTCGATATGGTTTTCTGAAGCATTTCAAGCCTGATGAAACGTTCTGAAAGGAAGCATTTCTCCTAAATGGGATTTTAAGTAAA
>Ga0182008_10000321_pt1 | contig 37757 bp, 44 predicted proteins | sample Sormic07211129_1_FD_120482 | JGI IMG/M metagenome (GOLD analysis project Ga0182008, IMG submission 120482) | Rhizosphere microbial communities from Sorghum bicolor, Mead, Nebraska, USA - 072115-129_1 metaG | ecosystem: Host-associated > Plants > Roots > Rhizosphere | place: USA: Nebraska...
ATGTGAGCATATCCTATAATTGCGGAGCATAAAATTGCAGTTAAAAATCTAAAGGCCATGTACAAAACTATTTATTTCGATTCTTATTTAATTTAAAATGCGCTTTTCAAAAAGTAGAAAAGGTTGTTTACACTGACTAATTGCGGCTCGTTGATACCCTCATGTCTACAGGAGGAATTGCCTGCTGCAAAAACAGCTATTGAAGTGATGATGGTAAACTATCCAAATGAACCCATGATGGAAGATTACCTGAGCCTGTTGCCAAATTCCAATGCGCAGCTATCGCCTGAAACGGATTTAAGAGTAAGGTTTTTAGAGAATATACAGCCCTTGCTTACCATGGCGAATAACAATGGGTTTGAGTATATGGGGAGGTTATAATATCATTTAAAAAATATGATGATGAAAATCTTCGTAGCAATAATGATAAATGGTTTCACATTTTTTCAACAGGAAAAATCACTGAGTAAGGCGGCAAATATTAACCTTCCTCAAAAATCGGTACGTTTATCAAAAAATGAATTGGCAGCAATTGGGAAACGTAGGTTCAAAACCTTCCTGGCAATGTTGCAGTATGCCAGTACCTATGATGTTGGAAGGGTACTTTTAGGTTTTGAAGATTATACAAAAACTTTAAGGATTTTAAGGGCCTTGAAGACAGGAAAGAAGAGTGGGTAAATATGATGAAAGGCACTGGAGGAAGAAAATGGCCGGTTTAAACTAAATTTTTCCGTAAAAAAAGGTTTTATGAAATGTGGTTCAGAAGCCGCATAGTCAAAAATAAATCATGGCCGCACTACTGTTTATACTTAGAAGATAGCGGGTTTATACACCTGCTTAGCTGCTAAACCCCTAATCATTTCTTCTATTTACAATCCGGTAACCAGACCTTTATCGTACCCATGATGATCTATTTTGCCTTTAATGCTGTAATGATCTCGGCAGCTTTTTGTGCGTAGGATTTGTCAAGGAACTCGTTGTTATACCAGAACTCCAGCTGATCTACTATTTGAGGCAGGTAGCGGTAAAAACGTTTGTCTACATTGTCTTTTAAGATTTCGTCTGCTTTTAGCCTATCGCCTAACAATCTCGCAATCATCACTTCATTTGCCCGGTTAAAATGTTCATACAAGCAAATTTTCCATTGGTATAACCCTGCTCACTCATCTGCTTTTTAATGGGCTCAAATAAAGGAGCACTGGCACTAATGATTTTTTCATCAACCAGATCTATTGCCGGATTAACAAAGGCATGTCCAACTTCATGGACGGCTATGGTGCGTAGAGATAAACTATTGTCAAAACCAAGTTTCAGCTGATTGATATCATCAACTTCTTTCGGCTGGTTAGTGCTTGCAAATATATTTCCTATTGTATTTTGACTTCCTACCGCAAAACCGGAACTGAAGGGCATGGTTAAACTTGGGTAAAGCACATAATGTTCTACCTCTTTTCCAAAAAGATTCTCCAGTTCTACAATGAAGTTTGAGGCGGGCATGTTCGTCTTAATTTCTTTCTGGACAGTTTCATAATAAGGCTTAAAATCCACCAAAAATTTCTGAAAATTTATTTCCAGGAAAAAGCTGTTAAATGCAGCTGTAAATCTTTGTGCATCTGACAAACTGGATAAGGATTTCAAAAAACGGTTATCTTTTTCTACTGTGGCATTCGGAAAATCCGGTAGGCTCATCACAAAGTTTGCATAATGCGCATAAAAATCTTTATCGAAATAGGTTTTGATTACCTTAAGATTTTCTGATTTTAAAAATGATTTAAAGGTGTTGGCTATTTTGGTAGTTAAGGCATAAAGCGCTTTAACTTTTACGGGTTGACCATTAATTTCAAATGACTGGTCATCAGAAAAGCCTGTAAAATCATCATAGTTTGCTAAAACATAACTCAGTGCCAATAATTCGATGTTGGCATTATAGCGAACCTCAATATTTTTTTTTGTAAATTGAGGATAATTTAACCGAAAAGAGCCTTTGGCGTGGTTTCCTGCCAATTTTATCAGCAGTTTATTTTTTAAATCCAGCTTGTGGTGGCTAACCGGATTGGGATGACTTAAGCTTTTCTCATTAGCAAAAAGCTGTAATGATCCCGAAGTTGTAGCCAGTTTAGCATTAAGATATAATATATGATCTTTATGAGCGGGAAATTTTAGCTTTTCATTCCCGCTAAAATCCTGAAACGTTGCCTCCCAGGATTGTTGAGTCTGCTTGCTATTCCACTGCTTGCTTACCGTACAAGCAGTGAACAATAATGAACCTGATAATAAGGTTAAAACTTTTTTTAACATGGTTTGATCATCTTTTATACAAAAATCAATGTTATAACCTTCGAGGCCACTACACTTTAGTGTAAATTTACATTAACGCGAACATAGACCTGAATGAACATCGGGGCAGCACCTTTTAACAACATACAAACTTAAAATCATTACCGGGGCTGATCAATACCGAATCGAAACCAGACGTCAACTAAAACTGGCCAATAACCACCAGGCCTGTTATGGAATTCCCCACTTTACCGCATCCTATGTAAAACCTCAGCCCATGAAAAACCTGCAATTGATTTTGACCGAGCCATGCTTACAGCAATGGAGCGACATTGAGCAGCCAGACGGCAAACATCACTGCAGCAAATGCGCCAAACACATCGTAGACCTCACTACCAAATCTGATACGGAACTGATAAATTTTTTCAAACATAAGAGCGATAAGGTATGCGGGCGCCTGCTGGCCAGCCAGATGAACCGTAACCTTTTAAGCCCCTCTAAAACGCCAGGCTGGCAATGGCTCATGCCACTTGCCCTGGCCGCACTGGCCATCAGCCCGGCACAGGCACAAAAGACACAGCCAGCGGTGGTGCAAACCGCAGGACCGCATAAAGACGCTAAAGAAACCACACCGTCATCTGCCAGCCTTAATACCTTACCAATCACCGTAAAAGGAACCGTAGTTGACCAAGCAAATGGCAAAGCACTCGCCCAGGTAAAAGTAAGGAAGATAGGAGAAGAAGATGCATTGGCGATAACGGATTCCCTTGGCAGGTTTGAGTTAAACCTGGCTGATGGCGACACATTATCTAAATTCATCATCAACCTGCCAGGCTATACCCCCATGGAGACCTATCTGAATGATAACATGGTGATCAGATTAAGCGCCGAGAGAAGGATCATGCTCGGCGGTATATCGACAATCTCCCTGAACAGATCACCACTTTATCTGATCAAAGCCGGCAATAAAAGCTGTACAATCGAGGCCACTAAATTTGGTGAACTATCGCCAGACTGGATTGAAAAGATAGAAATACTCAAAGATGCAAAGGCTACGGCCATTTACGGCGCAAAAGGCGCTAACGGTGTGATCTTGATCGAAATCAAAAAAGCCTACCGGAAAAAGATCAGGTTTTCGAAATGAACACGGCCCGATAATCGGCCAGGTATACTTCGCCAATATAAGGTTCAATGAAAAGCCCAAACCAGGATGGAAAAACAGCAATGAATCTTAGAGTCCGATAAAAGAAACCAGGTATTTGTTTTTCAAAGTCTTGTTAATATTAATTTAACCCCACAGCTGTTTTTTATTTTAATAACGGGAGGTGACCTTTCCGGCGGATGTACAACCGTAAGTAACCGGCTAAATTACAATATTAAATTCTTTGTTATACTTCAAAAACCTTTGATGAGCGTTAACATTCTGATGTGAAGTATTTTCTATTATTTCACTTCCAAACTAAATCTGCATTGCGGATGCACGAGTAAATTGGTGTATGTAAGTGATTTTGGGTTTTGCCAAACCTACCTGGCTAATTGCTGTTGCTGATGGTATACAATGGCTAAGTAAAAGAGAAAAAGAACAAGACCAGTACGATCCGGGTAAAAGGTGCGCGGGAACATAACCTGAAAGATATTTCTGTTGAGATAGCCCGGGATAAACTGCTGGTATTTACCGGGGTTTCCGTATCAGGAAAATCATCGCTTGCATTCGGTACACTTTATGCCGAGGCGCAACGGCGTTACCTGGAATCTGTTTCGCCTTATGCCCCTGGACTTTTAAGCAGATGAATGTACCGGAAGCAGACGCTATAGAGGGATTGCCTCTTGCAGTCGCCTTACAGCAACAGCGTTCAGTCACCTCCACCAGACCGTTACTTGGCAGCGTAAGCGCTTTATCGAACCTGTTCAGGATGCTTTTCTCCCGGACCGGGGACTATCCTCCCGGTCAATCCATCAATTATGCTGAGTGCTTCCTTACTATGCTTGCCTTTTGGGCCAGGCCTGAATGGTATAAATAGTGCTGTTACATTGAAGGTAACGTTTTATAACCATTTATTTTATCTTCAGCATATTGCGTAAGAAATGAATTTCTTTTTTAAGTTCTGCTATGTTCTTGTCTTTATCCTCCAGCCTTTTTTCGTATTGTTCCTTCAGTTCTTCAGAAAAATTTTTATTGTTAGTTTCGGCATGCGCTCTTTTCTCGTTATGGTGATTAAAAACAATACCGTTTTCTGCTAACCAGGAAAGGATATCTACTTCCAAAACAGTTTCTATTTTGGCTAAATAATCTAACGAGGGAAGCCCCTTGTCACTTTCCCAGTTGGAAACTGTTTTCTGCGTAGTTTTTAAAATGAGCGCCAGCTCTTCCTGGCTCACCCGCTTATTTTCTCTTGCTTGTTTAAGTTTTGCACCTATTACCATATTTGAAAGCAGAATAATTTAGAATTTTTTTTCTGAAAATTAGAAAAATGAGTTATAAAACTATAGAATAAAATTGTATATACTTGTATACATATGCTATATATAAAGTAAATTAAATATTACAAATAGTTTTATGGTTGTAGATAAACAAATTTGTAGAAGCGGTTTTAGATAATAAAATAGCACTGTTTTATTGGAATTATTAATTCAAATTTTATATTTTTTAATACCTAACTTAAATCAATTATGAAAACTTTAAATTCTTTTACAAAGACAATTTCTGCTCTTGAAAACAAAAAGTTAAAAGATCTTCAATCTATTCAGGGTGGTAAATCGTTTATCAGATCTAATGTTGATTGTGGTGATGGATGTGCAGAGTGGGATGTATATTCAGGGCCTAATGGAACCGGGCAACATTTAGGAAGAAGACAATTATCGGTAGGCGTTCCTGAAGGTAGCTTCGATGTAAATTAAACCAACTATGTTTTAAAAAATTAAACCGTTTTCATCTTTATGAAACGGTTTTTTTTATTTTTTCTATTGCCAATATGATATTGATATTATCTGCAAATAATGATTTTACAACAAATGAAGTGATTAAATGGCTTCATATTTTGGATAAAAAGTATATCAGAGTTCATGAATTTGAATTATTTGAAATTAAAGTAATGGATAAAAAAATTTTACTTAAAAGCCAAAGGAACTCATTTTACATTGATGATATCAATAGCGTATGGTTTAGAAGAGGAGGGATAAAATTTAACCGGTTACAGTTTCAGCATGATTCTGTTAATAAGATTATGAACGAAACGCAGTTTTGCCTGGAAGATTATGTGATAAAAAAATTAGAATCAAAAAAGCATATCAATAAACAAAGTAATAACCGCACGAATAAGCTATTAATTTTAGAAAAGGCTGTAGCGGTAGGATTAGAGGTACCAGCTTATTTTCTGGCTGACAATACAGATCATGTAAACCTGGGGAAAACAATCACCAAATCTATATCTGAAAATATAATTGTTAAGTCTGCATTTGATGATTTTGACGGGATCTTATATACTTCCATAGTAGATAAGCAAGAAGATGAAGTATTTTTTCCAACATTTTTTCAGGAAAAAATTGAAAAAGCATTTGAAATCAGGTGTTTCTATCTGAATGGGAAAGTTTGGTCGTGTGCAATATTTTCTCAAAATGATGAACAGACCAAACTAGATAACAGAATCTATAATTATGGAAAGCCCAATAGAACTGTTAGGTATACCCTCCCCCCCGAAATACACCATAAAATGTGCATTTTAATGACTGAGTTGGATTATAATTGTGGTTCAATTGACTTTATAAAATCAATTGATGGAAAATTTTATTTTTTAGAAGTCAATCCTGTAGGACAATTCTTAGGAATATCCGATATATGTAACTATGCGTTAGAAAAAGAAATAGCTGATTATCTGTAATAAAATATGGAAAATAGAATACGATCTGAAGAAAAGCATAAGCTTCCGCTTAATTTTAAATATCTCAATAAATTAGGCTCAGAAAAATCAAAAGAGTTGAATAAAAAAATATGCTATGTAAAATGCGAGAAATTCCAAACTGATTTTATGACCAGGGTAACCCCTTTCAAGGCTTTTACCAGAATGTTATGAGATATTTTAATTTATTCAGCAGCGTATTCATAACAAAGGGGGCCAGCAGGGTATTAATTTCTGATTTAGAAAGAAATGTATCAGAATTACAGTCGCTTGATCTCTACAATTTAACTGAGGACCTTAAATTGAACTCCATTGAAGATGTTATTAAAGAATACGATCGTGATTCCGGAGAAATTATTAACGAATATATTGACTTTTTGTTAGCGCAAGAATACGGATTTATATCCCACAACGACTGGGACAATAGCTTTATTCCGCTTTCTTTTGACTATAACAGTGCTGATGTAATCAATAATCTATTTTTAGAACTGGATAATTTTTCCGTATTGCATAAAATCAGATGCGCAATGGATACCATAGATATCCGGTATTTAGTTATATACAGCATTCGGCAGTTATCGAAAGAAGAGTTGGAAGAGATTGATTTTATTTTTGAAAACACCTCTTTAGAAGGCATTGAAATATATTGCCCTTACCATGATGAGATGAATGACGCTTTTATTTCTGGCCTGAGTGATCAGAGCCGGCGGATTTATAAACTGGTACTTTATAACTGTGATAATATCACATTTTCTACAAATGAAAACCTCAAATTTAGTTTAGAATATACGAAAGATCATATCACCATAAAAAGCTGTGGCATTGTTGATTTAAAATACTTTAATACGAACAACACCAAAATATTTGAGAGTAAAAATTATAATTCCTGCTTGTTTAAAAAAATTGGTATTGACATAGAGGGAAATATAAAGAATTGTCCGCTAATGCCAGATCATTTTGGAAACATCCGTAACACCAGCCTGGAAAAAGTATTGGAAATGGCTGGATTTAAGAAATACTGGAATCTCACCAAAGATCATATAGCGATATGCAAAGACTGTGAATTTCGTTACATATGTACAGACTGCCGGGCTTTTACTGAAAAAACGCATCAAAACGAAGATGGTTTAGATACCTCTAAACCTTTGAAATGCGGATATGATCCTTATACCGGGGAATGGAGTGACTGGAGTACAAATCCACTAAAAGAAAAAGCAATGAAATACTATTATTTCAAAATCAATAAATAGACTGTATATGATTAATTAGTTATAAACGCTACTTGATCATTCAGCGCTGCCGCTATATCCAATGCTACCATTCTTTAAAAACATCAAAAAAAATCGGTTGATGCTGTTTTTTTTAAAAACATAATTGAATAGTGGTAATCCGGCAAATTCCGCCAAATCGTTTACCTGGCTGATACTTAGAAAAAGATATCGATGTAATCCGTTGTCATGCCATCACAATTCAGCATCTGTTGTAAACGCCAGTATTTTCGTTTTCCGGAAGCTTTAAATACAGCTAGACCATTACTTTCACAAGGTTTTCCACCATTGATATGCGCTATCCTTGATACGATTTTACCATTGAATTTAAGCAGCCGCCCCACTACAATAAAAGTTCCTTTGATGGTGACATATTCATTTTTCGTTTTATCCCTTTGCTCGCCTTCAATACTGTACTCATTCTCGCCTATCGGTTTAACTATTACTTTTCCTGGCTTGTTATGCTTGTCAAAAGCAATCCATTGAATGGTAAATGCATGAGAACCAGTCCTTACTTTACCCGTATTTTCCTGATAGGCAGAACCGAATAGCGGTGCTATCAGTAAAATAATATATGCCAAATTTCTCATCCTGTTTGCTATTGATTGTTTAATTTAATTTAACTTGTTACAAATACAAAAATAAACCGCTTTAGATTTATTTTTGTATACATTTTTTTAGGGATATCTTTTTTAAAGCCAAAGAAATTTCAAAAACTGAGGTAACTCATCTCAAAATGTAAATGCTACTTTTTTTAACGGTGTCATCAGGTATATGGTACCAATTAAAGAACAAAAAACGATGCGAATGAATGATGTTGATGATAATATTGGCTGGTGTATCAGCTGCAGGCGTACGCTATTCAAAAATGTTTTGTGATTTGCTCCTGGTTTATTTACCATGGCCTCCGCTTATTTAGACCAAAACATAATGGTATCATATACAAACTGAACTTTCCCCCTGTCTTCGAATTTTGAAAACAAATCATCAATCCCGGACATCAGCTCTTCCAATGCAACACCCGCTTTTGGGCAATATGAGGAAGATTTTAACCTGCCCTTTAGTCCATCCAGGTCAAACACCTGGCTGTTCGCTATCGTTGCTGATTCCATTTCCTGTGGTAAAAAAAAATCAGATATTATTTTTTCGTCAACATTCCGATGGTTGACAGTTTTGTATTCCTCAATCGTATCATACAATATTTTTTCGTATGCTACCTGAAAAGCCGACCGTGTACTTCTTGAATTCCAAACTAAAACTATTGTGCCATTTGGTTTCAATATACGCCGGAACTCTTCTTTGCTGGCGATCTTATCAAACCAGTGGAAAGCTTGCCCACTAAACACCATATCCACACTATGATCAGCTAAGGTGGTACTTTCGGCAGTGCCATTGATGCTTGTGAATTGGTTAAACTGTGCAAGCATGCGCTCCTGAGCGGCTCTCATTTCCTCGTTAGGCTCAACCGCAAAAACTTTATTGCCATTTTCCAGGAACGGAATAGAGGATAAACCTGTTCCAGATCCGATATCTGCTACAATTTTCCCTTTATTAAAAGAAATACGCTGTTCTAACACCTTAAGCATTTCCTGCGGATAGCCTGGCCGGTACTTAATATAATCATTTACATGATCTGCAAATCTTTTTGTATTGTCTGTCATGGCTTGAAAGCTTATTATTGCTGTAAACTTATCAAATATAACAAAGTAAGCCTTAGTGAGTCAAGGAACTCATTGTTATACCAGCACTCCAGTTGATCTACTATTTGAGGCAGGTAGCGGTAATAACGGTTGTCTGCCTTGTCTTTTGAGATTTCCTCTGCTTTTTGGTTGTCGCCTGATAATCCCGCAATCATCATTTCATTTGCCTGGTTGAAATGTTCATATAAGCAAATTTTCCATTTATTATAACCCTGTTATTACCTGACCAGAATTTTGTTTGATAATTACTTATCATTCGCAGTTCCTTTTTTATAGATAAACTTTTTTACCATATGAATTGATAAAATTCAATATATCCCAAATAGCTTAAAGTAAGGAAAAGGGTATCTATCAAACCATGAACGATAATATTAATCCAGATATTCTGGAATTTCATGTACAGCATTGCAAAAGCGATCCCGAAAACAAAAGTCATTATCAACCCGGCAACGCCCTGATACAAATGTGGAAGACAGAACATCAATGCTGAAAGGATAGCGATAAGTACCTTCTTATTTCCAAAAATATTTTTCAGCTGAGCAAAAGCAAATGCCCGGAACAATAGCTCCTCTCCTATTGCTGCACTGATCCACATGCGGTATAACCACTTAAAATACTGCGGAGTGTCACCTTTAATATGCTCAAACGAAGAATAATCAGGCGGCTCGTGGCAAAGCCAATTAACCAATGGTTGAACAATAAAATCTACACCCAGTTCTAAAATCACATAAGAGATTAGCATTATTTTTACCTCTCTAAAACGGAGATGCTTAAAATTGAGGGATTTAAGATCTCGATTCTGCAGATAGGTTGCAAGCAAAATAAATACAATGATAACACAGAAAGTATAGGGGAACCTGGTCAATGGATTGTAGATCAGTAAAAAAGCGATCGAAAGCAGAAAGAGCGATACCCATTTATTCCGAAGTTCTAATTTCATTTGGGAAATAATTTGTGCAAATATAAAATAATGCAAACGCACCGGCCTTAAAACTTCCAGAAACTTATTTTCTTTATTGTCACAAATCCAATTTCTGACATAGCCTAATGGCGTTGAAATTAGTATCGGCGAGGTGCAGGAAAGGAATTTTAGATGCTTCAAATATCTTATCGCTTGCGTGGACAATCAGCTGTTTTGCATAACCTTTTCCCTATATGTTCAGGATGGGTAACTATAGCGTTTAATTCAGTATAGCCATCCATTTACCGGCATCTTTTACCACATAACAATATGGCCGTTTTCAGCCCGTTTAAAATCTATCGCAACACTACTTTAAGGGATGCTAAATTTAATGGCGTTGCTTAAAAGGTTTCTAATAACAAAATCTAAGTGGCCCTCATCGGCATTCAATTAACGAAGGTGCCTGCTCATGTAACTTTACCTGGGAACTGGCAATGCTTAAAGCCTGCTTATGGTATGCTACGGCTTTTTGGGTATTTCGTCATCATAGGGTACACTTTACCACCCTCTCTCAGGAAGTTCAGATGATGGAGCAGGTGGACAGTAGCATCTGAAAAAGATTAATCTTCCGAAGGTTTTGTTAATATTAATTTAACATCACCGCTGTTTTTTTTTGATACCTTCGCCCCTCATTTTAAAATGATCTGATTAGCGCCACTCGTTAGACATTTAAAAAACAATGAAATTTAAAAACATCCTTATCTATTCAGGATTGATCGGAGTCCTGTACCTGTCTGCCTGTTCGAAAAAAATTGCTGTTGAGGGAGAAACTCCAGTAGCCCCACCAAAAGCGGCAACGGCTTACACCATTACTGAAACCTTTGAATCTGGCACCAAAGCGAGTTATGCATTAGATAGTGTACAACTCTTAACCGGTAAATGGACCTTGAGCGACGCCCTTTTAGGCAACCTTGCCGCAGATGCAAAGAATGGTGCAAAGGCTGTGAGGCTGAGGACCGGATACCTTTCCATGAATTTTGATATTGCAGGAACCAAAATGATTTATGTATCGCATGCTAAATACGGCACAGATGCCAATTCAACCTGGCAGCTGTTGGCTTCAACAGATGGTGGAAAGACCTATGCCCAGCTGGGTACAGAGATTAATGAGACCAGTACCATACTCGTAACAGATTCGTTTAAGGTGAGCACTACCGGGAAAATCCGCTTTCAGATTAAAAAAGCCGGTACCACCAGAATCAATATCGATGATATCATTTTCAAAGGTACAGGTGATCCCGGTATAACGGTAGGTACCCCGGATACCGACCCCACAGATAATGGCAATACCGGAACCGCGGCGCCGGGAAGAGGCACCCCGGAAGCCGGTGCAGATGCACCACCAGCAGGCGGAGACAACTCTAACCTGTTATTTGGCAATCCTTCTGGTGCACAGGCAAACATAGTCTCAGCAGAAAATTACCTCATTGATCAAAAATACTATGTGGAGAGCTACAGTATGACCCGCGGCATACCGAATTGGGTAAGCTGGCACCTAGATCCAAACAACTTTAACGGGACGGTAACCAGAAAAGATGATTTCGCATCTTTTACCGGCCTGCCGACAAATTGGTACCAGGTACAAAGCAATAGCTATTCGGGTTCTGGCTTTGATAGAGGACATAATTGCCCGAGTGGAGACCGTACCAGCTCTAGCGGCGCCAACTCAGCTACGTTTCTGATGACCAACATGATCCCGCAGGCACCAAACAATAACCAGAAAACCTGGGAATCGTTCGAAAGTTATCTCCGTGCACAGGCATTAAATGGTTATGAGGTGTATGTAATTATGGGTAGTTATGGCACCGGTGGCATTGGTTCGGCAAGCGCATCGGTAATCAATACCATCAACAACGGGAAAGTAACCGTTCCATCCAATGTATGGAAAGTGGCCGTACTGTTGAAAACAGGGGATAATGATTTAAGCCGCGTAACGGCTTCAACACGGGTAATTGCCATTAATACCCCTAACATGAATACCATTGGTGCCAACTGGAAAGATTATATTGTAACGGTAAGGGATATTGAAAGCGCAACCGGATATAACCTGCTTGCTAACCTGCCACAAAATATTCAGGATGTAGTGGAGAAAGTTAAAGATCCTGGTAACTAATTTAAGCCAGATAGACACCAAAAATAAAAATATTCAATACCATAACAGCCGTATCCCTAAAAATGATACGGCTGTTGTTATTTTGCTAAGGTGCCAGAGCCACTTCGAGGCTCTTTGTAGCGCCTATGAACGAACCATTGCATGATGAAACTGAACCCCGGCCAATCCATCACTGGACAGCTGGAACAATGATAAACTGCACAAGATGGAAAATTACAACAGCTTGTTTCCAAATGGAGATGCGTAGAGATTGCCTGAAAAAGACTTGAGGGGGAGGTTTTTAGAAAATATACAGCCTTTGCTTATTGCAAATAATAACGGTTTTGAATGGCAAAAAACCATTACTTAAAAAAAGTGAGTTGATGTGACACGAAACAAATGGAATTGAGAGAAGGATTCCAGGTTTTTCCAGGAATCCTTTTTACTGATTTATTTTAGAAAAGATTTCAAATATTCATCTCCTGCAGTCCATGCTATGTCACCATAATTTTGATTGTCTAGCTTTGGATGTTGCGTAGTGAACATCGAGTACATGTATTGTGCCTGTTGCCATTTGGCATACAATTCCTGCTCACCGGAAGGATTTTCTAACCTTTGTTTTTTAATGTTGGCTGAAAATTCGTCCAGTTCTGAAAGCTTTTGCAAGGTAAAATCCTGCCTGGTAATCGCTTCAATGCTTTCTTTCAACATTTCTGGGCTGATTTGAAAACTGGCAATGTGTAAATCTCTGGGACTTTCATCAGCTAAAGCTACCGCAGCCGTGAAAGCAGCCGTGTTTTCCATTGTAGTGAAATCAAGTTTCCAACCGGCTTTATCGCCCCAATAGGCAACAGATCTATTTTTAAGGTTTAAAACCGGGGTATTGTATTTCAGGATATCAGCAAAGGCGCCGTTAAAAATGGAGGTGGGCTGAATATCTTTTTCATCGATATAACTTCTAAAAGTTCTGCGGAGATCAAAATTTCTGTTTTCTCCAGGGGTTAAGGGCTGGTAATCTGTACAAAAATCAGATGGAATAAACCGTTTAACGCCAGCGGTAAGGGCAGCATCCAGCAGCGCTTTTTGGGTATCAATTATTACATCAGCAAGTCCGGCAAGCGCAGAAACCACAGCGTCCGTTCCTTCGCAGGCTTTCGCCATTTCAGCATGATTCTTAAAATCTACTTCCATTACCATGGCGCCCATTTGCGCAAGTGATGCTAATTTTTCTGCGTCGCTTTCTTTTCTTACCACTGCAACCACTTTAGCGCCCTGGCCAAGCACAGCTTTACAAATCATTGAACCCAGATGACCGGTAGCACCTGCTACCAAAATATTTTTCTTCATTGTAATTGATTTAAACTTTTAAAAAATGATAGATGGCTGCAAGCACCTGCTCCGGGGTTTCTTCAAACATATAATGGCCACCATTCGATAGGCCAACTAAATGGCTGTTTTGGCAAACATAGGGCATCGCCATCTGCATAAACTGATAACTCACATTGCTGCCAATCCCTAAAACAGGCATTTGAAGTTGCTGATAGGTTTTAGAATCCTCAATATCCTGTCCAAATGTCTGATACCAGGCGTTTGAAGCGCTGATCCGCCCTGCATCGTTATAAGCTTCAGCATAAATGCTGCGCTCCTTTTCAGTCATTTTGGCTTCATCTATCATTACATAATCAAACAACCAGTCGATGAGAAAACGGAAACGTCCTTCAAGAATCTTTTCAGGTAAACCTTTCACCTGATTAAAACCCATCCACCAGGCATAAGGCATCTGGGTATCCATCTTTTCGCCAAAAGTGCCCGGTGCAGGTAGTAGCGGCATCTGCAACATCCCTTCATTGGGGTGCAACCCGTCGGCTATAATCAGTTTTTCCACAACTTCGGGATGATTGAAAGCCAGGCTCATGGCCACCATTCCACCAATATCATGACCAATGAGGGTTACTTTTTTTAAACCCAGCAAATGGATTAATTGTTTGATGTCATCAGCCATTGTTTTTTTATCATAACCACTTTCCGGCATATCTGATGTACCCATTCCCCTGAGATCTACAACAATGGTGCGATGCGTTTTCGAAAGTTCGTTGGCAATGTTTCGGTAAGAATACCAGGTCTGCGGCCATCCCGGCAAACAAATTATGGTTTCGCCGGCGCCACCATCTACATAATGTAACCGAACGCCATTAACCGTTGCATAATGATTGCTAAAGCCGGTAAAATCCTGAATAAGTTCATCGTCTGAAAATTTTTGTTTTGCTGTTTCACTGGATATTGTCATTTGATTTCTTTTTTAAATTGATGCAATCAAATGTACGGCAATACCACACCGGCAAAACTACCAAAAGGTAGAAAATGAATTACCTGATGTTTTTCCTGATGCGGCTTAGTGCATTGGGTGTGATCCCCAAAATGGCGGCAAGTTGTTTTACCGGGATTTTTTGGGCTAGTTCGCCGCTCTTTAGGAATTGAAGATAACGTTCTTCGGCAGTTAAAGTCTGGAAATTTAATAATTGGTCGACCATTCTGGCCGTGGTAGCTTCCCAGATCTTGCGCCCGAATTCTTCCCAACTGCTCAGATGTGCATAGAGAAAGTCCATATCTTTTTTATCGATAACGATCAGCTCCGTCTGCTCGATAGCCTCTATATTAAACCGGGTAGGTTTTTGCGGATGAAGGCTGGATATTTCGGTAAAAAACTCATTTTTTAAACAAACCCAGGTGGTGTATTCCTGCCCGCCGGATGCGTCATAAAACCGCAGCCCGCCGGATACGATGAAATAATATTGATTGGCAACCTGTCCGCATTTTAACAAAAGCTTACCCTTTGGAACCACTTTTTGTCTGCATTTTGACCGCACCAATTGCAAATCCTGTTCATCTATTGCCACTACACTTTTAACAAATGTTACAAATTGATCAATTCCCATTTATTTACCAGACTTTATAAAATTAGCAGAAGCCATGCAAATTTAACTAAACTAAAACAGTAGCCGTTTGTTTCAAAAAGAAATTCTCCCTTGCTGTGCATTACGGTGAAAGCGGCCCTTCACCAATTTTGCTTGTTCTGATGAATATGGATAACCTTATTCTATTGATACTTTATATCTTATTTGCTCATATACCGGCCAGCGAAACTTTACAACAATTAAGGTGACCTAATTTCAGCAGCGTTTGATGCTCCATCCGCCGGTAAAGGTAGATTTAGGAATGGCTGAACACATCCCCCAAACCATCGTATCACATTTACAAATTCATTTAACGCTTAAACAAAAATTAAACCATGCTGCAACCATGAATGGGTTAAGAACCTTTCATATCGGGTTTATAGCTGATCTCATGCCAGTTTGCGAAAAAGATTTCCGAAAAGAGGAACATAGTCAATCAGCCAGGTTTTGACTACAAACAGATCGGTTATGGCTACATTCCCGTTTGATTGACCACATACCTTTGCTTTATATTAATTAAAAAAACAAAAGTATGTTAGCTCAAAACAAAATTGCGGTTGTTACTGGTGGCAACCGCGGTATCGGGAAAGATATAGTCCTCAATCTGGCTAAAAATGGATTGGATATCGTTTTCACCTACAACAATCGGGAAGAAGCTGCAGCAGCAGTAGTAAAGCAGATTGAAAAACTCGGACAAAAGGGAATTGCATTGAAGCTTGATGTTTCCGATTCTTCAGGTTTCGATGATTTTACAAAAACTTTGATATCAGCATTACAGACTCAACTGAACACCGACGGGTTTGATTTTCTAATCAACAATGCTGGTTTTATACACTATGCAGCATTTGAAAATTTAAGCGAAGAGCAGTTTACCGAAATGGAAAATGTACATTTTAGAGGGCCATTTTTCCTGACGCAAAAGCTATTGCCAAAAATGAAACCGTTTGGTGGCATTGTAAATGTTTCTTCGGGCCTTACACGCTTTGCTACACCCGGTTTCGCAGCTTATGCCGCATTAAAAGGCGCTATGGAAACATTAACAAAATATCAGGCCCAGGAATTGGGGAAGAGAAATATCAGGGTGAATGTGATCGCACCGGGAGCGATTGAAACCGACATTATGGGCGGTGCTGTTCGGGACAATGCAGAAATGAACAGATACCTGGCGTCACAAACTGCTCTGGGAAGGGTCGGTCTTCCTGAAGATATTGGCGGCGTAGTTGCTTTTTTATGCAGTGATGCCGCAGGCTGGATCAACGCACAGAGAATAGAAATTTCAGGAGGATCCAATCTTTAAGACCGATATGAAAATGGAAAACAAGGAAAGAGATTTGGTAAAAGCATTAACAAAACCCGAGCTGGATACCATCAGGAAATTTTACGGTGCATTTAACAGTAAAAATACGGCCATACTCGATGAAATCTGTATGCCAGACTGGAAAGACATTCCCTTGGCCCCCGGGCAGGCCGATGGACCGAAAGGTCTTCAGGATATCATGAGTTATCTTTTTGAAGCCTGCCCTGATATTGAGGTAGAGATCCACGAAATTTTGGGAACTCATGGACGGGCAGCCGTAAGGGCTTCAATGAAGTTTACCCATGTGAATGAAATTATGGGGATTCCGCCCACTCATCAACAAGTATCTGTTTCGTTGCACGAGTTTCATCATTTAAAGGATGGCAAGCTTACCCATACCTGGCATCTGGAAGATTGGTTCGGACTTTTAACCAGCAGCAAACCTAAAGGCATCACTTAATAACCTGAGTTCGATGATTAATATGGCCTACAGATCGCTATACTTTTTATGATCAAGCAGGCCGTCAGCCTGATCTGATAGCTACCGGATTCATTTCAGCGTATTTCCTGCTAAAAAGATGCTGAAAGTTCAGCATGAAAACGGTTAGGATTGCCCGCCTATAAGGCAGTATTTTAATGGAATAATTAACGGGTTCAGGTTAAAAGTTGTTAAGAATCATGTTAGCTTTTCAGTCTGTATGTGATACAACAGGTAAATAAAGCTTTAAATTTGCATCTATGGAAATTGTTACCATCAAGTCGATTACAGCATACCACCGTTTCAGAGGACTTCCTAAACCTGAACACCCGTTAATCAGTCTCGTTGATTATTCCCTGTTGCAATTTCCGGATGGTGCACCAGCGGTAAATATGGTAATGGATTTTTATTCGATTGCTTTAAAGCGCGATATTGGGGCAAAGCTGTATTACGGACAACAAATTTATGATTTTGATGAAGGGCTGATGTCTTTTGTTGCGCCAGGCCAGGTGTTGCGGATAGAGCGAGATCAGGGTTCGCCAACAGGCGGATCCGGTTTTCTGCTGCAGATTCACCCTGATTTTTTATGGGGATCTCCTTTAGCCCGGCAGATAAAAAATTATTCTTTTTTTGATTATTCCATTCATGAAGCACTTTTTCTTTCCAGTAAAGAGGAAACCAGCATACTTCATATTTTCGAAAGTATAAAGCAGGAATATCATGATAACATCGATGGCTTTTCGCAAGGTCTGATTGTATCTCAAATTGAACTGTTGCTCAAATACTGTGAACGATTTTACAACCGGCAGTTCATCACCAGAAAAATCAGCAGCCACCAAATGCTGGTCAAAGTAGAGAATTTTCTTAACGACTACTTCTCTGCTGAAAAACATCAGGAAGCTGGTTTACTATCAGTAAAAACTGTTGCAGATGCCATGAATGTTTCATCCGACTATTTAAGCAGTCTGTTAAAACAGCTCACCGGTAAAAATGTTCAGGAACACATCCATCATAAACTTATTGAGAAGGCAAAGGCCAAATTATCGGTCACCAGTCTCTCGGTGAGTGAGATCGCCTATGCGCTCGGTTTTGAACATCCCCAATCTTTCAGTAAATTTTTTAAAATGAAGACAAACTTCTCGCCACTGGAGTTTCGGAAATCATTTAATTAAAAACGGTTCGCCATTTTCGTTCTACTGGTTTTGATGTATCGATGAAAGCACTCCATTCTTGATTTCAATTATGCTAAAAAATCGGCCATTAAGTGGGGAATCATTTAAAATTAATTGAAGGACGCCCGGAACTCAACGGGAGTAAGATCGGTTTTGCTTTTAAATAGTTTGCTAAACGACTGGGGGTAATCGAATCCCAGCGCGAAAGCAATTTCCCCGACGGTAAGTGTGGTGGTAGAAAGTTTTTCTTTTGCTTTTTCAATGATCTTTTCGTGGATGTGCTGCTGGGTATTCTGACCGGTAAGGGCCTTCAAAATTCCACTCAGGTAGTTGGGAGAACAATGGAGAAGTGCCGCAATATAGGGTACGGTAGGCAATCCTTTATTGATCATGTTTTCATCATTAAAATAGTCATCGAGAATTTTTTCCAGTTTATCCAGGATTTGACTTCCGGATATTTTACGGGTAAGAAACTGACGCATATAAAAGCGGTTTGAATAATTGAGGAATGATTCAATCTGGGAGATGATGATCGACTCACTAAATTTATCGATGTGTGAATGGTATTCCTGTTCGATATTTTTGATAAAACTTCGCAATACCATTTCTTCTTTCTCAGAAACAAACAGCGCTTCATTTATTGCATAGTTGAAAAACTCATATTTTTTGATGGTTTTGGCCAATGGATTTCCCCAAAGAAAGTCAGGATGAATGAGCAGCATACTTCCTGCACTCCTGAAGTCATCATCTGCTTTGAATGAAAATACCTGATTAGGGGATATAAAGAACAATATCCCCTCATCAAAATCGTATTTTTGCTGCCCATAGCCATACTGTACCTCTCCGGCCTCTACTTTTTTGAGTGAGATCAAATAAAAGTCGAATACCACCCTGATGGTTTCTTCACTCCTGTAAGGTGTTATTTCGGCTAGATCTATAACACTAATCATAGGATGTTCAGGCTGGCCTATACCTAGTATTTTATGATATTCCTTGATTGTTTTTATTCTGTAGGGCTGCTGCAAAATCATTCCGGTAACGTAAAAGTTCTAAATATAAGATTATTCCACATCAACTCTTTCCAAAGTCAGTCCGCGGTTTAACCCAAAGAAAGAAAGTCCCCAAAAACCTTTGATATTGAGGCTGCCGTTTTTGGTCATGGTCAGATATGAATCATAGGTATTTCCCTTTTCCCCATCGTAATCATAGAGCTTTCCCTTCCACCTGTTCTTCTTATCATCGAAAGTAATTTCTTTTAACAATAAAATTCCTACCAGGGGTAGTTTCCGTTTTTCTTTATCAGGATTATTGACATCTAAAACGGGGTTTCCATCCTGATCAACAGCATGTTTTAAATAGGTTAGCCTGCCATAATAATTATTACCGCTTTTAAATATCTGTACATTGCCCTCTTTTACCGGACTGTACCATACACCAACAATATCATCGGCTGTTGACTGTGAAAATAACATGGTAGAAAAATTTAGAAAGAGAATGGTTAAAAATAGCTGTCTCATTGCTCGTTATATTTTAAGGCGAATGCTTTCGCAAAATCATTTATTTTTATTTTACCCAAAATGGCTGGCCTGTTTTTGAAATAATCCTCAAACAGACTACCATGATGCATCGCCGCATTCATTTCCGTAAATGCTGTGGCGATTTCGGACGATGCCCCTATTTTCGTAAACGCGTCAGTCATTTGCTTATCACTGATCAGTACCCATTTTAGGTAGGGCTTTCCGATGGCCTTTCCCAAAACAGTGGCTATTTCCTGGCAGGTTAGTTCTTCACTGGCAACATATCTCACTTTCTTTCCTCCCTGCTGAGCGTTAACTTCCTCGGCGATAGCGGATGCGATATCTATGGGCGATACCCAGGCGATTTTGTCAGTTCCACCATAGTTCGACAATATGATGCCTGAATATCCTTTCAAAAGACCTTTCAGACCATAATGCCTGAAGTAAAGTAATTTGCCGATAAAACCTTCCAAAAAGCCTTTGCCCTTAACCATGTCCATAAAGGCGTACAAATTATAATCGAAAGAGCCCGGGCGAAGATGGGTAACGGCTACATCCTGAGGAAGTTGTTTAAAAACGTTTTCTGCAATATGGTGAAAAACCAGTACCCCTGCCCCGGTGGCCTTTTCGGCACCAACACTGCTCAGCTGTATTACTTTTTTTATTCCCGAGTTTTGAATCGCCTGAACATAATTTGTGCTGATGTTTAATGCCTGTTTCTGATAATCAAGTGTATGATCCCCGAAAAAGTTAAAAGGTGGAAGCATACAATAAGCAGCATCATGACCCTCAAAAGTTTTAGTTAAAAAAACGAGGTCTTCTACTTCTCCGATTGCAGCCTTTGCACCCAACTGCTCGATTGCTGCTTTCCTTGCGCCCGAGCTGCTGATGACGGTAACCTGATGTCCTTGTTCAAGCAATAGCAACACCAGCGGCTTACTGACATTGCCTAATGAACCTGTCAAAACTATTTTCATATTAATTTAATATTTATTTCTGATGCAAAGCTCAGTCAATTGAATTCAGCCAACGTGTTCAAATCCGCTTTTCTTGTGTTCAAAAACACGCTAATATACTTTGCAGCGAAATTTTTATGTTTTCCAGCGTTAGTAGGGCGTTTCATCACTATTCTTGTTATCTATTACGCCTGGACCTGGCCTAAAGAAAAGCATTGAGTTAAACACAGTTAAATTAAATCAAGAATGATGATGCGCACAAATAAAAAAACTGCCAGAATTGCTGCTGCGATCTATCTTATTGTACTATTAACAGGTCTGTTCAGTCTGGCTTATGTTCTTTCCAAATTAATTGACCGGAATAATCCGGCCCAACTATCAAAATTATCAAAGCATCCGAATTGCTTTTCCGGTTGAGTATATTAAGCAACTTTATAGGTTATATAGCTTTTTTCGCATTACCGCTTGTATGATATAAATTACTAAATAAGGTGGAATGAAAACCATACAAAATTCATGGTGTTACCGGGTAATGGTGAGTGTATCCATTATCCTTTTATCAACATACAAAATAAAATGGCGGTACTAAGCCTCATTGGTGAAGCTAAATACCTGAAAGTTTTTAGTCTTAGTGATCTTCAATCGCAGATTATGTTCTATATCGATAACTACTAAAACGGCATGGTCATCAACCAAATATCCTGGGGGTTTTGGCTTTTCCATTCGGATACTTTGTGTATCATTCGAACTTTTTACGCAAAATACCGGGTATTTTCCTTATTCTTGGCTGTTTTGGTTATTTGCTAAATGTATTTGGTGAGATCGCGATTCCAAAAAACCTTGCCCGCTAGCATTGGTGAAATCGGCACCTGCTTTTGACTTTTGCTAACGGGTATAAAAGAGAAATCAGATTTAAATAAATCATAACATAGCAATAATCCTTTAAAAAACCATGGTAGCGTAAATAGACATAAAAGCATAAAAGGCTATGATACAAAGGATGGCATTTATGATCACCTACACGCACAGTATCGCTCATCCTGTACGACCGGAAGACCGCTCGTGTTCTAGATCCTTTACATCGTAGCCGATCACCGGCAGAGGAAATACCTAAACGGATCTACTTACCGGTAACTTCTTTCCGGTGCCGCATTCCCCACTCTGCGAGATGATCGATCATCGTTTTTAAGGTCAATCCATAATCGGTAAGTTGATACGTCACGGTGACCGGTTGCGTACTCAAGACCGTGCGTTTAATCAGTTTGTTTATTTCAAGATCTTTGAGTTCCTTACTCAACATCTTATTTGAAATACCGCTGACATCATTCAGAATGTCTGAAAACCTGCGTTCATTAAAATAGCATACCGAAGAAATTATCGATATTTTCCATTTTCCATTTAATACATCCATCGCATCATGCACAGCCATGATCTGTTTTCTATTGTGCTCATTATCCGTGGTACAACAAATATTTTCCATAAATAGTTACCTGGTTACTCAAATGTTACTGTTACTTTTAGTTACAAAGTTACAAAAATAAATAAGGCTATGATATATTTGCCCCGTAAATTAAAATCAATAAAAATGAATTTTAAAGGTAAAAATATCGTTATTACCGGTGGAACATCAGGTATAGGATTTGCTACGACAAGTGCCTTTCTCGAGGCCGGCGCGCAGGTATGGATTACGGGAAGAAACGCCGAAAATCTTGAAAAGACGGCGTCCTCACTAAACACAGATCGTCTGAAGACAGTGATCTCAGATACTTCGAATCTGGCTGGCATTGAAAATTTGGCCAAAGCCATTGCAGAAAGCGGGAAAAAACTGGATGTAGTTTTTTTAAATGCCGGAATAGCTACTTTTGCACCTATAGCAGAGGCTACTGAAGTGGATTTTGAGGCACAGTTTAATACCAATGTAAAAGGCCCTTACTTCACCCTTCAAAAATTGCTGCCTTACCTAAATGACGGGGCTTCGGTAGTGTTCAATTCATCGACCGTTGCTACTGCAGCCCAGATGTACGGCAGTATTTATTCAGCAACAAAAGCGGCACTCAATAAAATTGCCCAGATTGCTGCAAATGAACTTGCCGGAAGAAACATCCGGGTAAACATGATCAGTCCCGGTCCAACTCAAACAGCAGGTTTTGACAAGGCCGTGCCAGATGAGGCTGTAAAAAAACAGTTTGCTTTAACAACTGCTTTACAGCGAATGGGTAAACCATCGGAAATTGCCAAAGCGGTTTTATTTCTGGCTTCTGAAGATGCGAGCTTTATTACAGGAGCTGAACTGCTTGCTGATGGCGGGTATATCGGATACGCGTTAAAATAAATTAATCCTGAAGCTTAAACGCCCTAGTTGTAAAATGCCCTTTAAAGGGCATTTTATCATTTAATGCCAAAGATAGCAGTTCTCTCAAAAGACAGCGCAGCTTCAATTATGAACATTTCAATAAAAGTTTTTCTTAAACTGTTTTTCACTAAAAAAGAGGATCCGCACATCGATCTGGAGTAAAAGAACTCACAGGCGAAAGGTTAAATTACATCAGCGGCCAGCAACGACATATACGTTGACTAACATTTAAACTTTGTTTGTCAGGACAGCGATTTAGCATAAAACGAAAAATTGCAATAATGAAGCACACGGCATTAAAGGCCAACACCTAAAAATAAACCAATAAGCCCAAAATCTCCTTTAACGAAAACTTCGCCCCGCACACAAACTCATCGGCCGCGCCATAATAAATGGTCAATTCATCGCCATTAACAACGTGCCCGTTGGTAAATACCACTTCGCCAAAAAAACCGTGTAATTCATAATCTTCCTGGGGTACCATAATGGGGATTGCCGTTCTGGCCAGTACCCTAGCGGGATCATTTGAATCCATTAAAAAAGCACCTAAACAATATTGGTGTTTCTCATTGGCACCGTGGTAAATTTGCAGCCAGCCGGCGGTGGTTTTAATGGGGGCTGCCCCGGCGCCTACGCGGGCACTATCCCAAAGGTTGGTCCTGGTTTTGATGATGCACTGGTGTTTGCCCCAATGGATACCATCAGGAGATTCGGCCAGCCAGATATAATTACCGCCAAGGGCGACACTGCTGGGGCGGTGCAGGGCATAAAACTTGCCATTAATACGTTCTTCGAACAGGGCGCAATCTTTATTGTGCGGCGGGATGATCATGCCATGATGCCCGAATTTTTTCCAGTCTGTGGTGGTCCGCAGCCCCACCCCTACGCCATGGGCCGAAACGGCCGTGTAAGTTAGATAATAGGTATGGCCAATTAAGGCTACGCGGCAATCTTCAATGCCAAAGGTTTCATCTTTGCCTTCGCCCTGTAATAAAGGGTAACCTTCCGGTTCATAAAAATGAACACCATCGTCACTGCAAACCAATCGTAAATGCGACAGTGTAGTTAAATAATCGGAGCCTTTATAGTGAATTATCCTTGGGTCGGTAGCGTTTAAATGAGGATCGTTTGCTTCAACGGCCAGGATCTCGATGCCATCCCGGGTTAAAATGGGGAAAGAGATAATACCAGCTGTTTGTTTAGGCCTTTCGGCTACACGGATCAATAACCAAATTTTTCCATCAAAGTTAAAAACACCGGGATTAAGCAGGCAGGCAATCTCGAGGCCTTCCCTGCTGGGTGGCATATTTTGAGGTGCCAGTATGGGGTTTTGCGGAAACCGTTGAGCAATATCAGCCATAAAAAAAGGGTTTTTAAAACACACAGGCGACCAAAAAATTGATCGCCTGTGTTCGCTATTAAATGGATATTATAAAGAGTTGATCCACTTTACCAGTTCATCTCTTCCTTTGCCTGTTTTTTGTTGCAGTTTACCCAACAACTGATCATCCTGCCCTTCTTCGTGTTTTAAATCGTCGTCGGTTAAATCAGCATAGGCTTGTTTAACTTTTCCTTTTATTTCGTTCCACTTTCCTTTTAATTCTAACTTATCCATAGGTCTGTTTTTTTGTGGTGAATACTATGTTTTGATTGTAGAATTAACAAATCCAACCCTGCTTTGTTTGGTTTTTTAGTGCACTCTATCAATACCTCGCTTAATTTATCTTATTCCTGCAAGTTTTATGTATGTTTTTTAGTATATTGAGGGTATTATTTCTATCCATCACTAAACATTATTAACTAAACGAACAATTTGATGAAAAAACTACTCTTTAGTATGATTTTATCTCTTGGTTTAATTTCGTTTGCTTTCGCGCAGGGCAAAGTGATTACCGGGAAGGTGACGTCGGCCTCGGGACCAATTCCGGGTGTTAGCGTATTTGTAAAAGGATCGCCAGCCAATGGTACCCAGAGCGATGCCACGGGGGCTTTTAAATTAACCGTTGCTGATGATGCTAAAACGCTTGTATTTAGTTTTATCGGCTACAAGGCCAAAGAAGTGCCCATTACGGGGCCAACCCTAAATGTAAACCTTGACGAAGAGAACAACACCTTATCAGACGTGGTGGTGGTGGGTTACGGTACGCAGAACAGACGTGATGTAACGGGAGCGGTAGCTTCGGTTAAATCTAAAGATCTGGAGAACTTACCGGTAACCAGTTTTGAACAAGCCTTACAGGGTAAAGCGGCAGGTGTACAGATAACCGCACAGAACGGTAAACTGGGCCAAGGTATAACGGTAAGGGTAAGGGGAGCCGCATCAGTAACAGCCGGTAGCGAACCGCTTTATATTGTAGACGGAATTCCGATCACTTCTGGCGACTTTTCAAGCACTACCGCGCCAACAAGTGCCCTGGCCGATCTGAACACCAACGATATTGAATCCATCGAAGTGTTGAAAGATGCCTCGGCATCGGCCATTTATGGTGCGAGGGCATCAAATGGCGTTGTTCTTATTACAACCAAGCAAGGAAAAGCCGGAAAAACGCTGATTCAGTTTAATGCTTTGGGCGGTATCAGTAGTCCTTCGAACCATCGTAAGTTTTTAAATGCTGAACAATATGTGAAAATATTAAGGAGAGCAGGGCAAGGTGCGGCTAATCAGGATTTTCTGAATGGCGACTATGCAACGTTACAGGAAGCCCTTGATGATTATAGCGCCAGCGTTGAAGCCCGTTTAAACAGATATTCGGCAGGAAATAATGACTATCAAACCTATAAAGTAAATTCTAATTGGGAGGCAGCCTCATTTCAGGATAATCCGGTTACCCAACAATACGACCTGAACTTAACCGGTGGGAATGAAAAGACGAGATTTTATATGGGTGGCCAGGCATTGGATCAGCAGGGGATTGTGGTCGGAAACAGTTATAAACGCTACAGCGGCAGACTAAACCTCACTAATGAAGTCACTGATTTTTTGGAAGTGGGTATCAACCTCAATTTTTCAAACAGCATTAACAACAGATTATCAAACGATAATGCCTTTTCAACTCCTTTACAATCGGTAGCGCTTTCGCCGATTACGCCTTTTATCGATCCAAGGTCGGGTTTAATTAGCGGGACGTTACCTGGTGCAGCTTCTAACTACCCTGTTTATTACAATCCATTTATCAGTTTAGATAATGCTTTTTACAAGGCAACGGTGTACAGGACTATCGGTAAAGCCTTCGCTAATATTAATATTGCCAAGGGCTTAAAATTTAGTACTGACTTTTCTATAGACAATTTGAACCAGAATGAAGAAAGTTATTACGGTTCATTAACCTTTAGAAATACTGGGACCTCAAATGGCGACGGGCAGAATATCTCTACCTTTGTAATCAACACCAATACCAATAACTTTTTCAGTTATAATACAACAGCTGGCAAAAATGCCTTTGATTTTATTCTTGGTACCAGTTATCAGAAATCGACCACTAAATACAGTACTTTAGAGGGACAGGATTTCCCGAGTGATTCTTATATTAAACTGGGATCTGCAGCCACAAAAGTAACTGCCACCAGTAACGAAAGTGCATTTAGCTTTCTATCTTACTTTTTCAGGGCCAATTATAAATATAATGAGCGTTATTTGGTTGGTTTTAGTGTTAGGGCAGATGGTTCTTCACGTTTCGGGGCGAATAACAGGTATGGTTATTTCCCGGCAGGATCCCTAGCGTGGATTGCCTCTGAAGAAGATTTCTTAAAACAGAGCGAAACCATTAGTTTGTTAAAATTGAGGGCAAGTTATGGCTTGACAGGTAATGCTGAAATCGGCGATTATTCTGCACGCGGCTTGTATAGTGGTACAGGTGCCTACGGTGGCCTGCCAGGCCAAAGCCCATCAAGAATTGCAAACCCTGATTTAACATGGGAAAAAACCAAACAGCTTGACATTGGTTTTGACTTTGGTATTTTCAAAAACAGGATAACAGGGGTTTTTGATTTCTATCAAAAAAATACAACCGATCTGTTATTGGATGTGCCGATTCCGCAAACTACAGGGTTTTCTACCAAAACCCAAAACTTGGGATCGTTAAAAAATACGGGGTTTGAACTAAGCATTAATACAGAAAATTTTGTGGGCGCCTTCAAATGGTCAACTGCAATAACCGGGGCAATTAATAACAATAAGATTACTAACTTAGGTGGGCAGGTTTTAAACAGCAACGAAATAAATGCGGCTATTTCAGGACAGCCTATAGGTGTATTTTATCTTCCTGAATATGCAGGAGTAAATTCTGCCAATGGGGATGCTTTATATTATTTGAATACTACCGATGGTTCAGGCAATATAGACCGTTCTACCACAACTGATATTAATAAAGCGCAACGAATATTTGCAGGTAACCCTAACCCTAAATACACCTTCGGAATAAACAATAACTTTTTTTATAAAAATTTCGATTTAGGCATATTTTTTCAGGGTGTAAAAGGGAATAAGATTTTTAATTCAGCCGGTCAATATATGAGCGCCAATGCATCAAATGGCTATGATAACCAAACTGTAGATCAAATGGCATATTGGGATAAACCGGGCGATATTACCGTTATTCCGGAACCCCGTCTGTTTGCCGGAAATGGTGTGGGTAACTCAACCCGGTATATATCAGATGGTTCATACCTACGTTTAAAAACATTAACATTAGGCTATACCTTTCCAAACGCTGTTTTGACCAAAATTAAACTGAGTAAATTAAGATTATACGCCACAGCTCAAAATTTAGCCACCATTACGGGTTACAAAGGCTGGGATCCGGAAGTTAATGCCGATTACCAATCAACCAATATTAATCAGGGTGTTGATTTTTATTCTGCACCTCAGCCACGCGTAATTTCGTTTGGAATAAATATCGGCCTGTAATTAAAAAAATCAAAATGAAAAAGACATATATAAATAGTATCCTGTTTGCTTTTGTATTGATGACGATATTATCGTCGTGCAAAAAAGCATTGGAGATAAACCCTGTTGATACCATTGAGCAAAAAAATGCATTGCTTACCTCAAAAGATGTAGAGGGCGCCCTGGTAGGTGCGTATGCCGACCTGGGTAATCGTAATTTCTTTGGTGGACGCCCATTTTTAATGGCCGATTTTCTGGCTAATACCAATGCTATAGAATGGTTTGGCACCTATGAGGAGTTAACACAAGCCATTAACAAGTCGCTTTTAAAAACAAACACCTTTGTTGATAACGTTTGGGCATCAGGCTATACGGCTATTAACGATGCAAATAATGTGATTGCGGCAATTGATAAGGTTGATGCCGCGAAGAAAAATCGGGTTGAGGGAGAAGCAAAATTTATTAGGGGAGCTGCCTATTTTGAGCTGGTAAGGCTGTTTGGCAAAGCTTACAACGATGGAACACCAAACGTAAACCCTGGAGTGCCTATTGTATTAACACCTACTAGCACCGTAAGTGAATCAAGCTATGTGACCCGGGCATCTGTCACAGCAGTTTACAATCAGGCTATAACTGATTTGATTGATGCAGAAGCTAAACTGCCAGCTACAAACGGCTTTTTCGCAACTAAATCTGCTGCTGCCGCCATGTTAGCCAGAATATACCTGCAAATGGGCAATTATAGTGCTGCTGGTGCCGCAGCAAACCGGGTAATCACTTCTGGAAACTACCATCTAACCAATTCTTTTTTAGATGCATTCCCTAAAATGCCTGAAAGTGGAAAACCAGCAAAACCCGGTGAAAATACTACGGAAGATATTTTTGCCATGCAGGTGACTACGCTAACAGGATTCAATGGCTTTAATGAATTTTACGGTTCATCAACCTTCGGGGGGCGTGGTGATGCAGTTATATCAAAAGATTGGATTGATGAAACTTATTCGGCAGATGACGACAGGATTAATGCATTTTATGATGATGATGACTTATTTACTGCTAAATACGGAAATCAATATGGAAATGTACCGGTAATCAGACTCGCTGAAATGTATTTAATCAGGGCAGAGAGTAATGTACGTTTGGTACCAGCAGCTCCGATTGGTGGTGTAACACCACTTCAGGATTTAGCAACCGTTAGAAGCAGGGCTGGATTAACAACTACTTCTGCCACATTGACCGATATTCTTAACGAAAGAAAACTTGAATTTGCATTCGAAGGATTTTCGCTACATGATGCAAAACGAACACAGACCAACATTGGCAGTTTACCATGGAACTCTACCAAATTGATCTTCCCGATTCCACAAAGGGAAATTGATGCCAATAAAAACCTGGTTCAAAATCCTGATTATTAACTATAGTCATAAAAAAAACGGCGAATCAATTGATTCGCCGTTTTTTTTATGACTAGTTACATTATATTTATTAAAACAATAAGCTGGTTGTTTTTGTTATTTATATTTACTCCCTTGTAAAATAAAATCTTTAGTCAATATAATATAGTTTCCATTACTATTAGTCATCCGTGCTAACAATTGTAAATCTTCAGAGTATTCACCAACATTATTGTTGACATTTACAGTTAGAGTTCCTGTCCCTTGCCCTTGTGTAAATGAAATACTAGCAGGTTTACCATTCACACTCCAATCAATAACAGAGGATGGCCATACATAAGATAAAGTAAAAGTATAAATTCTATTAGCTCTCAATATTCCTGGCCCACTAATTTTAGGCGAACCAAGAGGATAAAGGTTTACCAATGCCAACATATCTTTACTAGATAAATTTCCAGCTAAAATATTATTTGGACCGCTATTCATAATTGAATTTGCATCGGTCCCGCCTGCATTCGGCACATCTATTGCTTTACCTGGTGTACCCGCGTCATCTGTTATATTAGCTGGCTCGCCTATGCCTTGCCAATCCGTATGTCTAAAACCAATACAATGCCCAAACTCATGAGCAATTACGGTAGCCATTTGATTAGGATTTAGTCCGTTATTGATCATGTTTTGTACATTAATCCTAACAAGAGTACCAGCAGCTCCATTAAGTGGTAGACGGGCAAGACCATAACCACTAATACCTTCATTAACAATTAAAATATCATATACACCACTAGAAACAATGCTAAAAGAAACCCCTGATTGTGGAACACTATTCCAAAGACCAATTGCATTATTTATTTCATTCGTCAAATTAGCGATAGACGGATCTATGTGAACCCTAACATTAATTCGATTATCTACACTAACTAAATATCCCGCATAAGTTTGACTAATTTTTGAATTCCCAATAACGGGTGAAGAACTCATTAATTTATTCTGTAAAATTAAAGGAGCTTCTACTTTTAAACTTTTGTTTATTGGTATTTTCATATTCTTTGGAAAAGACATGTCTCCTTCAACCTGATATTCTTCTCCTAAATCTTCAATTACAGATTCAGAAAATCCAAGGCTTTTTATATAGGAAAGTAATTCTTGATTTTGAGCTGGCTCAGGCTCCTTATAGTCACTGTCCTTTTTACATGCCCCGGCTAATAGAATGATTAAGAGGCTTAAATTTAGAATTTTGTTTGTTTTCATAATTTTAGTTTTTACACCTGACCTTACAAAACAGGTATTTCAGTTTTTATATAACTACAAATTAGAAATAAAAATGCTAGTAATCAATAAATTAAAAAAATATTACTTGTAATTATACATTAGGTGTATTGCTATATAACACCTAAAAGTATTTAATCATTTTACGGATAAGCATGCACGGTTCAAAACGAACACAGATCAACATTAGTAATTTACCATGGAACTTAGCCAGATTGATCTTCCCGATTCCTGACCGTGAAATAAATGTGAATAAAGCTTTAAAACAAAACCCAGGTTATTAATCTGGTTATCACCTAAGCAACAAAGCCTCCTGATGTGAATCGGGAGGCTTTGTTGTAAAACATCTTGATATTAAAGTTTCTTAGCGGCTTCAATAATTTCTTCTACCACGCCCGGATCAAGCAAGGTAGAAGTATCGCCCAAATTGCCGGTATCGCCTTCGGCAATTTTGCGTAAGATACGGCGCATAATTTTGCCCGAACGTGTTTTGGGCAAACCAGATACAAACAATATTTTATCGGGCTTGGCAATGGCGCCGATTACGCGGGTAACCGTCTGCAAAATATCTTTTTTAGATAATTCGGCTTCGCTATGCATATCAGGATAAATCACAAAAGCATAAATGCCCTGCCCTTTTACATCATGCGGATAACCCACTACCGCACTTTCTACCACACCGGCATGCATGTTAATGGCATTTTCTACCTCTGCGGTACCGATTCTATGCCCCGAAACATTTAATACATCATCAACCCGACCAGTAATCCGGTAATAACCATCCTCATCGCGTAAACAGCCATCGCCGGTAAAGTATAAATTCTCGTAAGTAGAAAAATAAGTTTGTTTGCAACGTTCATGGTCGCCATAGGTGGTACGCAACATCCCCGGCCATGGGAATTTAATACAAAGGTTTCCCATCACCCCGTTTCCTTCAATCTCGTTGCCATTTTCATCTACCAAAATCGGTTGGATGCCTGGTAAGGGCAAGGTAGCAAAGCTGGGTTTGGTGGGGGTTACCGTTGCAATAGGCGAAATCATGATTCCTCCGGTTTCGGTTTGCCACCAGGTGTCCACAATAGGTGCTTTGCCATGTCCGATTTTCTCATCAAACCAATGCCAGGCCTCTTCGTTAATCGGCTCACCTACCGAGCCTAAAACGCGGATGGTGCTCAAATCTTTGCCATTAAGCGGGTCATCGCCATAACTCATTAAAGAACGGATAGCTGTGGGTGCCGTATATAAAGTATTTACCTGATGTTTTTCTACAATATCCCAAAAGCGCGAGGGGGTTGGGTAAGTGGGGATGCCCTCAAAAAGCACGGAAGTTGCCCCCTGCGAAAGTGGTCCGTAAACAATATAAGAGTGCCCGGTAATCCAGCCAATATCGGCTGTACAGAAATAAACCTCGCCAGGCTGATAATTAAATACATTGGCAAAGGTATAACCGGCATAAACCATATAACCGCCACAGGTATGCACCACACCTTTAGGTTTACCGGTAGAGCCGGAAGTATACAAGATGAAGAGCATGTCTTCTGCATCCATTTCTTCTGCTTCGCAAATATCATTTACGTGTTTAACTTCATCTTCCCACCATACATCACGCCCTTTCAGCATCGATACAGGCGTACGTACGTGCGTTAATACGATGCATTTCTCAACGGTTGGGCAACCGATCAGTGCGTCATCAATCACATCTTTTAGCGGGATCTGTTTGTTTCCCCGGTAAGAACCATCAGCTGTAATCACTACCTTACACTGCGAATCGTTAATCCGATCGGCGATTGATTTGGCAGAAAAGCCACCAAAAATAACCGAGTGTACCGCACCGATACGTGCGCAGGCCAAAACCGCTATCGCAAGCTCAGGCACCATGGGCATATAAATGCAGATCCGGTCGCCTTTTTTAGCCCCATTACGTTTTAAAACATTGGCAAAACGGCACACACGCTCATGCAACATTTTGTAGGTATAAGTCACACTTTCTTCCTCGGGGTTGTTCGGCTCCCAAACAATAGCGGGTTTATCGCCGTTGGTAGCGAGGTGGCGATCTAAACAATTTTCGGTAATGTTAAGTTTTGCCCCCTCAAACCACTTGATGTTGGGTTCGTTAAAGTTCCAGGACAGTACCTTAAACCAAGGTTTGCGCCATTGAAAGTTTTGCGCTACTTCGCCCCAAAATTGTTCAGGGTTTTCTACGCTTTTCTTATAATCTTCTTCGTATTGCTTAAAAGATGTAATTTGCATTGCTTGTTTTATATTTTGGATTCGTGGCAGCTAATTTAGATAAATAATACCAAGGAAAAATAGTGTTATCGTATCAAAATGAAGACCAAATGTTAAGAAAAAATATTAATTTTCAAGAAATTGGGTTTTAAATATGCAGCATCAAAAACTTTGCAAAGGCCTGTGCCCGTATGTAAACATTAATTGTAAAAAATAATTAGCTCGGCTATTGCCGTTTACAATTATTATTCAGATATTTGCACACTCTTAAAAAAATTAAGCGGACGATATTAACAACTATATTTACAAGTCATGTCAAGAGTTTGTGATTTAACAGGAAAAAAAGCAATGGTAGGTAACAACGTTTCTCACTCGAACGTTAAAACCAAACGCAAATTTTACCCAAACCTACAACTTCAGAAATTTTATATCCCTGAAGAAAACCGTTGGATTACGTTGAAAGTTTCTACTTCAGCGATTAAAACCATCAACAAAGTGGGTATTAGCGAAGCAATTAACCGTTTCGTAAAAAAAGGATTTTTGTAAAAAACATTAACTGTTGAGATTAACAGTTTTCAATTTATAATAAAATGGCAAAAAAAGGTAACAGAGTTCAGGTTATTTTAGAATGTACTGAACATAAAGAAAGTGGCATGCCAGGTATGTCTAGATATATTTCTACCAAAAACCGTAAAAATACTACTGAAAGATTAGAATTGAAAAAATTCAATCCAGTATTGAGAAAAGTAACCGTACATAAAGAGATTAAATAAGGCTGAAGGTAAAAGGCTTAAGGCTGAGGGTTTAACCGCTCATTCAATCCTTCTATCATTCAATCATTTAAAATTATAAGAACATGGCAAAGAAAGTAGTTGCAACCCTTAAAACAGGTACAGGTAAAGAATATTCGAAAGTAATCACAATGGTAAAATCACCAAAAACAGGTGCTTACTCATTCAAAGAACTTATCGTACACAACGACCACGTAAAAGATGCTATTGCATCTAAATAAGGTTAATATTTTTTAATATAAAATATTACAGGCCGTTCCGTTTTTAACCGGAAGGGCTTTTTTTGTTATATCAAATTTTAGACATGGGTTTATTCGATTTTTTCAAAAAGAAAGAAACTGCGCCTGAAGCTCAGGAAGCGCTGGATAAAGGTTTAGAGAAAACCAAAGATGGTTTCTTTAACAAAATCACCAAAGCCGTAGCAGGAAAATCTTCTGTTGATGATGAAGTTCTCGATAATCTGGAAGAGGTTTTGGTTACCTCTGATGTGGGCGTAAGCACCACCTTAAAAATCATCAAACGCATTGAAGAGCGCGTTGCCAAAGATAAATACCTGAATACCAATGAGCTTAATTTTATTCTCCGTGATGAGATCCAGTTGTTGCTATCAGAAAATAACAGCAATGATTTCCGTCAGTTCGAATATGGCGATCATAAACCTTATGTGATTATGGTGGTTGGTGTAAATGGCGTGGGTAAAACCACCACCATTGGTAAACTGGCCCATAAGCTTAAAGAATCGGGCTTAAAGGTTGTTTTAGGTGCCGCCGATACTTTTAGGGCCGCAGCCGTTGACCAGATTAAACTTTGGGGCGAACGCGTAGGCGTAAGGGTGGTAGCGCAGGCCATGGGATCGGACCCAGCTTCGGTTGCTTTTGATACCTTACAATCGGCCGTGGCCAATAATGAGGACGTTGTGATTATCGACACTGCCGGCCGTTTGCACAACAAAATCGGCTTGATGAACGAACTGGGCAAAATTAAACAGGTGATGCAAAAGGTGGTACCCGGCGCACCGCACGAAATTTTATTGGTATTAGATGCCTCTACCGGACAAAATGCCTTTGAGCAGTGCAAACAGTTTACAGAAGCTACGGATGTAAATGCATTGGCCATTACCAAATTAGATGGAACAGCAAAAGGCGGTGTGGTAATCGGCATCTCCGATCAGTTTAAAATTCCGGTTAAGTATATTGGTGTGGGTGAGAAAATAAACGACTTGCAACTCTTTGATAAAAAAGATTTTGTGAATAGTTTGTTTAAATAGCACTTCGTGTTTGATTCCACTGATTTAGGGGATTACACCAATTAGTGGATTTCGCGGATTTTATATAGATTTATATATGATCGAATATGAAAAAGACACTTTAACACAAGTTATTATAGGCTGTTGCTATGAAGTTCATAATCAGTTAGGCCCTGGATTTCTGGAGAAAATATACGTGAATGCGCTAAAAATTAAACTCCAACAAGCAGGTTTAAACTACATTGCAGAAAAGGAATTTAATGTAATATTTGAGCATATTATTATCGGAAAATTCAGATGTGATCTCCTTGTCGAAGATAAGGTAATTGTAGAGTTGAAATCCGTGACTGGCTACCAACCTAAGTTATTTCAAAGTCAACTTATATCATACTTAAAAGCCAGTAAAATTAAAACAGGATTATTGATTAACTTTGGCAACACAAGCTGCGAAGTAAAACGACTGTCCGTTTAAATATACCATCGATAATCACCTAAATCGGTGTAATCATTTTATATCGGTGCTATCACACATAACATGAATACCAAAATAATAAAAAAAGCTACGGTTAAACAACCTAAGATTAATGTAATCACATTAGGCTGTTCAAAAAACATATATGATTCTGAAGTATTGATGGGCCAGTTGCGCGGCAACAACCTCAACGTTACCCACGAATCTGATAAAATGGGTAAAGATGATATCGTGGTAATTAATACCTGCGGTTTTATCGATAATGCCAAACAGGAATCAATTGACACCATTCTGCAGTTTAGCGAACTGAAAGAAGCGGGTAAAATTGGTAAAGTGGTGGTCACTGGCTGCCTTTCCGAGCGTTATAAACCAGAACTGGAATCGGAAATTACCAACGTAGATGCCTTTTTTGGCACTAACGATTTACAGAATATTCTGCACGAGCTGGGTGCTAACTACAAACATGAACTGATTGGCGAACGTTTGCTCACTACCCTATCTCACTTTGCTTACTTTAAAATTGCCGAGGGCTGCAACCGCCCTTGCTCCTTCTGTGCCATCCCGTTAATGCGTGGCAAGCACATGAGCAAGCCAATGGAAGAACTGGTTAACGAAGCAAAAATACTGGCCAAAAACGGCACAAAAGAGTTGATTTTAATTGCACAAGACCTTACCTATTATGGTTTAGACCTATATGGTGTACGCAAGCTCGATGAGCTGATGCGTCGCTTATCGGATGTACCAGGCATTGAATGGATCCGGCTGCAATACGCCTACCCTTCTGGTTTCCCGATGGAAATTCTGGATGCCATGAATGAGCGCGAGAACATCTGCAAATACCTGGATATGCCATTACAGCATATTACTGATAACATGCTGAAATCGATGCGCCGAGGTACCACCAAGCAAAAAACCATTGATCTGGTTAATCAGATCAGAGATAAAGTGCCAAATATTGCCATGCGTACCACATTAATCTGTGGTTATCCGGGCGAAACAGAACGCGATTTCGAAGAAATGAAGGAATTGGTTGCGGAAACCAAATTTGATCGTTTAGGCTGTTTTACCTACTCGCATGAAGAAAAAACACATGCCCATACTCTGATCGACGATATACCCGAAGACGTAAAACAACAACGGGTAGACGATATCATGGAAATACAACAAGGCATTTCATTTGATATTAACCAGGAAAAAGTAGGCAAAATCTTTAAAGTTCTGGTTGATAAAAAAGAAGGGGATTTCTTTGTTGGAAGAACCGAATTTGACTCTCCGGAGGTTGATAATGAAGTGTTGATAGATGCCGCAACAGGTTATGCCGCTAACGGAAGCTTTGTTCATGTAAAGGTTGACAGGGCAGAAGATTTCGATTTGTACGGAACAATTATTTAATCAACAATAGCAAACAAAAAGTCCCAAAAGCATGCTTTTGGGACTTTTTGTTTTAAGGCTTGCGGATAACGATTCTGCATTTTGCAACACCGCTTATATCACGCTACTAGTTTTTAGAAGCTGGTCTGTTTTTAATCTGACTAGGTTTTAACCAGATTTTAGCCCCTTTTGAATTAACATAGTATTTTTCATTTTTTGAATTGATATATACATCAGAGCCATCTGGTGCCATTTTACCTTTCCAGGTTTTATCAGCAACTTTCGAACTACCTTTTACCGCTACTTCAGCCGTTTTATTACCTACCGATTTAGCACCTTTACCAATTGCTTTTCCGGTTTTGTCTAATGCTTTACCTACTTCAGTTTTTTTCTCTTGTGCGCTTACGCTAAGGGTTACACCGCCAATTAAGGCCATTGCTAATAAACCCATTAATAGTTTCTTTTTCATGACAGCTATATTTTTATTTACAGAATAACAGTTGATGGTAACATTTGTTTTATTTCTGTTACATGAATAGAGATAAAGTTTTAAATATTATTTTTTAAGCAGGTAAAGCGAAGTATACAATTGTAATACGGGCTGAACCATCAAAGAGTGAATAAACCTTTTATTAAAAATCTGACTGGCCCAATTCGCCATGCTGAATTCATTTCAGCATCTTTATGACGAAAGACCCTGAAATAAATTCAGGGTGACGACCACCTCAAATTAGTACCTGGCTTAGGCTCCCCAAAGGTACATTATCGAACTTAGGTCAAAATCATTTTTTTTTGGAGCGCAAGGACAATAACAACGGTTAAAGTCTGTTCCCGTGCTCCGCTATATCCCTCCGCTGCGCTTCGGGGATGCCGCTACGCCCGGAGCTAGAAACACAGGTGCTGCAAAGAACAAAGTGCAAGATGGCTAATAATCTGCAAAGCGCAGATTGGTTTTTCACACTACCCCCTCTCAATAAACCTTATTGAAGCGGCTATCCTTTTTGCTGCACAAACCCAAATGTTCCCGCCAACCCTTCGCAAAAAGATAATAGCGGAAAGAAGGACTGCTGTAACCAAAGAGCGGCAAACCCTGATTTACAAATCACTTCTATTCTTTTTCGGAGCGCAAAACCAGTAACTTTGGTTAAAGTCAGTTCCCGTACTCCGCTATATCCCTCC
>Ga0182008_10000322_pt1 | contig 37721 bp, 24 predicted proteins | sample Sormic07211129_1_FD_120482 | JGI IMG/M metagenome (GOLD analysis project Ga0182008, IMG submission 120482) | Rhizosphere microbial communities from Sorghum bicolor, Mead, Nebraska, USA - 072115-129_1 metaG | ecosystem: Host-associated > Plants > Roots > Rhizosphere | place: USA: Nebraska...
CCCAGTATAGAAAGATCCGGAAAGATCACCCCACCGCCTGCGGCCACATTACCTTCGTTAACCATCGCCCCATATTCAGCCGCATTAAGCACACCTATACGACGCGATACATCCTGAATCCCGTAATTGCTGTTGATCGAAAACTCCGTCTTTTGATTCCGGCTACCCGCTTTGGTCGTCACCACAATAACCCCGTTTCCACCTTTAAGCCCGTAAATAGCCGTAGTAGCCGGATCTTTCAAAACATTAATGGACTCAATGTCCGAAGGATTAATGGAGTTCAGATCACTGAGAGATTGAATAGAACCATCAACCACAATTGTCGGGTCATTACCAGAAAAAGAAGGGATCCCTCTCACCAATACCGAGGGCTTTGCACCCGGAGAGCCTGGCTGAATCACCGTCACCCCAGATGCCTGCCCCTGTAATGCCTCCTCGGCACGTACCGCATTCAACTTTTTAATATCTGCACTCTTAATAACCGAAACCGCACCCGACACATTGGTCACCTTTTGAGTACCGTAGCCCACCACCACCACTTCATTAAGTGATTTTAAGTCGTCATCTAACACGAAATTCTGAACACCAGCAGCAGATACCGTTCTTTCGACCGTTTCCATACCAGTGTACGATACCACGATCACACTGCCGGCCCGCGACACATTAAGGGCATAATTTCCATTTACATCTGTTACTGTACCAGATGAGGTACCTCTGACCACAATAGAGGCCCCAGGGATTGCTTGTCCGTTGGACTTTTGGGTAACTTTACCAGTTAAGCGGAGCGACTGCGCATAGGCCGCATTAACAAAACAAAATAGCAAAGCTAGACCCGCAAGAAACTTGAATTTAAATTGCATGGGTTTTTTATTAGTTTATAATTTGGTTTAAAGAAAGCGCAGACAGCGCCTTTCATGGGAACCAAAAGTAGGCCTACAGAACTGGAATCAGCAATTTCGGACTACATCACTGCTACACAGGGCTAAAAAAAGTCATAAAAATAACGATCTTCGGCTATACCATTATAAGCCCGATAAATGACACCCTATACCCGGTATAAATTACTGCTTTTTAGATTTTTACTTTCCACAATTCTTGTTGCGGCAGGCAGCTATGCCTTCGCGCAAGCCTACATCGCGCAGCGAAAAACCGTCAATTACCAAAAAGAACAATACAACGCGGGCACGCAGAACTGGAAAATCAGACAAGATACACAAGGCCGTATGTTCTTTGCCAATAACGAAGGTGTACTTACCTTTGATGGCGCCAACTGGCAGCTGTTTCCGCTCCCCAACCGTACCATTGTGCGCTCCCTGGAGTTTGGCCGCGACCATAAGCTCTACGTAGGCGGACAAGATGAGATCGGCTATTTCTCGCCAGGAAAAAACGCTGCATTGGTTTTCACCTCCCTTAAGGAACTGATCCCTGTCACAGACCGTGTATTTTCAGACCTATGGGATATTGTAGCCTATGGCGATGACATGTTCTTCAGATCCAACAACAAACTATTTAAATACAGCAAAGGCAAAATGACCGTGTACAATAGTGAGTCATGGGCATTCATGGGTACTGCACAAGGCAAACTGCTCGCGCAGGATGAACAAAAAGGACTTCTGGAATATAGAAACAACAGCTGGCAGCCGCTCATGAGCAAGAAAGAGCTTCCCGCAGGATGTTATATCACCTCCATTTCTCCCTATAACAATGCCTCCAGCCTCGTGACCACCGTACGCAACGGCGTTTTTTTACTGAACGGCAAAACTATGCGCACCTTTAACCTGAGAGGGTTTAATATAGATAACCATCAGCACTTTTCTGCAGCCACTGCACTGGACGATGGAACTTTTCTACTCAGCACTTACCAGAACGGCATTTACCAGGTGGATCCTACTGGCCTGATCATGGAAAACATCACCAAAAAGGAAGGTCTGCAAAATACGTTCGTACGCAGTATATACACCGATGCCAGCCACAACGTATGGCTCGGCCTCGATAACGGCATAGATTATATAGCCTATAATAATGCAGTGAAGCACATCAGCCCGGCCATATTTAAAGATGGCAGCGGATACGCAGCAGTCCTTCACCACAACAGCTTATACTTTGCCCTGTCAAATGGCATTTACCAGGTACCCCTTACCGATATCGGCGACCTCAGCACCCTGAAAAACAACTTCCAGACAGTTGCCGGAGGGCAAACCTGGAATATCGCCGCCGTTAACGGGCATTTACTTGCCGGGCGGGAAGAAGATATGCTCGAAATCAAAGAAGGCAAGATATCGCAGGTTTCCAGAGCCACCGGTTTTTGGATATTTAAACCACTCCACCTGCCAGGCAGCAAAGCTCTTATAGCAGCAGGCAATTACTATGGAGTACGCCTGTTTGAAGATACAGGCACAGGATATACCGACAAGGGCAACCTGGGTAAATACCGTGAGTCGGCACGGTTCCTGCAGGTAGACAGCACCAATACCATCTGGACATCACACCCCTACCGTGGCATCTACCGGATCACCCCAGGTTCCGGCGCCCTGAAAAATTACAACATCAACAATGGGCTGCCCTCCACCTTCAATAATTTTGTATTCAAAGTAAAGGAAAAAATAGTGGTTGCAACCGAAAAAGGTATTTATGAATATGACCGCACAACCGACCGGTTCAAGCCATCGCAACGCTTCGCAAAAATATTCGGCACACGCGGAATCAGGTATTTACAGGAAGATCCTGCCGGCAATATCTGGTTTGTAGAAGGTAAAACCCTTGGTGTGGTCGACTATTCCTCCAGGCCCGCCATCATCAACTTCCCCGAGCTGAACAACCGTATTTTAAGCGGCTTTGAGAATGTGTATCCCATTAACAACGAAAATATCTTTGTAGGCGCCGAAAATGGCTTTTATCACATCAACTATGCAAAATACAAACAAAACATCCGTCCTTTAGAGGTATACATCCGCGGTGTAAGATCGGCTTCAGGTACCGACAGTGTCTTATTTGGAGGCTACAGCCTCCTTATACCAAACAAAAACAAACGTTCGGCTTACGCCATTCCACATCTCGACCATGCTTTCAATTCCTTACATTTTGAATACTCTTCACCCGTATTTGAAGAACAGTCAAATGTAGAGTACAGCTATATGCTCGAAGGCTTTGACAAGACCTGGTCTGAGTGGTCAAAAAAGACAGACAAAGATTACACCAACCTGCCCTCCGGTACCTACAGCTTTAAAGTCAAAGCACGTAACCACCACAACAACGAATCGGAAGTGGGCACCTATGCCTTTTACATGAACCCACCCTGGTATCAAACCAGCTGGGCTTATGGATTCTATATTATTGTAATTGCAAGTACACTGTACCTCTTTTATAAACAACAGGAACAGCGGCATTTACTAAAACAAGCAAAAGAACTGCAGCTGCAGCAGCAAAAGAATGACCAGGAGCAACGGCAACAGGCACACCTGCACCAGCTGGAACTGGAAAGATCAGACAAAGAACTGGTCAATCTGAAAAACGAAAAACTGCAGGCGGAGATAGAACACAAAACCTCCGAGCTGGCCTCCTCAGCCTTAAATCTTGTACAGCAAAAAGAGTTTTTGGCAAAAGTAAGAGATGAACTGCAACGACTTCAACAAACAGGCAAAGACAATGTAGAAGTCGCTGAAATTAAAAAGATACAACGTATGCTCACCAAAGAAGACAAACTGGGCGAACAATGGCAGCAGTTTTTCATTCACTTTGATAAAGTCCATGCCGGCTTTCTGTCGATGGTAAAAGAGCGTTACCCCAGCATTAACCAACAAGAACTAAAACTTTGTGCCTACCTGGTCATGAACCTGTCCAGCAAAGAAATCGCCCAGCTTATGGCCATATCGGTTCGTGGCGTGGAGATCAGCCGTTATCGTCTGCGTAAAAAACTGCAGATCCCAACAGAAATGAATTTGTTTGAATTTCTATTCAAAATACGGCAGGAATTGATGAAATAATTAGCCTATACCTTCAGTGATCTCTTCCAATATCTCAAAAGCACATTCAGCCATTTTGTTTCCTTTATTGTCCAGCAAGGGGTTAACCTCTACCACTTCAAAACACACCACCTTTTGCGCACTTATAATTTTATTCAGAATCGTAATAATTTCCTGCTCATCAAAACCTTTAGCTACCGGCGTTCCCGTTCCATAAGAGATCAAATCACAATCCATACTGTCCACATCAAAAGATATATAGATCATATCACAAGCAGAGAGTTTCTCCAGCGCCTCTTCCACACACTCGTGTAATCCTCTGAAACGCACTTCCTCTACCTTATAATTCTTAATGCCCAGATGCTGCATTTGAATATCCTCAGCTGCCTCCGTATCCCTAACACCGAAGTAAATCAAATGATCCGGTTTCAGTTTCGGTTCCCCGGTACCTATTGTTTTTAAATTCTCCCATAAAACCAGGGTTTCCCCTGCAACATCATTGACCTGACAATTCAAATTATCATTGCCCAGAGCAGCCGCCAAAGGCATGCCATGTATATTTCCAGACGGAGAGGTGTAGGGCGAATGCAGATCCGCATGAGCATCTATCCAAACCACGCCCAGCGTACTGTCCGGATAAGCCGCCTTGATTCCGCTGATGGTACCCAGAGCAGAAGAATGATCTCCGGAGAATACGATTGGAAACTCCCCTTCTGTTAAAGTACGCTCTACGGTTTGGGCAACCCGGGTACATTGCTGCACCACATGCTCAATTCTTTTAGCAAAAGAGTTCCTGTCTTTATTATAAATCGTTTCATTATGCGTCTCCACATCAACAAAAGGGAAATTATTAAAGTACTCACTGCCTTTATTAATTGCTGCAATTTCAATCGCATCTATCCCCATGTCAGATCCCCGCGTACCTGCGCCAATATCAGACCTGTTTTTAATAAGCCGAATTCTTTTCCTCATTACGCAAAATCCAACAGAACTTCCTCAATAATCAGCAAACACTCCTTGATTTGTTCCGCCGTAATCACCAAAGGCGGCGCCAAACGGATCTTGTTGCCCTGCGTAGGTTTAGCCAGCAAGCCCTTTTCTTTAAATTTAACACAAATATCCCAGGCCAGATCAGACTCTTCCGTACAATTGATCACAATGGCATTCAGTAAACCTTTACCTCTAACCAACTCAATAACGCCGGTCCTTTTAGCAATGCCCTCAAGCCCTTTGCGAAACAGTTCACCAAGTACCTGGGCGTTTTCAGCCAGTTCTTCATCAATAACAACCTGCAAAGCCTCCAGCGCCACAGCACATGCCAAAGGGTTTCCTCCATAAGTAGAGCCATGTTCGCCCGGTTTTATCGTCAGCATCACCTCATCATTGGCCAAAACCGCCGATACAGGTAATACCCCACCCGAAATTGCTTTACCTAATATTAAAACATCAGGTTTACTATCTTCATCATCACTATGTATATCATAGGAAGCCAGCATACTGCCTGTGCGGGCAATCCCGGTCTGAATCTCATCCGCGATGAACAACACATTATAGGCTTTACAAAGCGCTTTGATACGAACCAGATAATCACCATCCGGAACAACAACACCAGCTTCCCCCTGAATAGGCTCCACAATGAAACCCGCTATATTTTTATCGGCCTTTAAAAGCGTTTCAAAAGCATCCGAATCATTATAAGGAACATGAACTATCCCCCCTACAAAAGGCCCGAAATCTTTTGTCGCACTCTCGTCGTCAGAAGCCGAGATAACCGATATCGTCCTGCCATGAAAATTTCCCCTGGCAAAAACTATTTTGGCCTGATTGGCAGGAACACCCTTCACCTGGTATGCCCATTTCCTGCACAATTTCATCGCACTCTCTACAGCTTCTACCCCCGAGTTCATAATCAGTGCCTTATCAAAACCGAACAGTTTACAAATAAACTCTTCAAAAGCACCCAGCTGATCGTTATAAAAAGCACGGGAAGTCAGCGTTAATTTTTCCGACTGACGCATTAATGCTTGTATAATTCTTGGATGACAGTGCCCTTGATTAACGGCAGAATATGCCGAAAGAAAATCATAATATTTCTCACCTTCCACATCCCATAAAAAAACACCTTCCCCTCTTTCCAGTACTACAGGTAAAGGATGGTAATTATGCGCACCATATCTGTTTTCTTTTTCTATTAGCTCTTCGCTTTTAGTTAAATTCGCTGAAAATCTCATTGCTGTTTGTTATTTGGTTGTCGCGAAGATAACATTATTTATTATTTTTAAGCACAAAAAATAAAATTTGACTTTTAAATCGAGTAAAAAAACATATTTAACTCAAAACACCGTTAATAAGAAAAAACATAATCAAAACAAAGAATGGATCACCTAGATGAATTTGATATTCAAATTTTAAAACAACTTGAACAAGATGGACGAATGGCCTATTCCGCTATCGCAAGCACACTTGGCATATCGAACACCATGGTCCATCAAAGAATCTCCAGATTAACCGAACAAGGCATATTAACCGGCATTAAGCCGGTTTTAAATGAAAAAAAAATCGGTTATGACTGGGGAGCATTTACAGGCATTACGCTCGAAAAAGACCACGATTCAAACCGTATCATTGAAGAATTAAAGAAAATACCAGAAGTAACAGAGTGTTATTACATCACAGGTACCTACACCCTTTACTTAAAAATTATCGCCAAAAACCATGAACACATGAGACAGGTGCTCTACGAAAAAATAGATAATATACCAGGTATTGCCAAAACAGATTCCATTATTGAACTCGGCTGCGCATTTAGAAGGAACATTATTTTGTAACCCTGAGCCAGGATCTACACACGTGAAATAGATCCAGTGGTACTTTGCTGTCCACAAACAACATTTATATAAAAAGAAAACAAAAAGAAATAACGAATTATATAAGCGATAAATATTTTCAAAATTTATCGTTTTAAATAAATAAAACAATACTATAAATTAATATAATTTTACCTATATTTATACATCCAATTTAACACACATAGATTCAATATATTGAAATCGAAAAATTAAATTGACATCAAAGTTCCTCACAGTTAAACATTCTCCTTTTGATAAATACCTCTTTAAGTATCTTATCAAAGATTAAAACAGACAACCATTTATGAGGTTGTGGCATCTATTTTCTCCTATACTTCTTTGTCTTTGAAGGTATTCATTTTGAATGCTCTCTTCCGTTCCTGCTCTTTAAACCCGCTTGTTCTTCTTTCGCAAACAAGTAAAGTATAAAATTCACATTCAACGAAAATATAAACCATTAAATCACCCTTCATCATGAAAAGATTCATCATCTCCATGGGCATCGCCCTTTCTATTGTAGCCTTTACTACAACTTTATTTGCACAAGCTACTGCCACCGCAAATGCTTCAGCAACCATTGTTACCCCAATCAGTATCACGAAAAACACGGATATGAATTTTGGCAATGTCGCAACAAATGGTACCGTTGGTACTGTTGTACTCGCTCCAGACGGAAGCCGTACATCAACCGGAGGCGTAACCTTACCCGCAACAGTAGGTACCGTAACCGCTGCTTCTTTTGCTGTTGCAGGATCAGGATCCTATACTTACGCTATTACGCTTCCTACATCTGTGGTTATATCCAACGGCGTAAATGTGATGACTGTTGACACCTTTACCAGTTCACCTGCAACTACAGGCACGCTGACTGCAGGTGCACAAACGCTCACCGTAGGTGCCACCTTAAATCTGATCGCTTCGCAGGTTGCAGGAACCTATACTTCTGCTACCCCATTTTCTGTGACCGTAAATTACAATTAACACACCAATATGTAATATCCTGGTTAATAGAAAGTATTAGCCAGGATATTCTTGGAATTTATACATCATCCTATTTACTATGAAAAGTATGCGAATTGAACCACTTAAAATAAAATGGCTCCTAATTTTTATTTTAACCTGTTCAGGATTTCTGATGTGTGCAAAAGAAACATCTGCCCAGGGAAATCTAATCATTATTCCACGAAGAGTGGTTTTTGATGGCACAAAAAGGACACAAGACCTCAATTTAGCCAATACAGGTACAGATACAGCTAAGTATCTGATTTCTATTATTCAGTACCGGATGTTGGAAGATGGCAATTTTCAAGAAATCACCAAACCTGACACCAGTCAGAATTTTGCAGACAAAAATTTCCGTTTCTTTCCCAGAAGTGTAATTCTTGCACCCAATGAAGCGCAAACCATAAAAATCCAGCTGATCAACACCAGTGATTTGCAGCCTGGTGAATACCGGTCCCACTTATATTTCAGGGCTGTACCGAATGACAAGCCCCTTATTGACAAAGCAAATGAAAAACCTGAAAATGCAATATCAGTTCGGTTAGTTCCAACATTTGGTATTGCAATTCCTGTGATCATACGTAGAGGAACTTCTACAAGTAAAGTTACATTTTCCGCATCATCTATAGAAAACACACTACAGGGCGCCAATCAGTTAAAATTAACTTTTATGCGGACAGGTAATATGTCGGTATATGGGGATATCACGGTAAATTATATTTCACCTGAGGGTAAAATCATCCAAGTCGGTATGGCCAGGGGATTCGCTGTTTACACCCCAAATACAATTCGGCATTTCACTCTTGGTTTAGATAAGAATACAAATATAGATTACCATAAAGGCAAGTTACATATCGTATATACCACTTCTCCAGAGGATAAATCGATTAAAATGGCTGAAACAGAATTGGCATTACTTTAATAGTAGATGATCACCTATGGCGTTACGACATGACAATATAAGCGTTAAAAACCATGAAAAGAAAAGCCAAATCTGTTTCACTTTGCCGAAGTATTCTGACTGGTTTTCTGCTTATTTTCATAAGTACACAGCTAAGTGCACAAAGCGTAACCAATTATGCATTTACACCTACAACGAACACTTTTACGCCAATATCCAGTCCTATCAATACTACTGGATGGACAGGTAATACGGATGATGGTGTTTCCGGACTGATTCCAATTGGGTTCGATTTCTGGTATATGGGTACTCGTTATACCAATATAGCAGCAACTACCAATGGCTGGTTTTCCCTTGGTACCATTCCAACAGATTATATATTTACCAACAGTTTATTTTCTGGGGGTGCCCCACGCCCCGTCATAGCCCCGCTCTGGGACGATCTTGATGTTGTTGCAACCTCAAACGTCACTTATCAAACCACTGGTACCGTGGGCAACCGCATATTTACGATCCAATACCTCAATACAAAGTGGAATTACCGGGCCACTGCCGCTGTAATTTCATTTCAGGCAAATCTTTACGAAAGCACAGGTAAAATTGAATTTGTTTACCGGTCAGAAACTAAAGCAGCAAATGCAGCTTCAGCTTCTATTGGAATCACGGCAACGGCGATAGGAATAGGGAACTTTCTTTCTGTAAACAATGCTGGAACGAGTGTGAGTTCATCCATTGAAGCTAACATAACTACTAAGCCTATAACAGGAAAAAAATACACCCTTACACCACCAATATTAACAGCACCAGGCAGCCTGACATTTACCAGTATTGGCAATACGGCGATGACTTTAAACTGGACCGACCTCTCTTCAACTGAAACTGGTTTTGTCATTTACCGTTCAACAGATGGAACCAATTATTCTTTTGTAAGTCAAACAGCGGCAGGCGCCAGTTCTTCTGTGCAATCCGGATTAACTATAGGCACTACTTACTACTGGAAAATATACGCACTTTCCGAAGGTGGGTTAAGTACAGCTCTGGCAGGAAGCCAGGCTACCTTATGTAATGGTCCTGTAATTTCACAGCTCCCAACCACTAATCTCATTTCTTATTATAAATTTGAAGGGAATGCCATTGACGCTACCGGCAACAATAACGGAACATTTCAGGGAGGTACACCAACACAAACTGCAGACCGCTTTAACAACACCAATAAAGCTTATACTTTCAATGGAAGCAGTAATTATATTTCCGCAGCCAATGCCTATGTAAATCCCAGTACAGTGAGTGTTTCTGCCTGGTTTAAAACCACTACGACAATAGGAGGCGCATTGGTTGGTTTTTCAAGTATACTAACTGGCGGGGGCGGTAGCCGGGACCGTTTCATTTATATGACCAGCACAGGAGTTTTATATTTTGGCGTGGCACCAGGTTCTGTAAAAAAATACGTGAGTACAACAACTGCTTACAACGATGGAAACTGGCACCTTGCTACTGGTACAGTCGGTGCAAGTGGTTTAAAATTATATGTTGATGGCAGTTTGGTCATCAGTGATGCAACGGTTACCAGTGGTGAAAGTTATACCGGTTTCTGGCGAATCGGGTACAGCGATCTATCTACCTGGCCAAACGAGCCTGCCAGTTATTATTTTCCCGGAACCTTAGATGATGTAGTGATCTATCATAGAGAGTTAACCGCTGCAGAAGTAGCCATTTTATACAATTCCCCTGATGGGGCTGGAAGCAACTCTCCTGTTTGCGCTGGAAGTTCACTTAATCTTACGGCAACAACTGTAGCAGGAGGCAGCTATTCCTGGACCGGTCCGAACAGTTTCACTTCTGCGTTGCAGAACCCGGTTGTTAGCTATTCAGCAGCAGCAGCGGGCGTTTATACGGTTCAGGTAACTGCGGCAGGTTGCATCACTCCTGCTACTGCATATGTATCAGTTACCTCAACAACTGCTGCCGGCCAATGGACTGGCAACGTAAGTACAGACTGGGGCACCGCTGCCAACTGGTGTAACGGCATTCTCCCTACTTCTACCACTGATGTCACCATTACTTCCACAGCCACCAGAATGCCCTCCATAACCACTAGTGTAAGTTGCAGAAACCTCACCTTGAATACAGGCAGTACATTAACGCTCGGCAGCGCCGGAACTTTAAACATTGCCGGTACCCTAGCCAATACCGGAACTTTTACCAACACCGGTACGGTCAATTTTAATGGTACCGGCGGGCAACAGACTTTTTCTGGGGTATCTTCTTTCTTTAATTTAACACTGAACAACAGTGCTGGTCTTCTTTTACCTTCAGCCATTGTCCTTGCTGGGAACCTAACCATTTCTGCGGGTACACTCGTTGCAAATAACTTCAATATTGCCATTGCCGGTAACTGGACAAACAATGTATCTCCAAGTGCTTTTACCGCTGGAACTGCTACAGTAACTTTTAACGGTATTACAGCGCAAACCATCGGGGGAACATTTGTTACCAGCTTTAATAATTTTACAGTCGCAGGTACCTCGAATACCGTTACATTAAATGCGAATGCCAACATTGCTGGCAACCTTTCTGTATCCAGTGGAACATTGGACCTCTCTACCTTTTCGGCCAACCGGGCAACAGCTGGGGGTACACTTACTGTAGCCAATAACGCCACGCTAAAAATAGGCGGCACCAATACTTACCCAACCAATTACACCACCAATACCTTAGTGGTAGCAAGTACCATAGAGTATTCGGGCACCAATCAAACGGTAGCAAACCAATTGTATGGAAACCTCACCGTTAGCAGCTCCAGCGGAGCAGCAATAAAAACCTTCCCATCAACAGCATTAACGGTGGTGGGTAACCTGAGCAGTAATTTAGGTGCCGGTACTTCAGTTTCCTATACTGCCGGATCAAATATTACCGTCAATGGAAATGTGTCCATAGGTGCCTCCACTACATTTAATGCGAGTAGTTTTTCGCATAGCATTGGTGCCAACTGGGTTAACAATGGGGTATTCAACGGCAGTTCCAGTACGATTACTTTTACGGGTCCTGGAAGTACTGTAAGCGGAACGGGTACTCAGAATTTCAATAATCTAACCATTGCCGCTTCATCAATCGGTTTTTCTGCCAATAGCATTAGCCTAACGGGAAACCTGGCCACTACTGGTTCTGGTTCATTCACTCAGCTTTCTGGCGGAACAATTTTAATGTCCGGCACAGGCACTACTATTAACGGCTCCGGAATTTCACCTGACAATCTTACTATCAGTGGTACAGTAAGTACTTCATCTGCTTTGGCCATCATGGGTAACTTAACTGTTAGCGGCAGTTTTACCTCAGGCGCCACTATTTTCGCGATGATTGGCGCTTCAAAAACGATATCTGGTACAGGCACCATAAGCTTCAGTACGTTATCCATTCCGGGTTCCGTGACTACTAACGCCAATTTCTCTGTTTCTTCTGCCCTTGCGGTTAATGGGAGTTTGTCTGCTACAGCAGGAACTGCAACTTTTACAGGTACATCTAGTTTAAGTGGAACAGCGAATCTTTTCAATACCACCGTAAATGGAACCTCATTGCAATTAACTGCCAATTCTAATCTGGGTGTAGCCGGGGTATTAACCATAACTGCCGGCATATTAAATGTAACTACAACCGCACCCAATACGGTCAATTTCAATAGCACCGGGGCACAGGATATCAATGCAATTACTTATAGTAACCTCACACTATCTAACGGAAACGGCAAAACCGCCCTTGCTGCTTTAACGGTAAATAATAGCCTTACGATTGGGAGTGGCACTACATTTATACCTGGAGCTTTTACGCATTCTATTTATGGCGACTGGAATAATTCAGGCATTTTTACTGCTGGTACCAGCACGATACAATTTCTTGGGAGCCAAAATTCGAATATTTCAGGCGCAACCACCTTTAACCAGTTAACCGTTAACAAAGCAAATGCTTCTATTGCTTTAATCCTTCAAAACAATGTTTCGGTCTCAACAGCAAATATGACCACTGGAACCCTCCTGGCAGGAACGAATACATTAACCATAACCACCACAAGAACCGGTAGTGGTAAAATGCTGGGTTATATCCAGCGGACCCATCTTTTTACGACTGGTGTACCCTATGCTTTTGAAGGCCCCCAGAATACCATCACTTTCGCTACTGTACTTGGGGTAACTACAATAACCGTTTTTATTACAGAGAACCCCATTCCTGATTTTCCTTTTGGAGGCTCTACCAACGAAGAATATAACATAAGTGTTCCTTCAGGAATATACATTGCCACACTCCGTTTGGATTATGATGACGATGAACTCAATGGAAACAATCCATCAACTATGACCTTGTGGAACTACAACGGATCTTCCTGGGTCAATATTGGCAAAACAGGCAGCAGTACTATTGATAGATATGTTGAACAAAGTGGACTAACAAATATTACCAACCGCTGGACCCTGTCAGGTGCTTCCAATGTAGTACAATGGAATGGAAGCGTAAGTACCGACTGGAATACAGCCGCCAACTGGACTGTCCTTCAGGGCTCTGCATCAAGACCTCCAGCTGCCACTGATATTGTAAATTTAGGAACCATGGCCTTTACCAATCAACCAACGATTAGTAATACAGTAACTGTTAAGAATATAAATTTTGGAAGCGCACAGGCAGTAACCCTTTCTATGGCAAGTGGTGGTTCTCTTACTTCCGGTGATATAAAGGGGAGCTGGAGCAGCAATATCACCCATACTCTTAATGCAAATGGTCAACTTATCACTATTAACGGGAACCTGCGGCTTAGCGATGATATAAGCGGCCATGCCATTAACCTTAGTATTGGTTCTGGTACCGTAAATGTAGCGGGATCGCTTATTCAGTCTGGTGGTGCAAACATTGTTTTTAACGGGGCAGGTAACCTGGGTATCGCATCGGATTACAACTATGCTAGTGGCACATTTACTCCAGGAACTGGAACGGTTACTTTTAGTGGGGCCAGCAACCAAATCATTGGGCCGGTTAATTATTATAATCTGGCCATTAATAAGTCGGCCTCTTCTGCATCAATTAATGATTCTACCATCATTAGTGGTAATCTGGGCATAATTGCTGGTGAGTTAGATAACCTGTCTACTACACGAATTACTGGTAATGTGACCATTTCTTCTGGCGCGACATTCCACAATCAAAGCCTTTTACATGTTGGCGGCAACTGGCTCAACAATGGTACATACAATGCTTCTGGCGCCAGTATATTCTTTGATGGCACAGGGACACAAACCATTTCTGCCAGTACCTTCAATAATTTCAATTTAAATAAACCAGTTGGCACTACGGCAATCCAGACTGGAGATGTGGTTATTACGGGAAATGTGAATATCATTTCCGGAACACTGGATATCCAAACGTACACCTGCAGCCGGAACGTAGCTGGTGGTTCGGTTACTGTAGGTAATCCGGGCACCATCATTATTGGAGCTAATAATGCTCCTGTTAATTATGCTGCATATACCCTGGCCAGTGCCAGTACGATTATTTTTAATGGAACCGCCGCCCAGAACCTTGTGTTACCAGGAATTAGCGTTGGCAACCTGATATTCAGGAATGGTGGAATTAAAACACTATCTGCATCCATGTCCGTAAAAGGTGACCTGACCATCGAAAGCGGTGCTACCTTAGATGGGGGAGGCACTACCGTTACGCTGTATGGTAATTGGGTCAATAACGGGACTTATACACCTTCTACGAGTACACTTGTATATGCCGGCGCTTCAAAGAATATTACAGGAGTTACTACTTTAAATAATGTAACGATAACCGGTAGTTATACTATTCTGAATAACCTTATATTCAATGGTTTGTTAAATATCACCAATACAGGTAGCTTCAGTGCCGGTAGTACTATCCTTACCACAATGAATGCCAATCTGATAAACAGTGGGGTATTGTATTCTCTGGGAACAACCACTTTTACAGGCAATGTTGTACAAACACTTAGTTTAATCAATGCGGTAACAACAGTCGCCATTACAGTCAACTTTAATGGTACGGCTTCACCTGTACTCAACTCTACTTCCGCACCACAGTTTGGTTTTTTGAATATTAACAATACCGGCGGGATAAATCCAAGTGTGGGGTGGAACATATTGTATTCCTTAACCGTAGGAAGCGGAGCTTCATTTAATGGTGGAAATTCTACTCACAATTTATTAGGCTCCTTAACTAATAATGGCACCATAACCAGCTTGGGTACCTTAAATTTTATTCCCGCATCAACAGTCATCATTAATATGGGCACCACTTTTTCCAGTACTGGTACTGTTGTTTTTGGAGGCGCGGGTGCAACGACCCTAGCGGGGAGTCCAACCTCCTTACGTAATGTTGTAATTTCTAATACCAATGCGGCAGGAATTGCACCTTCCTCTGCATGGACCATCACCAATAATTTTACCATAAACAGCGGGGCCACCCTAAATGCAGGCGGTTACACCCATTTAGTTGCCGGGAACATCTCCAATAGTGGTACGCTGAATGGCAATACTTCTACCTTTACCCTGAACGGCACCGCCACACAGGACATCAACAGTATTTCTCCATTTAATAACCTGACAGTCAACAACACCGCTGGTACAGTTACTTTATCTTCAAATGTTGGCGTCAATGGCGTGCTAAATTTTACTGCTGGAAAAATTCAAACTGGCAGCAACGTACTTACCCAATCCTCAACAGGTAGTGTTACTGGCGCAGCCCAGAATACGGGCTGGGTAAATGGCAAACTCCAGAAAAATGTAACCACTGGCGCCACTTCAAAGACTTTTGAAATCGGTGATCCAGCAAGCTATACCCCACTTTCCCTTAATTTTGCAAGTGTTACCTCCACTGGAGACCTTATTGCATCAACAACCATAGGCGATCATTCCAATATCAACAGTTCCACCATCGATGCCACTAAAAGTGTGAACCGTTTTTGGACGTTAACCAATAGCGGAATCGTTTTAACCAGTTATGGTGTAACCTTTAACTTTTTAGCAGGTGATGTAGACGCTGGGGCTATAACAAGTGCGTTTATGGTAGGGAATTATAGCACAGGATCCTGGACTTATCCAACTGTTGGGCCCCTTACTTCTACGAGTTCTACAGCAACAGGGATTACCGTATTCGGTGATTTTCAAATTGGGGACATGGCTATTTTCACCAAAACCTGGACTGGCGGTGCAGGAACAAACAACTGGGGAGATGCGACAAACTGGAATGTAGTTGGCGTACCTGCCGCTACAGATAACGTAGAACTTACCGGGGCCTTCACCATCAATATTAATGTAGCGGCCGTAACGAAGAATTTATTATTGAACAATGCTGGGCTTGTGTTAACAGTTATGACCGGCAATTCCCTTACCGTTTCGGGAAACCTAACGCTTACTTCTGGTACGTTTAATACAGCAGCAGCATTTCCTACAGTATCAGGCATCATAAACCTTTCTGGTGGCACTGTTGGATTTACAGGTAGTGGCACCCAAACCATCCCAGTGTATAATTACAACAACCTGATCAGCAGTTCAACCGGCAGCCGCGTACTTGCCAGCAGTGGTACCATTGGTATTTCTGGTTCATTTACCCCGGGTACTAATGCGTATACCGTTTCTGGCAGCACGATTGACTTTAACAGCAGCGGAGCACAAACTGTTCCTGCCTTTAATTACAATAACCTTATCCTGGATAATGCAGGAATAAAAACCTTTGGCACTGGTACAGCAGGAATCGCAGGGACTTTAACTATGGCGGGGACTGCCACAACAGATGCAACCACAAATTCTTCTACCATCAGTTATAATGGTACAGCAGATCAAACCATTACCGATATTCCTTATTATAATCTGGATGCCACAAATTCCGGTGGAATAGTAACGTTATCGGATGCCACCATAGGCAATAACCTTAGCATTATAACAGGTACAGTAAGCGTTGGTACAAATATAATAGGGCAAAAAATCTTAGTCGGCAATAACATCACCATAGCCAGTGGAGCTTCTTTAAATGTTACTGGCACTTCTAATGCAACGCACCAGCTTAAAGTTGGCGGTAATGTTACCAACAATGGAACACTCAACTTAAGGCCTGGTGCAAACAATTTATGTAATACCATATTCACTAAAAATGGAGCGCAAACCATTTCTGGATCCGGCACTACCACCAGTTTCAACAACATTACTACTGATATGGGGGGAGTGAACACCAACCATTTGGATGTTACCGCGACTAATTTCTCGGCTCCAAATGGGTTCCTGGCACTCCTTAATGGCACATTCAACCTTAATAATTCCGGACTGAGTATTACACCTTTTACCGCAGACATCCCTGCAGGTAATTTTTTAATCCCCGCTACCGCCGGCTTATGGGTAAATGCAGGGACTATAAATTCACCAAATATGAATTGGACTGTAGCCGGACTGATAAAAGTTACGGGCGGCACACTGAACATGGGCAATACAGCAAACAATCTGGTCATCCCTCAAAGTACAGCAGATTTGGTTGTTACTTCAGGGAACCTAAACCTGGCCTCGGCCATTAGTAACCCAAGCGCCCCATGGACCCTTGATATGCAGGGAGGAACAATGACTGTTAATATGATTGGCAGCACAACTGCAGAGGTTGCTCCATTTAATATGGATGCCGTGGGTAGTGCGCTCAATATGTCGGGCGGAACGATTGTCGTTCAGAATGCAGGCGGGAGCTCAGGTCAAAATTTGGGATATAATAATCTTTCCACCTCAGGAACTGGTTTTACGGGAGGCACCTTACAACTGGGCAACGCCTCAACTGCCACCGCCCAAACCATGCAAATCAATTCTACCAATCCCGTCTATAATTTAACTGTTAACAGCCCAAATGTAGCCGCAATGCTTCAATCCGTAAATTTAACAGTCCGCAATAATGTGACTGTTGGTTCAGGATCCTTCAACATCAATAGTAATGTGCTCGCCATTGGCGGGAGCATCAGTAACAGCGGAACTTTTACCGTAAACAATGGAACCATCCTCATGAACGGAACCGCTGCGCAAACCATTCCTGCATCGGCTTTTGCTGCAAACCTGATCAAGAACCTAACCATAAATAATAGCACCGGAGTAACATTGGCGGGTACCTTAAACCTAAGCGACATCCTTCTGGCCACCAGTGGTTCGTTTAATGCCGGCGGCTACCTCACACTCCTTTCCACAGCAACAAAAACCGCTCTGATTGATGGTACTGGAGCTGGCAGCGTTTTAGGCAATGTAACCATGCAGCGCTATCTTACTGCGGGCTATGGTTACAAATATTTCAGTTCTCCTTTTCAAGGGGCAGCAGTGAGCAATTTCTCCAGTACAGTAGACCTTAATGCCGCTTTCCCCAATTTCTACAATTATATTGAAAACAAGTTGACGACTGGTTTTACAACCTATACCACAACTACAAATACGTTGAATCCACTAGAAGGTTATGCCGCAGATTTCGGGTCATCCACAGCGCAAAAAACGGTAAGTATCACCGGAGTAGTAAGCAATGGAACTATTTCCTCTACCTTATACAATCACAATCAAACTTACACACAAGGCTTTAACCTGGTGGGTAACCCCTATCCATCGCCCATTGACTGGGATGCTTCAAGTGGATGGACCAGAACAAATATCGACAATGCCATCTATTATTTTGATTCCAGTACCACAAGCCAGTACACAGGTGCTTACAGTACTTATGTCAACGGGGTTTCCAGTGATGGCATTGCCGTAAATACCATCGCTTCCATGCAGGGCTTTTTTATCCATGTAAGTGACGGGTCTTATCCCATAACCGGTACGTTAGCCATTAACAACAACGCGCGGGTAAATAATTTATCACCGATTTTCCATAAAACAACATTGAGCTCATTATCTGCACACATAACCCCGCCTACCTTGCTGAGGTTAAGTGCAAACTTTTCCGACAACAGTTCATCTTCTGACCCAATAGTCGTATACTTTAACAACAGAGCAACTCCAGCATTTGATAAACAATTTGATGCCATCAAACTCATGAACATCAATGAACTGCTGCCGAGTTTATATTCTTTAGGAGCAGACTCAAAAAAACTGGTGATCAATGCTTTGCCTGAGGCAAACACCCTTACTGTCATACCGTTGGGTATACAAACCGACAAAGATGGAACGGTGACTTTTGATTTAAGGGACCTGCAACAATGGCCCTTAAACCTGCATTTGTATTTAACCGATGCAGAAAAAGGCACCAATCAGGACCTTCAGCAAATCCCGGTTTATACAACCAGCTTAAAGAAAGGTGCCAATGAAAACCGCTTTTCATTACGTTGTGTTCCATTAAGCGCAACAGGTCAAACAGACAACAAGGATGACATTTATACCGTATACGGCTCGGCAGGAATTTTATACGTAAAGATTAAGCTGGTTAATGAGCAAAAAGGAACCTTAATGATCAGCAATTTGCTGGGCCAGGTTATTTCCTCCAGAGCAATTGACGGGAACGGCGATTACGAGCTGAACGATATGGCAACCAACGTACTCTACATTGTAAGTTTCAGGACGGCGACGGGTATCCATTCACAAAAAATATTAATGACAGGAAGATGAAAGCAGCTATCAATCATAGGCTAAATGTGGGACGGATCAACAGACTTCTGATACTGCCCTTCCTTTTTTTAAGCTACCAGGGCCTTGCTCAGCGCAAAATTTCCGCTTTAGGACCTGAACACCCGCCCCGCCCCATCACCATATATGTTAACCCTGCACAAGGATTAAGTTTTGGTGCCTTTTATCAGGGCAGTTCGGGCGGCACTGTAATTATCTATCCAAACGGATCAAGATCAACAACAGGCAGCGTGATCCAAACCAGTCAAGGCGTTTCTTTTTCACCAGCTATTTTTGAAGTAGACGCAGAACCAGGTACAGTGGTCACCATTAGCAACGGCCCCGATGTTATCCTGACAGGAAGTACCGGAGGAACCGTAAGCCTGCACATCGGAAACGCCGATCTGGGCAGTCCATTCACGACCACCGCAGTATCCCCTGCCCGTACACAAATTAGAATAGGCGGCACATTAACCCTGACCAACCCACTTGCCAGCCCCCCTGGAAATTATAGCGGAACCTTTAGTGTAACATTCATACAGCCTTAAACCGATATTCAATATGGAAAAGCCATATAGCCCTTTTAGAATTTCGGGTCTTTTTATTTTCCTGGCTTTTTTTTTCTTTTATAATAGCGGCAAAGCCCAATCCACTACCACCTACGATGAAGTTTCTGTTTTTTTAAATGTACAGCGCATAGGCGGAACAGATATACCAGCCTTAATCAGTGATCAAACCATCTATTTACCTGTTGCCGATATCTTTGATTTTTTACATGTCAAAAATATTGTTTCAGTAAAAATGGACAGCATAAGCGGTTCTATGATCAGTCCACAAGCCAAATTCATCATAGACAAAACCCATATCCTGTATCTGGACAAAGAGTATAAACTGCAACCAGGCGACCTGGTCCGTACAACAACCAACCTCTATTTAAGATCTGATTATTTCGGCAAGGTCTTCGGTCTGGACTGCAGTTTCAACTTTCGCAGTCTTTCTGTCGTACTGAGTACAGAACTTGAGTTACCCATTCTCATTGAAATGCGGCAGGCGCAAATGCGGAACAACGCCAATCATCTTCGCGGAATAGCGAAAGCCGATACCCTTGTTGGTCGAACTTACCCCTTATTTCATTTTGGCACGGCCGATTATGCCTTTGTTACTTCAACAGACAACCAAAAAGGACCTTCAGATATACGTCTGAATCTGGGCCTTGGGGGAGTAATTGCTGGAGGAGAAACCAATATTATCTTTAATTACCACAATTTAGAACCCCTCGCCTGGCGTCAGCAGTACTACCTATGGCGTTTGGTCAATAACAACAATACTATTGTGAAACAGATTTCGGCAGGAAAAATCCAGGGACAATCCATCGCTTCAATTTATGCACCAATAGTAGGCGCACAAATCACCAATACCCCTACAACCTATAGACGGTCATTTGGAACCTACACCTTAAGCAATCATACCGAACCCAACTGGACAGTGGAGCTCTATGTGAACGGTATACTCATCAACTATGTTAAGGCCGACGCTGCAGGATTCTATACCTTCAACGTGCCGCTTACTTATGGAAATTCTTTAGTTAAGCTTCGTTTTTATGGACCATACGGTGAAGAGCGTACCAGTGAACAGAGTATATCCATTCCATTTAATTTTTTGCCTAAAGGCGAATTTGAATACACAGCCTCCGCCGGTATTGTTGAAGACAGCGTACATAGCCGTTTTTCCCGTGTCAGCGGCAACTACGGATTAAACAAAAATATCAGTATTGGCGGCGGAACAGAGTACCTCTCTTCTATAAGCTCCGGTACAACAATCCCCTTTCTAAATACTTCTGTACGGGTATTACCAAATTTGCTTTTTTCTGCAGAATACGATCATAATGTTCGTGCAAAAGCCTTGTTAAGCTATAATTTATCTTCCGGACTTCAGATTGAACTGAACAACACCTTGTATAAAAAAGGACAAACTGCCATTAACAACACCTTTCTGGAAGACCGCAAAGCCTCGGTTTCCTTCCCCATTAGAGGTAGCAAGATCTCGGCTTATACCCGGATACTGTTGGAGCAATTTGTGTTGCCAAACACAAAATACACCAATGCTGAGTGGCTCATTTCCTCTTCATTTGGCAGTTACAGTACCAGTATAAATACCTATGCCTTGTTTATGGAGCAAAACAGCCCTTATGTATACAGCCTCTTTTCAATTTCTTTGAGGGCATTAAAGAGTATCCTGATCACCCAGCAGTTACAATATGAATATGGGGCAGGAAAGGTCATTGGCATCAAAACCGAACTGGAAAAAAGAGTATTCAGAAATGGATATATGAACGCTTCTTATGAGCAAAACTTCAGTAGCAACATCCGCAATATGGAACTGGGCATCAGGTACGACTTTTCATTCGCCCAAACACGTGCTACTTTACGGAAAAGCAATGAAGTTCTGACCTATCTCCAAGCAGCCAACGGAAGCTTAATATACGACAGCAAATCTAAATATACTGCATTTAATAACCACACCAGTGTTGGCCGTGGTGCGGTTATCCTGGCCCCATATCTGGATATGAACGGTAATGGCCGGCGCGATGCGGATGAGCCCAAAGTTTTAGGATTGAGGATCCACGTAAACGGCGGCCGTGTTGAACAAAGTGTAAAAGATTCTACGATCCGCATTACGGATCTGGAAGCTTACGCCAACTATATCATTGAACTGGATTCTGCCAGCTTTGATATTGTTGCCTGGCACCTGCGTAAGAAAAATTATAGCGTTATCATTGATCCGAATGCTGTCAAAAGAATAGAAGTACCCGTATTGGTATTGGGCCAGGTATCCGGACAGGTCATATTAAAAAACAAGGAAGGTGAAAAAGGCATAGGCCGTATACTCTTTAACTTGTATAATGATAAATCTAAACTCATTGCACATACCGTTTCTGAAACAGATGGTTATTTCACCTATATGGGACTAATGCCAGGTAATTATTCAGCGAGTATAGATACTGGTCAATTAAGCAAATTAGAACTCATCTCTTCTCCCCTTGTACTACCGTTTACCATCATCCGGAATATAGAAGGTGCTCTGGTCGACGGTCTGACATTTGTAATTAAGCAAAAACCAGAAAGTACGCTCCCACTTATAAAAAATTAAAACGCAGTGAAAACCTGAGCGTATTGGCAAGCGGACTATTTTGGGTGCCAGCAATCAGATAAGCAAAATCTATATGAACCAGTTGATATTTAAAACCGGCGCCAATTGTAAAATAACGACGGTTGCCCTTTTGCGGGCTTTCATAAAAATATCCAGACCGGAGTGCAAATTGTTTATTATATAGATATTCCAATCCCGTTGCAATACTTACTTCTTTAATCTCTTCCTTAAAACCACCTGGAGCGTCGCTGAACGATCCAAAGATCCCAGATGGGACCGACTTATCAGGATCCTCACCCTTAACAATTACCCCGTTCACATCGTAGATCGGCCGCGTTGGGACCAGTAATTTATTAAAATCTAACGCAATCGTAAACTGATTAAGGTCGTCCAGCATAAATGTAGAAGCACCGCCAAGCTTCAAGTTAGTAGGAAGAAAATATTTAGGTCCGGTATCCGCATAACTCATTTTGGTACCTATGTTGGAAATACATATACCCAGGGCAAGAACAGCATCTTTACTTAAAAAAACAGTAGATTTCTTAAGATAAGCAGATACATCTACAGCCAAAGCATGAGCAGGTTTTGTATTCTGTCCGGCAGCAAATTGACCAGAAGATAAATTTGACCGGATATACCTTACCGCGGTGCCTAAAGAAAAATTTTCTCCAAACTTTCGGGCAAAGGTTCCATCAATAGCAAATTCACTGGGGTTATAAGTTCCGAGATCTTGTTTATTCAGATCAAACAGTTGGATCTGACCAGCAGAAAAATACCTCAGAGAGGCACCAATTGTATTGATATTATCTAATTTATAATACCCGCTAAGATAGGCCAGATTAATCCCTGAAACCACATTCCTTAGCCATGGGCTGTAGGCCAATGAAAATCCATAATGCTGATCTAAAAAAGCCAGCTTGGAAGGATTAACGCTCATGGCATTTCCATCAGGAAGAACGGCCACGCCTGCATCACCCATCGCCCCTGCTCTCGCATCAGGGATAATCAATAGAAAGGGAACAGCCGTGATGATGTTGTTGGTCTCACTACCATTGGTCTGGGTACCAGGCTGCACGATCTGAGCTTGGAGTTCCTGACAAATTACTGCCAGGGCAAAAAAGCCAAGAACAGCTATTGAAAAATTTCTTAGGTTCATGGCCGGTATTATTTTACAGAATATCAGTAAGTTACAAAAAAATCATATCTTTAAAGAAAATCTCAATAAGATTCTTTCTATTGCTGAGACTGATGAGTCATCAGATGTAACAACAACCAATTATCCTAGTTACACTACACGTATTAACTCTCTTTAAATAACGCCAATAATAAGATGCAACACAATTTAAACAGTAACCTTCTGATTGAAAACAGCTTTCAGCACCCTCTATTCAACGACTATCCTGATCCTGTTTTCACACTTGATCTCAAAGGGAATTTTCTAAGTACCAATAAAGCTTTAATTGATTTGGCCGAATGTACAAAAGAGGAACTTTTTAAATCATCATTTGTGCCTTTTATTCTTCCTGGAGATCTGGAAATGGTTTCTGGTTATTTCCAAAAAACCATCATCGGTAAAATACAGAACTTTGATACCCAAGTAATTAGTGCAAAGGGCAACTTGCGAAGCTTCAATATCACCAATCTTCCGATCGTTATTAATAACGAAGTTATTGGTGTTCATGTAATCGCCAAAGACATCACAGAACGAAAAAATTCGGAGCAGCAGCTCAAGCTTGAACAGAAAAAATACCGAGACCTGTTTAATTTCAGTCCTATACCACAGTGGGTCTATGATCTGGAAACCTTGCGCTTTTTGGATGTTAATAATGCGGCAGTTAAACATTATTGTTATACCAGGGAGGAGTTCCTGGAGATGACGATCAAAGATATAAGGCCAGCTGCAGATATTGAAAGCTTGGAAGCCAACCTGGATCAGGACATTAAACCGGGGGTTTCCAACCAAAATCTGGTTCGTCACCTTAAAAAGAACGGAACCCTAATGCATGTATGTATTGAAGGGAATTCTATCTTTTTCGACGGAAAGAATGCAAGGTTAGTATTGGCAATCGATTATACAGAAAAAATAAAATCCGAGCGGGCATTAGCGGCAAGCGAGAAAAGATTTAAAGCCCTGGTACAAGATGGTTCTGACCTGGTAGCAATTCTTGATTTAGCAGGAAACTACCGATATGTAAGCCCCACTTCAAAAACCATCCTGGGTATAGAAGCAGATGATTACATAGGAAAAAATGCATTTGACTTTATTCATATAGATGACCAGGAAAATTTCCTTCAATACTTTAGTCTGCTAGAAGAACAAAAACGGATTAAAATCCCTCCTTATAGATTTAAAATCGGGGAGGAAAACTATCGTTGGATAGAAACCATAGTGACCAATATGATGGATGATCCAACTGTTGCCGGGATTGTAGCAAATTCAAGAGATGTTACACAAAGAATCGAAAACGAAATCAAGACAGAAGAAAGCATTGAACGGTTTAATACAGTTTCAAAAGCCACAAATGAAGCCATCTGGGATTGGAACATTCAGACTGGGAATATGATTTGGAACCGGGGAATAAAAGGAATCTTTGGGTATAATCAAATTTCGTATAACCGCGATTGGTGGTATAGCCGCGTTCACATTGAAGATGTAGACGGGATTGTTGCTAAAATCCAATCGCTAATTAAACGTAAAAAATCAAGGTTAAAAGTTGAATATCGTTTTCGCTCTGCCAATGGAACTTATAAGTACGTACTAGACCGGTCCTTTCTGCTTTTTGATAAAACCGGGAATCCCTTAAAAATGATAGGTTCTATGCAGGATATTACCGATAACGTGAATTACATAGAAGCGATAGAAAAGCAAAACCAACGGCTACGTGAAATTGCCTTCACACAATCACATCACGTAAGAGCGCCGTTGGCCCGCATTATAGGATTATCAAAACTGCTCTCTGATAACGATGAAAAAGAAGAAATAAAAAAAGAATACCTACAGTACCTGGTCAGTTCGGCTGATGAATTGGATACCGTGATCAAAGACATCGTAAAGAAGGCAGAGAATCTGTAATTGGTCAGTGTTTAGCTATCTCTAAAACCATCCTGCCGCTAATGTCTCCTTTTTTCATCTCCTCAAACACCGTATTGATATCTTCCAGCTGAGCAGATTTGACCGTCGCTTTAACCTTCCCTTCCACCGCAAAAGAAATAGCCTCCTGCATATCTTTACGCGTACCAACAATAGAACCTTTAATGGTAGTCCCGTTGAGTACCGTATCAAAAATAGAAAGATCAAAAGTCCCCGCAGGCAAGCCATTCAATGAAAGTACACCCTTTCTCCGCAATGCACTTAAGCCCTGATTAAAAGCAATAGGTGATGGCGCAGTCACCAGTACACCATGCATACCACCAGTTTCCTTTTTGAGAAATGCCCCAGGATCCATTTCTTTAGCATTTACAGTAAGGTCGGCCCCTAAATCTTTAGCCAGCTGCAGTTTATCATTCGAGATATCAATAGCAGCAACATGCAAACCCATCGCTTTAGCATACTGAACAGCCAAATGTCCTAAACCACCAATACCAGAAACAGCCACCCATTCCCCCGGTTTAGCATCAGTTTCTTTTAAACCCTTATAAACAGTAACACCCGCACAAATGATCGGAGCCATTTCCGTGAAATTGATATTGGACGGAAAATGTGCAACATACCTGGAATCTGCAACAACATATTCCGCAAAACCACCGTCCACACTATAACCACCATTCTTCTGACTTTCACAAAGTGTTTCCCAGCCCGTATAGCAATAATCACAACACCCACAGGCGCTGTACAACCAGGGCACACCCACCACATCACCCTCTTTAATTTTCTGCACACCACGTCCCAGAGCAACAACATAACCAATAGCCTCATGTCCCGGAACCAAAGGCATTTTAGGCTTTACAGGCCAGTCGCCCTCACAAGCATGCAAATCAGTGTGGCAAACGCCGCAAGCAATGACCTTAACCAGGATTTCGTTCTCGCCAGGTTCTCTAACCGGCATCTCTTCAATATGCAAAGGCTCTCCAAACGCATGAATTACCGCTGCTTTCATTTTTTTAGGTATCATATCTAAGAAATAATAGGTAAATCTTGCTTTATTATTTCTTTATTTGATTGACGACGATCAGTCTATAATGTGATGTTCATCATCACCGATCACAATCTACAGAAATTGGTCTCCTATTTTCTAGAAATCGCCCCTCTCACCGTAACACTTGTTTTCTGATAAAACCGCTTAATTTTTATTCTGAAAATATCATAAAGCAAGGCATAACACAAGATCACTACAGGTGCAAAGAAAGACCTGAACCCGAAACGATTAAAAAGATAAGCACCAACAACAGCACCTGTCATAAAAAAGAAAATGATCACAAGCCTGAGTTTTATTTTAGACTTAACAATTCTCTTATCCAGTTTGCTTCTATTAATCAATTGCGCCAGCTCTATACCCAGATCGGTAAAAGTACCAGTCAGGTGGGTCGTCCTTACAACAGATCCCGAAATCATGGAAACCAGGGCATTTTGCAAACCCATAGCAAATAATAAACTCCCCGCAAAAACCTCCTTAGAAACGAGTGTGCCATCATATTTCACCCCGCAAACCCCGGAAAACAAAAGAATAATGATTTCAATAAATATTGGAATGGAATAAGAATACCGCTGATTAGGCCCGGTATAGGATAAGATCAAGCTGGAAAAAAAAGCCCCGGCAAGAAACAGGAACATCCATAGTGCAATAACCTGCGCTGTTTTCCAGTCTTGTGAAGCAATATGCTCCGCAAATAAGGCAGCATGGCCCGTTACATTAGTGGTGAGTACCGCATAGGCCAAAAAACCAGCCGCATTTACAAAACCGGCAGTTAAGCCAAGAAGTGTAGCCAACTTCAGGTTATGTTCTGGTGTGCGTTTAGTTCCTAAATGTCTTAACACGATCTTTAATACTTTTGAAATAAAGTCAATTTAGAAATTCCAAAACTATTTTTAATCATCTGTTAAACATAAATCATCAAAACTGATAAATATCATATTTAATGCTGATTTCCCCATCGTTTCCAACAATTGAATAGCCTGGCATTTGAGTGATACAAATCATCAATACACTTGATTCCGATCACATAAACTTATTTAAAAATAAGTGATCTTACCTCCAATTATGATGAAAGAAATGCCGGCAACCATTAAACGGTCTATAGAATTAATTGGCCTGTTTGTATTAGGAACCACAATAGTGGAAGGAAATACAATCATTATGCCCTTGCTGATGGCTTTTTTCTTCAGCCTCATGCTTTTGCCGGTATTCCGTTTTTTCAGGAAACTAAAAGTACCCGAAGTCATTGCTGTCTTTTTACCCATCTTATTATTAACCATTGCGATCGTATTGATGATTTGGCTGTTCTACAGCCAGGTAGCTGCATTGTTAGATGATTTCCCACAGATACAACGCACCGTAGCCAAACATCTGGATGACCTAAGCATCTGGATCAGTAAGTCGTTTGGATATTCCCCGGCAGAACAAGTTAAATTCATCAACATGGAAAGCAAAAAAATTTTCAGCTCCCTTGATGATGTTTTAAGCAGCGCTGCAGGATCATTATCGGGCATCATTATATTTATAGGTTTACTTCCAATTTACATCTATCTGATCATCTTGTACAGAAACCTCTTTTTAAAGTTCATCCTGATGTGCTTTATAAAAGAAGGGCACAAAAATGTAGAAGAAATCATCCGGCAAACCGAAAAAATGGTTAAACACTACCTTATAGGCCTGTTGATACAAATCACGTACATCATCGTTCTGTTAGGCGGCTCATTATGGCTTTTAGGCATCCAGAATGCACTTTTAATTGGGATCATCTTTGCCTTTCTGAACCTCATCCCCTATCTGGGAGCCTTAGTTGGCAATATCCTGGGCGTATTGCTCACCCTGGCTTCCTCAGATCGTATTACAGATATACTGATCGTATTGGGAGCTATAACAGTTGTACAATTCCTGGACAACAACATTTTAATGCCGCGGATTGTAGGTTCCCAGGTCAAAATTAACCCGCTTGTTTCTATCGTTGGAATCATTGTCGGAGGCGTTATGGCCGGTTTATCGGGTATGTTCCTCGCCATGCCCATACTGTCAGTTTTAAAAATCATCTTCGATCGCTCTGAAAAATATAAGCACTGGGGAGTACTCCTGGGTGATGAAAGACCCGCTAAAATGCTCTATAAACCTTGACCATCAATAATGGCAGCAAGCTGATCGTAATCGAAACGATCCATAATTTAAATGAAAGTACCGATAAGCCCAAAACTAAACGCATATCAGGGATAGCAAAAGCCATAAAGGTAAGAGCACTGCAGATCAGGATCGCGATCCAGACAAATTTATTCCTGGTAATCTCATTATTTAAAAAACCACCACCATTCGAGGACATATTAAACACGTGAAAAAGCTGCGCGAAAATGAGCGTAATAAAAGCTATATTGTTACAGGTCCGGCCATCACAGCCCAGCACTTCTTTACCATAGATTACGGCAATCATCACAGCCAAAGTAATCGCAGCAGAATACAGGGCAATCACCAACCATTTTTTATTCGTAATGATGTTCTTTTTAGGATCTCTTGGAGGGTTTAACATCACAGTCCTATCCCCTGTACCTAAACCAAGCGCAAGCGCCGGAAATATATCTGTCACCATATTCAAAAACAAGATCTGCAGCGGAAGTAAGGTTGCCCCCGGTATAGCAACACCTAAAACAGTTACAATGAAGATCTCACTCAGATTACAGGACACCAGGTAAACCACAAATTTTTGAATGTTCTGAAAAATCTCCCTGCCCTGCGCTACAGCATGAGCAATAGAGGTAAAAGAGTCATCTTTCAGTATGATACTTGCCGTTTCCTGAGCCACCTGGGTTCCTCTGATCCCCATTGCAATACCCACATCTGCTCTTTTTAAAGCAGGCGCATCGTTTACACCATCACCTGTCATGGCAACTACAAATCCTGCCTTCTGAAAAACATCTGCTATTTCAAGTTTTTGTTTGGGCGAAACCCTGGCAAAAACAGCCGTAGCCAGAATACGTTGCCGCCACTCTTTTGTTAATGATTCAGACTCAGGCAATTCTTTCCCGGTAATCACCTCTTTATTGCCCTGATCAATCAATCCCACCTTTCGGGCAACATTTAATGCAGTTTGCGGATGGTCGCCAGTGATCATTACCACTTTGATGCCCGCATTTCTGCAACTTAAAATAGCAGCTTTGATATCAGTCCGGGGAGGATCAAGAAAACCCACCATGCCAACATACACCAGATCATCCAAATAATTGTGCGCGTTAAGCGCATCATCTGCCCTATAAGCAAAAGCCAGGACCCGCAATCCGCTGGCCGATAATTCGTCCGATTTTGAAAGCAAAGCCTTCCTCCATTCGGCATCTAAGTCTTTAATCAGGCTGCCCGATTGTATTTGACTGCATTTTTCCAGCAAGCTTTCCACAGAGCCTTTGGCGGCAGAAAAATACCCCGTTGAGGTTTGATGCAAAGTACCCATCATCATGATTTCTGAACTAAATGGCAGCTCTGCAGTGCGTACATATTGCTTAGACAATTCACCGGTATTCAAGCCGGCGGCCATAGCCGTCTGTATCAGAGCAACTTCCACCGGATCCCCGCTTGCTTCGTTAGCATTATTACATAAAACACCAATCAACAATAGCTTACCGCAGTTCTCGTTACTACTAACGCTAACCTTCACACTTTCCTCCGGAAAAGCAAAAGTGTCGGCATGGATCTTATTTTCGGTCAGGGTCCCCGTCTTATCCGTCAAAATTACGCCAGTACTGCCCAGCGTTTCAACAGCAGATAATTTCTTTACAACAGCATTTCTCCTGGCCATCAGCAACATGCCATAAGATAAGGCTACAGTAGCAACAATAGGTAATCCCTCAGGTATAGCGGCCACGGCCAAGGCAATAGATGTTTCAATAATGGTTAATATGTCCTTCCCCTGGATAAAACCCGATACTGCAAAAACAGAAGTCATAAACAGGGTAATCCAGATCAGTTTCCGGCTCAAACTGTTTAGCTTGATATCGAGTGGAGTCATCGTGTTTCCAGAGTTTTCAACCAAAGTAGTGATGGCGCCCAACTGCGTATGCGCAGCAATGCCAGTAATGACCATTTGACCATTTCCATTCATTACAGATGTGCCTTTAAAAACCATATTTTGCTGATCACCGATAACCGTATCTTCCTCCAGCGGTCCGGTTATTTTATTGGAGGGAAGCGATTCACCGGTAAGGGAGGATTCATCACATTGCAAACCGTTAACGGCTACCAAACGGCCATCAGCCGGTATAATATCTCCCGCTTCCAGCGGAACCAGATCGCCCGGCACCAGTGTTTCAGATGGAACTGACCTGGTTTTTCCTCCACGGATCACTTTTGCCAGAACAATATCCATTTTTTTTAAGGCACTCATAGAACTACGGGCCTGCATTTCCATAAAAAAGCCGATCAGCGCATTGATAACAATAACCACCAGAATGGCAATAGTTTCTAAAAGATCCTTAAAGTAAATGGAAACAACTGCACCAAAAAACAAGAGGTAAACAATTGGGCTGTTGAATTGCGCAAGCAGAATTTGCCACAGCGATTTTTGCTTTTGCGTTTTATAGAGATTGGGACCATAGGTTTTCGATCGCCTGGCAGCCTCATGCTCAGAAATTCCCTTTACACCATCCGTTTCAGAACTTTTGCACACCTCATCTACAGACAATAAAAACGGATATTGTAATGGGTAATTCATTTACTTATCTTCCTGTTTATTAAAAGTAAGTAGCGGAATCTTACCATAAAAAGAATATTCTTCTGCGTTTGAAGGAAATAACAGCCGTTCAAACATAGACCGTGACTGGTGTGTAAATAAGACCAGAAGAGAGGGTTTACTCACCTTAACAGCATGATCTATATCTTCAAGCAAGGCATGGGTAATATCTCTTTTTGGGTTTAGCACGCTAACTTTATAGGCTGTCTTTTTCTGTAGGGTAGCTTCCATCATTTCCTTATCAAATGCAAATTCATAGGGATATGAAATATGCATAATTTCTACACTGGCATGGATAGGCTTGGCAAAGGCAACAACTTTTTTTAATTCATTTTCATAATCGGTCATATCCGATGCATAAAGAATGTGTTTTAATTCCTTTAAACGATAGGCGCTTGGTATGCATAAAACAGGAATTGCAGAATTGCGGATCAGTTTAGAAGTATGTGTACCTAGTATTTTAGTAAATGTGCCCGCACCTCGCGTACTGATGCAGATATAGCTGCAATTGTGTTTACTTGCATAGGCCATAATTCCATCTGCCGCATCGAGATTAGATACAAGCACCAGCTGATGCTGAGCTTCAGGTTCATGAATATCATGATAGATATCCGCAATGAATTCTGTGAGCTCAGCCCTGATTTTTTCTATAAATGCGCCTTCGTATTCTTCAAAAACTTTTTCACTCCAACTAAAAGGCTTTACATTATGGTAAACGTAGAGGATAATCAATTCCGCTTTACGTTGTTTCGCCAATTTGATCGCAAAACGGATTGCAGCTTTCGAATTGACAGACTGATCGGTGGTAACAAGTATCTTTTCCATAAGTCCAAATTCGCAACAATTTCACACATTTATATTGTTGATTATCAAAACAAAAAGTGATCTTAATCACTTATGACGCAGATATCAGACTACTCCCAGATATACCGTTGTACTCACCATTTCCCTTCCAGTCAGGTTCTCTGACCGGCAACTCTTCAATATGCAAAAGCTCTCCAAACGCATGAATCACCGCTGCTTTCCTTTTTCAGGTATCATATTTAAAAAATAATAGGTAAATCATGCTTTATTATTTCTTTATTCGATTGACGACAATCAGTCTATAATGGGATGTTCATCATAGCAATCGGCTATCGCCTGATTTCCACTGAAGATTAAGCATTAAATCGCAGTTCCTTTGTTTATATGCTTTAAATATTTTTTTGCAGCTTCAATTTTTTCAGGAAATAGAATTTTCCCTTTCAATTTTGATAACACTAAAGCCACCAGCGCAGATTCTGGTACCTGTACCATTTTTTCTGTTTTTATGTCTTTTGTTTTCATATTACAAAGTTAAGTTTTTTCTAACAACAAATACAGCATCATACTTTTTACCTGGTTCAAACACCTCAGCATTATCCTCGTTGCCACCATAAAATGTATAATCATTTACTAGATTATCATAGTTTGCGTTCACATATCTTGTATATACATTAATTCTCCGATTTTGATTTTTACAATGACTATCGCATTTCTTTTTACAATTTTCTCTACACGCCTCAACAAACGTCTGACCGCTATCACTGCCCCTAACCATAAGACAATATTTTGGATATTCTTCGAAGAAAAGAGGGATCGTATTTAATACGGTATTTAACACATCATAAACGTCTCCATTATGCGTGTTAGCATGATCATCGATTTTTTCAGTAAACAGATCATAATCCCCGAAACCTAGATTGAATGTTTTCCTACCATGCAATAGACCAATGTAATCGTAATCAATAACTTTAACAACATCGTACTTACCTTTACTTACAAAAGCAAACCTAATTTTTAATCTGGTTTTATCCATTGTAACCTGATAACCCAGTTTACCCATATTTTAGCATTTTATAAATCTCCCAATGCAACTCGCATTGTCATAATTTACTATAGTTATGAATGCCAAAGTTATGTAAACACGTAATTAAAATCACCATAAAAATTCATATTATTCAATATATTATCTCATAACAATAATTTTAATATAATATCAATATTTTGAAAGGTAAAATCCAAGGTAAACAGTTGTACTCACCATTTCCCTTCCCGCACTCACAAAGTGCATCCATCCATGAACAGTATCCCCTGCAAAATTCTCCGGCAGCTTCAAACCCACTTCATTTGCAGCCCGGTCAGCTATATTTTCAAACACCACATACTCCTCCTTACCCGGATTATAAAAAATAAAATTAGCCCGATCACTATCCCCGCAGAAAAGAGAAGGCGAAGCATTCTCCCATTTGATGACCAGCCGACCTCCAGCCATTGATTTAATTTCCAGGACCCAAGAGATCAGCAACTCCCCCCTGCTGAAAATAACCTGCGAATAATCTATTTCAAATGCAGCATCAGCACCGCATAAAGCATTTTTTAAGTGATAAGACACACAAGCATTCATCGGCGTCATTACACGATTAAAACTCTGATAACCAACATTAATCACATCCACCAAAGGCCTCAGCCAGCCACTAACAATCGCCATCTTTAATCGCTGGTTCATTTGAGCCAAAGTCGGCGGTTTCTTTGAAGGCACAGGAAGACTCCTGATGTAATCCACCCCCCTATTACTCGCACCAATTACATTTCCCACCTTTCCAGAAAATGGACCATTAATCCCGTTTTTATATATTGCCATTATTTCTTTTCTAACGATTTTACTTAAAACGCCTCGTCATCCTGAATTTATTTCAGGACCTCGGACTCGCTAGTCCAAGATACCACCCTGCAGCGGCATGACGAGGCATGTTAGCAGGCACTTTACCTACAACACCGCAGTCGTTCCTACATACACACTATCAGACACCTCCTTGCGGTTCACACCCACAAAACTCATCCACGCATGCACATCATTACCAATCCACTCCGCAGGCACATCTAACGTAAAAGTCAACGCACTACGAGCCGCAACACCTTCCGCCGTCACAAACTGCTCCTTGACCGGATTATACAACAACAAAGTCGCCATATCCGTTGCAGCAGTAGAACTACCCGTAGCAAGTGCATTGTTCAACCACTCAAACTTGATCTTAGCCGGCGTAACAGATTCCACCCCAGGAGCCGAAGGCCTCAGCAAACGCCCCTTACTAAACACCACCTTCGGAAAATTGATATTCAGGTTTGGATAAACACCCGTAATCGCCTTATCAATATGAAAAGCAACCGCCGCATTCATAGGTGTCTGCTTACCCTTATAAGATTGATAACCAATCTTAATCAGATCATTGATAGACCTTAAAAAACCAACCACCACTTTCATTTTTAAACGCGGTATCAACTGCGCCTCCGTAGCCGGTTTACTAGACTTGCGCGGCAAACTCCGCATATAATCTACACCCCGCCAAACAGCGCCAATCACGTTACCAATTTTCCCACTAAATCCTCCAAGGATTCCTTTTAAAAACTTTCCCATTTTTCTAGAAATTTTAAATGTTAAATACTCATGTTAATTCATAAACTCCCCAACTCAGCCACGGCGCCACGGCGATTTCAAAAGCCTACGAAACAAAAGTATATCAGCCACTTACAACATCCTAGAACAGCAGGCATAGACAGGCATCCACAGTCAAAAACGATCAAAAGCAGGCATAGAAACCCACGTATTTTTGCTCAGACAAAGTAGTTTCATCAGTATGAACAAGACCACCAATCCATGCAAATTCAAAATTAAAATGATGTAACCAGTTGTTAGAAATACCTAAAAATAAAAAGCCCCATTATGTAATGGGGGCTTTAAATGATACTGTCCAGTTAAAACGCCCGTCTAAGTATAGACTGTCCAGCTTTTTCTCCTGTCTCTTATGCAGCTCTTTTGGGCATTGCCCTATAGATTTTACCATCCAATTCACATCCACCTTTTGCATGTTTAGGATGCTTTACATCAATAGTTGGGTCATTAGGATTTACATTAAACTGAGGTTTTCCCCACTGTTTGAAGAAGAAAGGAACGCGTGCCATCTCACATTTCATTCTTATAAAATCAACCCATTCTTTCTTCAACGGCCTGGCTTTTGGCCCGGATTCCCCCCCTACAATTACCCAGTCTATTTTTTGCAGATCCAGCGTATTAACCGCATCTATTAATGGTTCAATAGACAAAAATTTTGTTTTTGCAGGTGTGTTTGAAAGGTCATCAATTCGGTAAGTATATTTTTCATTTTCAACAGAAACTCCCATCCAAATATTTTCTGTCCAATTTAATTCATTTGCAATTTCCATTAATCTTTCAGAACGTTTTGTCAATACCTGATAAATATGCTGAGGAGTCTGATTCATCACAGCAAATACCGCTTTTATGTAATCCAAAGGAACCTCAGGATGAAATAAATCACTCATTGAATTTACAAAAACAACTTTCGGTTTTTTCCAGGTAAATGGTATGGTTAATGTATCTGGATGAACTTTCACTTTAAATCCTTCACTATATTTTTCCGCTCCCATAGATTTTAGTCTTCTGGTCATCACTTCCGCGTAGCAATTTTTGCATCCGGGACTTATTTTAGTACATCCTGTAACTGGGTTCCAGGTTAATTCTGTCCATTCTATATTTGACTGCGCCATGATTCTTTCAAAATTATAATAATTTAAAATCTACCTTAAATACAATACTACTAATAAAATTAGCACTTACCATAAAAAACACTTATTTCTCCTGTTTTAATCTATAATCTAATTTGCGTTTAATTTTATAGACATTTTCATAATTTGCCAGAGGAGAATTATTATCATAAAAAACTTCTCCATTTTTTTTCATCTGTTTAACACATTCCACAGCATGAGATGGAACATGTCCTTCGGCGATCACATGATCGTACAGTTCAAAATTATTCTTTATATCTCCATTTAAAATCCGAAACTTAACACCATCTTGAAATGAACGTATTTTTGACTTCCTCACTCCCGAAAGAAGATTATATTTACTCTCATCATATTCATTCAAATAAAGTTTTATCTCAACTTCATTCTTAAAAATGTTCCCCCTATGTTGTTGAATCTGATTAAGGATTCTGATTGGACTGCCCGGAACTCCGTTTTTGTCGTATCCCGTACCAGCAAAAAAATCAAATATACATACTGATCTTTTTTGCATTATAAATGTAGGTAACCAAGCTTCCGTATAATCTTCAAAAATTTCCAACTTGGTAATCGTTGGTTCATCAAAAGGTTTGCTGTGCAAGTCTATCGCTGCCATCCAAAGTATATATTTAGTTTCAGCAAAAATAATATTTCAATAATTAAAAAACAACAAAATTAAAGAAAATAAAACTTACAAATTATTGATTATCAATGCAATAATTTTAAAAACACACCAATATTTCACGTTATAAAAACTAGTTGTAGAAATAATTATATCCTCAATTTCATCAGTACACACCAGACACCAATCCATGCAAATTCAAAATAAACCCCGTGTAATTTCAAAATAAAAGTCATGTATTTTCAAAATAGAATACGTGTAATTTCAAAATTGGTCTTATCTAACACCTGATCTAGCCATTAAAAAAATTTAATTTATAAGGTGATGATAACCAAAAATGAACTAAATATTAACAAAAAAGAAAATAAAAATCTCACTGTTAGTAATTTAATTATCCATTAAATAATTAAAACCTTTTATTTAGAATTAAAACAAGTATATTTGAATATAATAATCGTAAACGATACATTATGCCAGTAACAATCAAAAAAAGGACAACTCTTCAGTCACAATCAACTGATTCAGAAGCACTAAAGAAAGCAAAAGACGATTTCTTTAACAAAAAAGCCCAGGAAGCTCAGGCTTTCCTTGATAGAGTCGGTTTTAGCGGCCTACCAGGTTTTCCACTTAAAGAACAAAAATAAAAAAACGGCCGGATATACTCCGGCCGTCTCTATTGCAACTGCTCCAAAACCAACCCCAACGTCAAACCCGTATACCTGCAAAACTCCTCCACAGTAACCAGATCCTTACGACCCTTATTCAGCTCAGCCTTAATGGCCGATATGAGCTTCTGCGCAGCAGTTCTGCCCTTCCCCGTCAACACCTGCACGTCCTTTGTATACACAAACAACCTTGCCATAACATTCACCCCTTTCTATACACCCTAAACATCCTGGCACAACCAGCCATCAGGGTCAAACCCCGCACCGCTTTTCTAAAATCATTCCCACTCCCCACCCAGCTAAACACCCTAACCATCAACCCAGAAGCCCTCCCATCAGGCCTCCAAACACACAAAGACAACACCTCCAGATCAAAACCACACTCAAAAACCAACTGCACACCCCGGTCATCAACCAGCTCATAATAAAACTCCTGCATCCCACCAGCAGCAACCCCCTTAGCCAACAACTCCATCTCCGCCACAAACTCCAG
>Ga0182008_10000324_pt1 | contig 37661 bp, 66 predicted proteins | sample Sormic07211129_1_FD_120482 | JGI IMG/M metagenome (GOLD analysis project Ga0182008, IMG submission 120482) | Rhizosphere microbial communities from Sorghum bicolor, Mead, Nebraska, USA - 072115-129_1 metaG | ecosystem: Host-associated > Plants > Roots > Rhizosphere | place: USA: Nebraska...
TGCGCGCGGCACGCGCGATGAGGCCGATGTTCTCGACCACCTTCTGGCTGCGCTGCTCGAAGACGTCGGCCGCGGTGCGCACGGCGAGCGACGTGGCCGCCTCTTCGTTGCCTTGATCCTGCAGCGCCTTGATCTGGTCGTAGACCGCCGCAGTCAGGTAGTGATACGTGGAGTTGAGCTCCACGGACGCCTTCACCGGGTCGTCCGCCAGCTTGGTGAACTTGGCGACCATGTCTTCGGCGCCGTCGCCAGCAGCAATCGCGGCCGATGCGACCAGGCGCAGCTGATCCGAGGTGAATTTCCCAGAACCGGCCACCTCAGCCAGAACGGCCGCGGCGTCATGCTGACTGCCGGTCGTGCGCGATAGCTCCTGGGAAAGCCCCTGAAGCTGCTGGGCCGTGACGCCAGCATAGTTCCCGGTGTTGATGATGGCCTTCTGAAAAGCCACTTGCTCGTCGCTCCCTGACTTCCAGGCGGCGAAGAGCGCAACGGCTGCGCCAGCAAGCAGGGTGGCGGGGTTAATCAGGGCGAACAGCGACGATCCGAGAGCCCTTGCCGCAGGAGCGATGCCGCCGAACATGTCCTTGAGCTGTCCGCCCTGCTGCAATAGCACAGACAGTGGACGCTGGCCTGTCGCGAGGCCTGAGACGATGTCCGTGATCTGCGCGGGAACGCCGCGCATGGCCGCCGCGCGCGCCCGATCGCTCATGACGTAGGCGTCAGTCTCCTTTGTGAGCGCGGCCGCGTTCGCCAAGGCCTTCTTCGCGATCTGGTCGCCGAGTTCACCACCAATACGGACCTGCGCGTTGTGAGCGATCTGCTCCGCGCGGGATTTACCCAGGAGGTCGGCTTGCCGGAGAAGGCTCTCGGCGTACCGCTTCGTGCTCGCGTTCGCCTTGTCAAACTGCGCAGCGGCCTCGGCGCCAAGCCCAGAAACCTTCCGCTTTGCGGCCTCGACGCCCGTTTCCATCGTCGCGGTGTTGACCGTGACGTCGATTCGGGCGGTGCCGATGCTTTCTGCTTCGGTCATCGTCAGCCTTTATGGATTTCGTCGAGGGCCGCGTCTTCGATCACCCGCAGTTGCGCGAGCATTTCGTCGTAGCGGTCAGGAGGAAGGTTCATGCGGTCGAGTTCGTGGAACAGGACGCCGTAGTTCAGGCTGTAGGCGCCACCGGCGCCGACATTCCATTGCCGCCAGATCCGACTGAAAAACTGGATGGCGTCCCACGCCTCCGGCCAGACTTCGACATGCGGCTCTTTGTAGTGCTTGGGCTTAAGGCCCGTGCCGACGAGTTCCGCTTCACTCGGGCGCCGCCAGTACAGCGCCCGAGTGGCGGCCGTCAGTTTTTTTCCAGTTCCTTCCGGCGGGCCTGGTGGAATCCGGAAAACAGCGCTTCGACGATGCCGGGGTACTCGTCTTCGAAGGCGAGGACGCCTTCTTCCGTCAGATCGAAGTCGGTATTCCAGGACTCGACCAGGAAGGCGATCAGCGAGGCCATGGTGACGCCGGCCTCCAGGCGCTCCCGGATCTCCGACTGCTTCCGGTTGTGGTACGTGACGTCCAGCTTGTCGGTGGAACCCTGGCCAGTGATGGTCAGGGTGGCCGGGAGGCTCTTCGGTCCGTTGCCCTTCTTCAGGCTCATGCCGCCTCCACCAGGATGGAGTCACCCAGGGCCGTGAACGTCGCCGTATTGCCCATGGGCGTGTTGGCGGCCATGGTCGGATCGGCGTCGAATGACAGGTAGCCGTAGCGATAGATGATGTCGCCATCGGGAAGCACGCAGCGCAGGACCAGAGGCTCCCGGCGCCGGTCGGCGGCCTTCGCAGCGGCGTACCACGGCAGCTTCGGATCGAAGTACAGCGGCAGCGTGAAGACCTTGGCGTTCTTCACCGTCGGCACGCTGATCTGGCGGTTGGCCTCGAGGAACTGGCCCGTCCAGAACTGCTGATCACCGCCGCTCGTGGAGAGCTCGCCCTGCTGATTGAAGTCCACGAAGCCGGAGGCCACCATCACGCTGGCGTTGGCCTGGCCCGCCTTGAAGACCGTTACATCGGTCGTGTCCAGGCCCAGCAGCTGGACGGTATCGGACGCACCCGCGGTGACCGTGCCCGCCTCGACCGCGGTGTTGTTCGCCTCGACCCAGTCCGACAGCAGGACGAGAACATCGCCCTCGTCGACGGAGCCGGTGGGCAGCGTAGCCACGGCAGGATTCGCGTTCGATACAGCCGAGGCGACGATGGCGGCGGCGATCGCGGTCGAGATGCCGAATACGGCGCCATTGGGGAATTTCAGGCTCATGTGCGAGTCCTCATGGTTTGACGGGTGGGATGGTTCGCCGCCAAACGGCGGGCATGAAAAAGCCGCCTCGCGGCGGCTCGTGAAAGTCGTGGATCTACGCCTAGGTGCGCGGATACCAGATGCTGAAATCGGTGCGCGCGCCGTAGATCTTCAGGACGTCGTTCGTGTCAGACACTGCTGCGCCGAGCGTCTTCACCTTCAATGGGCTCGCCAGCAGCACATCGCGAACTTGCCTTGCGAGGGCGCTTGCCTCCATCCGGGAGTGGCACCAGACCCAAACCTGCACCCGCGCGTTGTCGTTATCGGCCGGCTTCTGCTCCGAAAAGTCGACGGCTACGCCGCCCGCGCCTTGATAGACGATTAACGGGTAAACCGGGATGTCGTCGGTTATGTCGGGTGTGCAGCGCCCTTCGACAAGTGGCCCAAGTAGCGCGTAGAGGCTTTCTTCCAAGCTCACACGAAGTCCTCGTCAGGCGGCTGATAGGCCTCGCGCAGCAATTCGGGAAGGCGCTCACGACCACGCGCCAGGGCGGCTTGCTGCGCGCGCGTCCGCGCCATGTCGAATGCTGGCCTCAGAAATGGATGCGCAGGGACCCATCTCGGCTCAGCAAGGGGGATATCCGGCAGCGTGTACCACCGGCCATCCGCCCCCTTGTAGGTCACATGAGTCTGCCAGTGACCGAACTCCAGAAGGTGCCCATGAGGTGCCTTCTTCGCGTTCCATGTGATCGAGTAGGTGACATTGTCCTCGTTGGAGCGGTCATCCTTGTAGGCGAGGTAGATGGCGCTTTGCAGCAGGCCTTCTCCTACTGGAGCGAGCAACTTGGCCTCGTCCCGGTAGACGGTGCCGCTGGCGACGGCCATAGAGCGTGCCAGGCGCGTCGCCAGCGGCCCCACCAGTTGGTTCAGGCCGGCGAGTGCGGTACTTGCATCGGCCTTTGCCTGGAAGCCATCAGCCATCGTTCGCGCCTCGGTTGCAGACCAGGTCCGTCCACTCCCTTCGGTCTTCATCCATCTGGACCGACGTGATGTCGTAGGGGATGCCGCCCATCAGCACGCGCATGCTGGCGTCAATGCCAGTCCGGTAGCGAATTCGGAAGCTGTAGCGCGTGATCGAAGTGGCTACGCCGCTCTGGTCACCAACGATCGTTCCCATGCCGGTCTGGCTCTTCACGTTCGCCCAGCTCGAAACAACGTCGACCCACACCTTGATCGGCTGGCCGGCACCGTCGCGACCCATCGTGCTCTTCTGGATCGTGACCTTTCGATTGAGTGGCCCAGCTGGAAGAGGCATCAGTAGCGCTTCCGGTACTGAAGGAGACGCTCAACGCCCAGTTGGAGCTGGCTGCTCACCTCGCCGACCACGACGCCCTCACGATTTGCATACCAGTGGCCGACGAGAAGCCGAACCGCCTGCTCTACGTCGGCCGTAAGGCTCATCTGTGCGGGATCGATGGGCTCGCCCTCGACTATCTGGCGGTCGCAGTGCTGCTCGACATGCGCGATAGCGGCGTCGACGTAGCTCTGCAGAAGACCGTCCGGCGCTTCGTCTGCGTCGGCTCGTATCTGTTCTCGCAGGACGTCGAGGTCGAGCGCAATGGCCATTTACTTCTTCTCTTCCGGAGCGACCGGCTTCTTCTCGTCCGGAGTGGCCGGCTTGGCCTTGCCGGACTTACGGGGGCCGGCGTCGGCAGCCTCGGCGAGGCCCTTCCCGATCAACGTGTGCCCGTACTCTTCGTCCACATCGATCACGTCGCCCGCGCGAACGCGGCCTTCGGCGGTGCTCGTTTTGACGGGATCGCCCTTAAATCCCCAAAGTGCCCTTATCTGCATATCATTCTCCGGTTGGGGCGGGCCCGGAGGCCCGCCCGTTCGATCAGCCGCCGGCGGGGACGGCGAAGGTGCCCTTCACGAATGCATAGGCGCGCCGCACGGCCAGGCCGAGACGCTCTTCGACCAGCAGCACGCGCTGGTTCTTGATGAAGTCGTCGTTGATCCAGCCCACCTTGACCGTGTAGGCCATACGGTCGTAGATGCGGGCGCCCTGGGCGAAAGAGCCGACGAGGAACTCGCCGCCGGTATCCGTGCCATCGCCCTCGTCCATGCTGTCCGATGCAACGACGGGGCGACCCCAAAGGACCGGCGTCACCAGTCCCTGCAGGTTAGCGAACAGGTAGCGGTTCTCGCCGTCCTTCTGCAGCTCGATGTTCATCCAGTCCAGGTCGGACATCACAACCGCGTCAGCGGCGCGCTTCGACTGCTTTCGCACCTGGTAGATCGCTCGGCGCACCGTGTCGATCGCCGTGTCGTTCGCCTTGCTCAAGGCCGCGTCGAACGTGGTCGCCTGCGTCATGATGCCATTGAGGTTATTACCAGTGCCGTCACCTTTAAGCAGCTGACCCTCCTCTTCCAGTTTCAGGTCGTAGCGGAGAAGCTCCCAGAGGTAGCTCTGAAGCTGAGGAACGTCGTCCAGCGCCTCGTCCGTCACCGGCATCCATACCGCGAGCTTCTTGATCGTGTCGGTCTTCTGCTCGAAGGTAACGTTGCTGGTGGGCTTCGCGCCGCCTTCCGCCACAGGAGCGGCGCCGCGGGTGTGAAGCAACTCGCGGAAGTAGCTGTAGGACTGTCCGGTCACCGGCGTGCTCGGGATCAGGTCACGGATCAGCAGTTCCTGCCGCGGTTTGTCCTGGATGACCGGGTCGTAATTCGGCGCGACGATGCCCGCACTGGTGACCAGCTTGGACTCCATCATCGAGAGCATGTCGCCCTTGGTGAATTCGATCTCGGCCTTCTGCTGCTTCTTCTCGGCCAGGGCCTTGTAATCGTCGTTACCCTTTACCAGGTCGATGAAGCTCTTGCGCTCGTTGCCCGGGCCGCGCAGTTTGAGGCCCTTCTCCTCGAGCTTCTGAACCTGCTCGATGACGCGCTCGATCTCGCCTTTCTGGTTCTCGATCTGGCCCTTAAGGTCGCTGGTGACCTTGTTGCCATTTTCGAGTTCCTTGATCGCCGCGTCGTACTTGGCCTGCAGGTCGCCGAAGCCGGTCTTGAGCTGGGTTTCAAGGGCTTCGCGGATTTCTTTCACGTCGGTCGTCATGCCGATGCTCCGATGATGGATTGGAAGGTGAGGTGCAATTTCTTCAGCTCCTCCACGGTCGCCGTGGCCGCGTCGTCACCATCTCGGTGGATCGCTGGAAAGCCGAGCGAGGCGACAGCTGCCGCCTCCTTCTGCGAGAGGCCCATCCGCTCACGGAGGGCACCCTCGAAAAGCCTGATATCGGATTTGACGCTGGTTACCTGCGCCTCCGGGTTCATGCCGAACGGGACAATGGACGCTTCCCAGAGTTCGGCCTGCTTGATGACTCGGACCGACCGACCGTTTCGGGTCTCGATCGCATCCTCGATGGTGTTGAAGCCGATGGACATCGAGTCCAGCGTGCCGTCCTGCATCAGCGCATACGCGTCGCGCGCGTAACTGACATTCTGGTTGACCTTCCCCTTGATGAAGAGCCCGTGGTCGTCCTGGCGGAACTCCGCGGAGCCCACCAGCCGGGTAAGGTCGTGGAATAGGGCAAGCTTGAGGCGGCCATTTCGGGTGGTTTTCACCCGGGTGAAGGCGCCCGGCAGGATGATGTCGTCGCCGAGATCCACGTTGTTGAAGACTGCGGCGTAGCCCTCGAAGTTGCCGGCGTCGTCCGCGGCCTTTACCTCGAATGGAACCTCAAGCTTGCTGATCATTGGTCTGGATCTCCCAACGGGTGATGCGGTCGTATTCGTTGCCGTCGAGGACGGGCAGGTTTTCTTTGAGCCGCACGTCGTTTATCGACATCCAGCCGGACCCGCCAGACCCGCCGAGCGCGGCCTGGTAGTACGCGGCGCGGGCGGTGCTGTCCGCGCGGAGCAGTCCCTCCACGACGAATTCGACGAAAACGCTTGAATCGGGGAAGAGCTTGTCGTTGAACTCGTCCTCGATGGCATCGAGGTAGGGCTTGAGACCGAAGGTCACGTAGCCGCTGGTCTGCTGCTCGAGGTTCGACCCCATGATCGAGGTCTTACTCGCGCGGTTGGCCAGGTACAGCGGAACGCCCCAGATGCCGGCAAGGGACTCTTCCTGGAACTGCTGGGACTCGATGAACTGGCTGTCCTTCTGGCTCAGTCCAGCCGGGACGATCTTCGGGTTACCCTGAAGAACCGCCATTTTGCCGATATCCTCGACGTCGCCTTCGCGGATGTCCGGGAATTTCTCCATGATCTGCGCTTGCTGCACCTTCGTGAGGAACTGCTCGTAGATCACGTAGCCGCCGGTGAAGCCGCCCTTGCGCATGAAGCGCGCGGACCAGTCCTGGCCGGCCTTCGCCAGGCCCATCGTCTCCGCCTGGTACTCAACCGGAGACAAGCCCACGATTCCGTCGACGCTGAAAAGTTTGAAATGCAGCATGTTCTCCGGTGAGACGGGAAAACGCTTGCCGTCCAGCGTGACCCAATAAAGGAGGTCCTCGTCCGTATCGATCTCGACGCAATCGGTGCCCACTGGGATGAACCCTACCCAGTCACCCTGGGTGTCCCGTTCGATCAGCGCGAAGGCATTGCCCTGGAGCGCCATGTTGACGACCACGGCCTTGAGGAAATTCAGCCGGGTCATGAACGGATTGGGCTTGCGCAGCAAGCGCATGACACGCTTGTTCTTCGCGCCGCGCTCGAGAACGAGCTCGCGGCGGCCACTGGAGTCGTCGTAGACCTTCAGCGGCAGGCCGGCGGCTGACTCGGCGAGAATCTTCACGCACGACCAGACGATACCGATCGTCATCGCACGCTTCGGAGTGATCTTGATGCCCGACCGCGTCCGCTTGCCGCCGATCTCCATGTCGACCTCGACATAGTTCCCGGTGCCAGGGTCGGTGTACCCGAACATGCGCCAGGACAGCGGGTTGTACCAGCGAGACGCCATAGTTAGCCCACGAGCCCGAAAAATCCGCCGTTGAGGTAGTCATCCATCCCGGATTTGCTTTCCGGGTTCAGAGACATGAGGGATGCTGCGTTGAAAACGGCCATCAGCGGGTCGATCTTTGCCGTGCCACTGGCCTGCTTCGTGATGTTGATGGCGTTACTGGTGACCACGATGCGGGCGTTGCCGACGCACCAGTTCATCATCGGCTGGCCGCCGTGCCACATCGTGCCTTCGGCCAGCTTCCGCTCCACGGTCTTTATCGCGCCGCCTAGCTTCCACCCCTGGCTGACGCCCACGATCTTGTCCTTTGGAACCCCGGCCTCTTCCAGCGCGTCGAGCACGCCGCCCAGGCCCGCGGGATCGACGCCGACCATGTCCAGCAGGCCTGCGTCCTCGATGCGGGCGACGTACTGCGCCAATTCCGCGACGTCCTCGCCGATTCGCGTGACCAGGGTTAGGTGACCCTGCCGCGCGAAGTCGCGAAGCGCCGGAGCAATCTCCGTTCGCCGGGCAAGCACCGATGGGTGCGCCCAAGCGCGGGTCCAGACCAGCCATTCCTTGGTGACTCGGTGCCGACCGATCGCAGCGGCGCCGAGTAGGTCGTCCAGGCCGCCGCCGTCTACTCCGAAGTCGATGACCTCGGACCATTCCAGCAGGTAGTCGAACGTTACCTCGCGGCGAGCCTGCTGCTCCCAGAAATCTGCACCGGCCCATCGGTCGGAACGGAGGTTGAGGCCGATCTCGACGTTGAGGTGCTTGGCGAGGAACTGCTGCAGCGTGCCGTCAGTCTTGGGCAGGTTCTTCCGCAGCTGGTCTTCCAGCCATTCGGCGCTAACCGAGCGCCCCATATTCGGGTTGGTGATATAGAAGTTCTTCGGATCAAGGTAGGCCTTGGCCTTCACCATGTCCGGCGGGAACTCGTAGATCACGCCCAGCGACTTCTTGTCGACGATCTTGCCGTCGCGCACGTCGCGGTAATACTGCAGCTTCTCCCGGAATACGCCCGCCGGTGGCTCGTCCGCCTGCGTGCTGAGCAGGATCACCCAGCCCTCATCGCGAGAAATCTGGCCGCCGAACGCCTCCATGAACATCGATTCGGCATTGGCGCGCTTGCCGAATAGCCAGTGCTCGTCAACCAGGACCTTTCCGGACTTCTTGCCGGACACCGTGTCGGTATCGGCCGCGACCACCTTAAGTGAGGCCTTCGAATCCCGCCGCGTGATCGTCCGGATGTGGTCCTGGACGTGAAACAGGTCGGTCAGCTCGTCGTCCGCGCGAACCATGCCGGCAGCGGGCTTGAAGCTGTTGTCGGCGACCTCCTTTGTCGGCGCGAGGATCAGGTGTTCCTCGTCATCGCGCCAGCAGAGGATGACTGCGGTCAGCATGATGCCGGCCGCGATGGTCGACTTCGTGTTCTTCTTGCTGATCAGAAGAAAGAACTCGCGGATCAGCTGCTTTCCCGTCTCCGCATCGTAGGCGCCGAAGATGGCGGCCACGAAGTCGAACACGAAGTCGTCGCTGCACTCGCCGAACGTAGGCTTTCCAGGCAGGTCGACGACCTTGAGCTGCTTGAAGATGCCCAGCGCGCGGGCGGCCTCGTCAGGGAAGATAGGCGGCGGAATGATCGACTGCCCCGCAACCAGGCGTTCGGCCCAGTCGGGACAGGCGGTACTCCAGTCCATCCGATCAGTTCACATTATTTCGGCGAGGCGGCGGCGCGGCGCCGAAGCGGCTGCCGCCACCGACGGCCGCGGCGGCGGCATCCTTCGCTGCCTTCTTGCCCTGCTCGCCCATCTTCCCGTGCACATAAGGCGCCGCGGCCACGGCCATTCGGTCGCGGCGGTCCGGTTCGGCACTTCGGTTGTTCATGACGTGGAGCATGTACTCCAACGGGTTCATGTTCGCCGGCAGCACCTCGCCCTCGAACACCTCAGCGCCGGGAGGCGGGCCAGGCGGAAGAGTGGTGATCTTGCCGCCCTTCGATTTTGTCTTCTTCGCGTCCGTCTTCGGAGCAGACGACTTTTTGCCCTTTGCGCCGCTGCCTTTCGGACGGCCGGCGCCAGGGCGGGGACCCCCGCGTGGCATGTATCACCTCAGTGCACCGAAATAGGCTCAAAGCCTTGTGCGGTGCGGGTTGTTTGATTTCCGTCCCCTGCTGCGATTAATCAAAGAGGGGAAATTTTCCGTGCGTGAGAGGACAGTCGGTTTCCGGCCCAGATCGGCCCGGACTTTCGATACCCCCCACCCATCGCCGATGAGACTCGTTCGCGTTCAGGCTCGGCCGGTGGTCGGCCTGCCTCACTGCGACTCGTTCGCATTCAAAGCGACCGGCCGAGGTCGACCTGCGTCTTCCGGTGGTGGCATCCGTCCGGCCCGATGCACAGGACCTGGCAGTTCTCATCCACGTCTGCCCCACCGTTGAGCAGGGCCACCTTGTGGTCGAGCTCGAACTCGTGCATTGCGACCAGTCGGCCGCAACCTGCGCAGTGCGGGTCCTGCGACCAGATGCGCAGTCGGCGCTCCTGCAACGCCCTGCCCGTCATGCGCCTGTCTGCCGACCGCTGAGGTGCTGGCTGCCTACTTGGCGCCATTGCAACCCGACTTCCGATCGTCCTAAGCCGTGCCATCACTCCGCCTGCTTGCACGCAGCCGGCGGCTCTTCGTGGTTGGCTGACGTGATCCACCACACCAGGCAGCGCATGCGAGCCGCGCAGCGCTCGAAGGCGACAACGGCGCGCTCGCGGTTCTCTTGGATGTCACCGACGATCAAAGTGGGCTTCAGCACGGGAGCCTCGCACTGCGTCAGCAACGCGTCACTTGGCTGGGCTGACTGCACCACCGTTCGGCTCGTGACCACTGGTTCCGGGGCATGGCCTGTCGTCGAGCACGCAACCAACAGCAGGAGGCACGGCAGTGTCCAGCAAGACTTTGGCATCCGCATTGGTCTTCTCCAGCTGGCGGACCTTGTCGCGCAGCGCTTGGCCCTTGGTGTCGGCCTTGTCCAATTCATGGTGCAGGCCATCGAGGGCCTGGCTGTCGATCTCGCGCAGGCGCTTCAACTCGGCGATCGCCTTGTCCTGGTCCTTGTTAGCGTCCACCTGCTGATCCAGCGTCCCGCTGACCTTGCCGAGCCGCTGGCTCAGGTCGAGCGTCGACTCGGTCAAGGCGCGCGTGCGGAAGTAGGCGACTGTGCCGTAGACGCCGAGGACGACCACCAGCAGGATCAACGCGTATTCGATGATGAGCCGGGCCTTGCCCGACAGGAACGTGATGGCGCTAGCCAGTAGGGTTGCCATCTTGCGACCTCCGGTTGAGACCGAGCTTCGCCCAGACCGCACGCTGCATGACCTGGGTGGTAGCTCGGGCACCAATCATCCCGAACGTGCCGGCGATGAAGGTGGTCCACACGATGCTCAGTCCCCACACCGAGCAGAGAAGTCCGCTTAGGACCCCAACGAAGCCGGCGGCGACGAACTCGACGACGGCCTTCCAGAACAAGATAGGTTCGTTTCCATCCATCGCGCGCAGCACGTACCCGATGGCGCCGCCAACGGCAGCGAAGGCGGCAACCAGCGCCATCTGGAGCCAACTGAAGGGCGGCTCGTTCGGTGGCAGCTCGTTCACTTCACACCCAGTTCGAACTTGGCGCGCTCCAGGCGAAGCGTGCGGTCTTCCAGGCCGGTCAGGCCGCCATTGATCCTGCGCGTCAGCGCCACGAAGTCGCGCTGGTCGGCGATCTCGTTGCACCCGTGGGCCTTCCACCACCAGCCGGCGGTGAGGGCCGAATAGTCCTCTCGCTCGAGCAGCGCGGGGCTGCGCACGAAGTCGACCCCGAACTCGGTTGATGCCGCGGCATAGTTGGCGCGCCCGGTGATCATGATCAGGCCGCGGCCCATAAAGCGCTTGCCGTCGCCCGGCTGGGTGTTGCCCAGGTCGGTCCGGCCCTCGTACTTCACCTGCGCCGCCGTCGGCCCCCATATCTCCCTGGTACGCGAGAAGCCCAGCGACTCGTGGCCCACCTGCGCGATGAACATCACCATGCGCCAGTCCAGGTCGATGTCGTAGAGCTCCATCGCGTCCGTCAGGGGCCGTGCCCACACCTTGGCGCGCGGCAGCGAGATACCTGCCGCCTTGCTCAGCGTCTGGGCGTCCATGAGTGCTCCGAATAGGTTGGCCGCATCGTCGGGGAGGTGACGATGCGGCCGGTCGTCCCCGCGGCGGGACGAAAGAGTGGAAGGGGCACGGTTCGAACGTGCGCTGCCGATTGCAGGACGAAGCCCGCTCAGCATCAGGCGATCATCTGCCCTTGGGGTGACCCATCTCCCCTACGCCTTCCATAAAAGAAAAACGCCCGACCGATGGCCGAGCGTTTGTGACGATACGAATCGTGGCGGGTTAGGTGACAGCTTGCAACTGTCAGTCCACGCGACGAAGGAAATCCCGGCGAGCCGGTTCAAGCGCAGCATGGCAGAAGTCGATCAGCCACTCGTAGACCGGCGCGATATTGGTGCGGTATGTCTCACGATTCACGCCAATCATTTCAGCACGCGCTCGATCACTCACCTTAGCCCGGCCGGTGGTCTCGCACATCGTGCACCCCCTGACCTTGCCCTCGGCCATCACGAAGCCCCTTCCGCGGCATTCCGGGCAAAGGCATGCGGCACTCATTTCCGCCAGCACAGCGAGTCGGATGGCGGCGTACGGCGAGCCGGGACCGACGCGCGGCCATTGAACGACCTTCGCAGCCTCGACCGCCTCCGCGGCGGTGCGGCGTTGCCTCTCTCCATCCGCAACCTCGGCGCGAAGCTGGGCGGTTATCAGCTGGTCGGCACGGCGGCGCCATTCCCCGAGCTGAGCCTCCATCAGCAGGCGGTCAAGCTCCTTCGGCGCTAGCTGCGCACCATCGGGCCACCACAGGCGACACATCAGCTCGCGGCCAAGCCCTGGCCTGACCATGCCGATGGCCGCCGCAATGTCCTGGGCGGTCAGTTCCGGGAGGCCGCCACGGCCTATGTCGTATCGAATGTTCGTTGGGTTCAGGCGTGCCATCAGTTCAGCCGCTCGCATCATGGGTTCCCCTGGTTACTTCCGCGTGTCGTGCACGGCGCTAGCGGCGCCGCTCTTCTTCTGTTGCTTTGCCGTCCGGCGCAGGTCGCCGGCTGCTCGCTTGAGCTTTCCCGACAGCTTGTCCAGTCGCTTCGCCAGCGCTTCGGGCTCGTAGGCCTGATTCACCATGGCGTTGAGCGACGACGTGACCGAAGCGATCGTTTGCTCGGCACGGGTCGGGAAGTGGACGGTCATGCCGGGTGCACCTCGATCCGGACGCCGTACTGGTGCGGAGCGCCGCGCTCCTGCTCGTACTCGAACCGGATCTTCGTCTTGTCGTTGTCGGCAATGCCGTAGGCATCCGCTACGCCGTCACGGATGGCCTTGAACACGCCCGACAGGTTGTCGTCGTCCAGTGCGCGGGGCGCAATCCGAATCAGGCGCACGACCACAGGTAGCTTCGGGCGCTTGGCGTCGAGTAGCGTCCAGTGTGCTGCCTCGCGCTCTCGCCGCGTGCGACTCGCCCGTGCTCGCCAGTGCTCGCGCGCGTTCTGCCCGCCCTTGAGGCGCATGTCCTCGATCTCGACGATCAGCGGCTTCACGGGGGCGCCCTCCGGACGACGAGGCTTCCTGTCTTCGCCCAGCGCCGAATCGCCAACTCGCAGCCCATCGTCAGCGCTACGCCATTCGCAAGCCCCACATGGGTAGCCCGGCGCTGACATCCGCACGAACAAAGGCGACGAGCGTTATAGGCCACGGGCTGCGAATAGCGCCCGTGTTTCTGGGAGCAGCCATGGATCACGTGGTCACCTCGCAGGCAAGGCGCAGGTCCTGGAGCGCCAGTAGTTGATCGTCCGAGCCATAGACGGCGTGGAATGGCTTCGAACCATGCGCGAGGCTCGGACCGAATATCTCGGCCGCCTCGCGGTCGGTCATTTCCCGGTACGGCCGAACGCCGCGGTGGTGCCATGGGCACGCGCCGATGGTGAATCGGTGGCCACGGCGGCGCCCGCCACTCAGGAGGTGATGCGCGTCGCACCCATGGAACGCGACGCGCACATAGCCCAACGCGTGATTCAGCTGGCAGCAGATGCAATCGCCACGGGTGATCCGCTCCAGACGTTCGGCCTCAGCCTTCGTCGGCTTGCCGGTGCTCCGGCCGCGCTTCAGAGAGGTCCGGATCGCTACGGCTCTCGACTTCTCCTTGGAGGCCGTCAAGGTCTGACGGATGGCAGTCATAGCGGCGAAGCCACGCCTTGCCTTGAGCGGGGTCTTGCGGAGCAGCGGGGTGCGCTTCAATCCCGGACCCTCTGGTAGATGACCATGCGATGGATGCCCATGGCGTCCAGTAGCTCGGGGCGCGGGTGTGTTGCCTCCCCATGCGCCAGTCGCGACAGGTAGCCAGGGTCAATGCCAAGGACTTCGGCGGCGGCACGCAAGCTCCTGTGCTCAGCGATGAATGCCTTCACGTGCTTCTTCAGGTCGGCCTCGCTCATGCGACCTTCCTCCCCCGCAGCCCAGCCATGTGGACGGCAAGGTCCTGCGCCATCGCATCCAGATCGGCCAGATTGAAGCGCTCGCCGTCGGCCTTGGCCTGGTAGATGCCCACGAGGTGGTGGGCGTGGACGCGGCAGTGCCGGTCGTAGTCGATGTGGCGCCAGGAGTACGCGGCAATCTCGCCGTTCTCACCGGCGAACACGGCCACGCGGGCATGGTCGGCGATCGCGACGCGAATCCGCTTCGCGAGGTATTCGGCGCCAGCGTGGTCGAAGTTGCCGATGTATGAGCACAGGTCGGTGAGCTTGCGGCGGCTATGGTGGGTGGTGGAGGTCATTCGGTGCCTCGAATCATGTTGGGCTTTGTCGCGCGCTGGGCGCGCTCGTTGTAGGCCTGGCGGCTGTCGGCGTGCTTGCCGTAGAACTTCCGCCAGCTCGCTTCGAAGGTCGGGAGGTGCGCCAGCTTGTCGCCGTCCACGGCAATGCCCGGCAGCGACACGGGGCGACCGAGCACCTCGCCTGTGGCGTTCACGGCGTGGCGCAGCTTCGGCTCCAGACCCGCGGCTTTCAGGCCGTCGAACAACTCCATGGCGAAGGGATGGCGCAGGCGGTTGGCCTCGCGCTCCTGCTCGTAGCGCTGGATATCCCCGCCGATGCGCGCCAGAAGGTCAGTAGTCATAGGCCCCGTGGTGCGACATGTCGCGGAAGCGCATGGTCTCGGCCTGCCAGACGGCGCGGACGAAGCCGGTCGGGCCGTGGCGGTTCTTCTCCACGCTGATCTCGGCGATGCCCTTGTCGGGCGACTGCTTGTTGTAGACCTCGTCCCGGTAGAGCATCAGGACCTGGTCGGCTTCCTTCTCGATCTCGCTGGAGTTGGCGAGGTCGCCGATGTTGGGCCGCTTGTCGGCCCGCTTCTCGACCTCGCGGTTGACCTGCGCCAGCGCAACGACGGGGATGTCCAGTTCGCGGGCGATGTCCTTCAGGCCGATGGCGACGTCACCCACCTGATCGATGCGCGAGGCGCGCGGGTCGTTGCCCTTGATGCGCTGGACGTAGTCCACCAGGAGGCGCTGGATGCCATGCTTCTGCTTCCACCGACGAGCGACGCGCTGGACCTCGCCGATCGTGACCCCGGCCTGGTCGCAGATCATGAGTTCGCGGTCCATGAGGTTGCCCACAGCGTTCGCCATGCGGCCGAGATCGTCCTCGTCGTGCGAGCCATTGCGCAGGCGCGATGCGTTGATCCCGCCCTCGATCGCGAGGATGCGTGAGCCGATCTGGACGACGGGCTGCTCGGTGGAGATCAGACCGGCGGCACCGTCGTGCCCGAGTGCCATATTCAGCAGCAGCGCCGTCTTGCCCATGGCCGGACGGGCACCGACGATGATCAGGTCGGACTTGTGCAGGCCGCCGAGGACGTCATCGAGTTCCGTCAGGCCGGTGGGAATACCCGGGATCTTGCCGCCGCGCTCCTTCGCCGCCGTGGCCGCCTCGTAGGCAATCGTCAAGGCCTGACGAAGCGTGTACTCGGTGTTCTGCTCGATGTGCTGCATGCCCATCAGCTGGCCGATGACGCCGTCGACGAGGTCCATCGCCTCCTGCTCCACGCCGAAGGCGTTCTCGACGAGGTCGGACGCGACCGCGATGACGCGGCGGCGAATGGACTTCTCGCGGACGATCCGGGCGTAGGCCACGATGTTCGCCGCGCTGGGCGTGTCGTTGGCCAGCTGCATGAGGTACGCCGGCGGCACCTGGTCGAAGTCGTTCTTCGCGAACCACTCGCCCAGCGTGATCGCATCACACGGCGTGCCACGGGCGGACAAGGCGACCATGGCGCGGAAGATCAGGCGGTGGTCGCCGCGGTAGAAATCGTCAGCGTCAAGGTGTGACGACACGACGTCGATACCGTCGGGACGGAGCATCAGTCCGCCCAGGACGCTCTGCTCGGCTTCGTCGGAGTGCGGCGGAACTCGCAGGCCAAGCCGCATGGAGTCGCGCGGGTTCATCGGCGCAGTTCCTCGCGGTGGCGCACGGGCTCGTTGCGCTGGCCGAAGCCGTTCGGGCTGCGGGCGTTGCGAATCCAGTTGCGGTAGGTGGCGTCCCAATCGAGCTTCGTCGCATCACGGCCCGTCTTGGCGTGCCAGTGGTCGCGGAACTTCGCCGTCTCCAGCCGCAGGTCGATGTCCGGCCGCTCCGTGCGGGCAGCGGCAATCAGTTCCGGCGTGGGGCGCCAGTCATCCGGCAGGCGGGTGCCGTTCCGCTTCGCCGGCTTCGGGGTGCCTGGGGCTTCGGCCGAGGCGAGAGCGAGTGGAGCAGCCGCCGACGAAGTTGGCGTGCTCTGCTCTTTCTGCTCTTTCTCTTCTTCTCTCCTCTCCTCTCCTCTGTCGTGACCTACCGTGACATTGCGTGACTCGATGGTCATTGCCGTGACATCAGCGAGGCGATCACGCTCGCGTTGAGCCCGCTTCCGGTCAGCCGCCGTGGTGTCCTCGGCCTTGGGCTGCCTACGTTTCCAGGCCATGAGCTCTTCCGCGTCCAGGGTCTTCCCTTGCATCGAGTTGAAGATGGCCTCGACCTCCTCCTCGGGGATATCCAGGGCGATGCCAACGTCTTCATTCGACCAGTTCGACAGTTCACCGCGCGGCGATGCCTGTGACGCGTTCTCCATCATCGCGGCCCACACAGCCACAACGTGACCAACCGTGACATTACGTGACAGGCGAGCGCTTGCACGTGACGCGACCGTCCGAAGCTTCGGATCGTTGAATGTGCCGTGATGCCAGCGAAACCAGTGTTCCGTTGCCATGTCAGTGCACCGCCTCGCCCGGGATGGCGCGAGCATCAGCAAGCAGCTGGGCAGATAGGCGGCGCACCTCACCACCATCTACATCTAGCGTCAGGCACAGCCACGTCATGCAGCTGGCGGAAATATCGCTGACCGAATCGGCCATGGATGCGTTGCCAGCCATGGTGGCCCGCGCCCCAAGTCGCACCAGCAGGGCGCTGATGGTCGCGAGGTCTTCCAGGTTCTTCTCGTGCATACCTACTCCGGGTCCCGGGAAAGTGCAGGCACGCAACCGACCGGACTCGGCTGTCCCCGGGAAGCTACCCCCGGGTTAGCGTGCTGCGGGTTGAACAACGAGGCCTGCGGCGAGGGCGCCAGCGCGGCAAGATGCATCTCGGCAGCGACGTGCTGCTCAGGTGTCGGCCCATGCGCCAGCACGCCAGGCACAACGGCCAGGGCGCGCAAGTACGCAGGGGACGACAGGCGGTTCATGTGCCTTCGCGCTCCAACTTGCGGTGGGCCGCGATGTAGCGGTATGCCGTAGCCCGCGAGACGTTGAACGCGGCGCGGAGGCGCTGGACGATCGCCAGGGTGTTGTCCGTGTTGCGTCCACGGAACCAGGCTTCCAGGCGCATGCCGAGTTCGATCTGCGAGTCGGCGCCTCTGTCGGTGACTTTGCTCATCGATCCGGGCTCAGCAAGGGGGAGCAGGTGAACAGGCGGCCGTGCCACTTCTCCGTGGCGTCCAGCGCCAGCGGGTAATAGCCGTTCTCGTCGGCCCACATCGGGCGCGGTGACGGGCACGGATACGATGGGTCCGTGAAGCGGCACGCCATGTCGTCGCACCAGCACATACGGGAAGGCTTGCTCATGGTGCGAAGTCCTTCAGTGCGCGCAGCGCCCGGAACCACGCCAGCCACTCGGCGATCGCGAAGCGTTGGCGCATCAGGCGAGCCTCACCTGGTCCTGGATGGCCGCCACGAGGTCGACGACGACCTTCTGGACCTGCATGCCCGCGTTGGACGTGTCCTTCGCCTCGCTGCGCGTGATGACCCCATCCTCTCGTGCCTCGGCGATCGTGCCGGCAAGGTTGCCGGTCATCTGCATCAGCTGGAGGACCAACTCGTCCACGCGATGCTGGGCTTCCTGACGCTCGCGCTCGAGGTCGTCCGAGCGTTGGAGGATGTAGCCGTGCGAGTGCGCCAGCGCGTGGAGAATGCGGTGGTCGTCGGTGACCGTCATCAGCAGGTCAGCCTCCGCCAGCGTCAGGTGATTGCGGTCGTATTGCGGGTTCACCTTGCCGCGCAGCAGCGCGCCGGACATGCCCACCCGCGGCGCCAGCGACTCGGCCCCGCCGGGGTATGCCTTGACCGTTGCCTGAGCTGCATCGAGGACATTCATGAATGTGAATCTCAAATGGTGAGCCGCGCAGGCTCGGTGGGTAGAGTCCTCACCATGGAAATCAGGGTGAGCAAGGAATCAGTGGACTTTGTTCGGGTGGCGCCTCAGCGCCCTACCCGCTTTCGCAGCAGCCAGAAGGAGCACAACGCGAAGCACAGGAGCGCCAGCGCGTCGGCGCCCACGTCAGGCCACCTTCTCGTTCAGAACAGTCGGAGTTGCTTCGGCCGTCGCCCCTGCCGACGCGGCCGGGGTTCGGTGTCGTCGCGGGTCAGCACCTGCAAACACGCCCGGCTTGATCACGAAACGAATCTTCAAATCCATCCATTCCGGAAGGTCCCCGTCCGGCAGCTTGTTGATTGCCTGCCGGGTAACCCCGAGAGCACGGCCAAGCGCCGCTTGGTTGCCGTCGAAAAGCGCCAGCGCCTGGGCCTTGGTGATGCGGATCGTCTCGGTCATGTCCACAGTCAACCACAGTTGTCCTTATGAGGTCAACTACGGATTACTCGTTTTCGTCAACAATGGTTGACATGAGCACTCTCGGGGAGCGGCTGCGCGAGGCGCGGCGGGACAAGAAGGCGAAGCAGGAAGACCTGGCCACCGTGGCCGGCGTCTCAAAGCAGGCAATCTCGAAGATCGAGAACGGCGGCACCCTGGAGCCTGCCATGTCCACGATGGAACCCATCGCACGCTTCCTGGGCGTCAACGTGCGCTGGCTGACCGATGGGAAGCAGCCAAAGCACATGGAGACTCAGCCCACGGCCGAGGGGTGGGACGACATCATCGGCGTGCGCCAGGCCGCCGCCCTGGGCGAAGGCGCCGTGGTCGACGAGTACGCCGAGACCCACAAGCTCAAGTTCCGGGCCGAGAGCCTGCGCCGCAAGAAGCTGCGGGCCGACCGGCTGGCCGTGCTCTATGGCCGCGGGGACTCGATGTCGCCCACCATCAAGGACGGCGACGCCATCCTGTTCGACACTTCAGATATCGAGCCGCGTGACGACAAGATCTATGTGATCAGCTACGAAGGTCACCTGATGGCCAAGCGGCTGGTCGAGCTTGGCGGACGCTGGTTCATCGCCAGCGACAACAAGGACGACCCGAAGTGGCGCAAGCCGGTCGCGGTCGACGAAACAAGGCAGTTCGCCATCCACGGCCGGGTACGATGGATAGGTAGCTGGGAGGACTGATGCTGAACACACGACCTTTGGCCCATTGCACGATAATAACTAGGTAGTTATATTCGTGCTCCATCTGATCATCCATCCAGATGCAAAGGCCGATCTCCAGAGGCTGAAAGCCGTAGACGCGCATGCTGCCGCCACAATTGCCGTTTTCCTTCAAGAAGTTAGTGGTAATCAGGATCTGTTGGATAGGCTCACCCAGGACGGATTCGGGATCGAGGGGCGCCATGACTTCAACGTACGAAAGATCGGAAATCAGCTGGCTGCAGGCCACAACATGTGGCGGGCCAAGATCTGGAAGTTGGAAAGGCGCGGCCGTAAGTACCGGGTGATCTACGCCTTCGTTCCATCGAAACGAAGCCACTACGTATTAGGCATCATGCCGAGAGAAATTGACTATGTCCGCGACGATGAGTTCATCCGTCGAGTTGAGAGAGCATACGACAGCATCCGAGACGGTCGTTGGTAAGGGGACCATACATACGGGCACTGCTGCCCTAGGGCGGCCCGTCGTCGTTGCCCTACGAAAGCCTGAAGCGAAGCCGGTTTTGCCGGTGGGATATTCGAGCATAGACGATGTCGTCTCCGAACTATTTTCGGATGCTGACGGCGCGCAGGCTTTGCTCGAAGCACGCGCCGATCTGGCCGAGGACATCCATGCCATCGAAGGAATGACCCTTCGCGCGCGCCGGCTGGCCCTTGGCCTTTCTCAGGCTAAGCTTGCCGAGATGATTGGGACGCAACAGCCACACATCGCTCGAATCGAGCGTGGCACCGAGAATCTCCACATTAGTACTTGCCGGCGCCTCTGCGTGGCTCTCCAAGTTGATATGAACGACATGGATAAGCTCCTCGAACGGCAGGAGCAGGCCGCAATGCAGCGGGTGAAGTGATGGCACCCCGCGATTTCGACGTTCTGTATTCGGACGATGTGCGCTATGAAGTGGGCGGGAAGGTCTCTTACATCGGGTGCTACAACGGTGAGTTATGGGTCAAGGATTTTCCCCTGACGCTTCCCAAGCTCTGCGTCACTTTGTGGGCTCGCATCCCTCACAGCAATCCCGTAGAAAGCCTAATTTTCCGCGTATTCAAGAATGACGAGTTGCTGCACGAGCAGAACGCAAACATTGCCGATGTCCCGCAAGCCCACTCCGCTGACTTCTGGGAACAGCAGCGACCTTCAGACATGGAGACGTTTACCATGCTCATGACGACGGTCATCTTTTCCCCAATGTTGCTTGAGGACGCTTGCTACATTCGCGTCCGAGCCTTCACATCCGACGGCGATGAATTGAAAGCTCCCGCGCTTCATATTCGAATTGCTCCACCGGAGTTCAAAGAGTTCCTATAGCCCGCTCCGGCGGGCTTTTTCGTATCATGGGCCGGGGATTTGCCACAGGGGAATGGAATGCGTCACACCTTGATTCTTGTTGCCTGCTCGATCGTCGTCCTTGCAGGTTGTGTCACCAAGCCGCCGCGGCCTGACCAGCTGCGTCAGCCACCCGCCGACCGGCTCCTAGCCTTCCAGTCGCCCGCGGACGGGGACTCTCGCATCGTCGTCACCCGCGACGTGGGCATGCAAGGCAGCGCCTGCTTCGGCGCCGTCTTCATTGATGGCAAGGTCGTGGCCAAGCTTGCCACCGGCGAGCGGGCTACGTTCCACGTACCTAGCGGCGAACATATCGTCGGCACCTGGAACACCGGCTCCGGCCTTTGCGGCTATCGAGAGGGCAAGGACCGCCGGGAAACGTCGACCGTGCTGAAGGCTGGCGATGAGAAGCGGTTCCGGATCACGATCAACCCCAATTCCGGCGTCGAGATCAGCCCGACGACCCTGTAACGGCCCGCTTCCCTACCCGCTCCGGTGGGCTTTTCCGTACCATGAGCGATCCATTATCCGCAGGGGGAGCGGACCCAGATGTCGCCGAAACGCTGTGTAAGCAGCGAGGAATGTAGCTTGGGAAGACCCGCGACGACTTAGCCCGCCTTGGCGGGCTTTTCTTCTCCTGAAAGAATTTCGACAACTGTAGTTGACTATCAGCAGACAACTATGGTTTACTTCTTCCACGCCACCACACGGCGATGGGAGAGGATCATGGGCACCAACGAATCGAGTTACCTGACGATCGATAGGTTTCGTCAGACCGTGACGGTTTATCCGGACCAGCGCATCGAGGTGAGCTCGACCGGCTCGGTCAGCACCACCGAAGAGCTTCGCGACCCGGCATCTGACCTCGTCGGCGTCTACGTGACCGTCGGCCCCCTTTCCATGGCGATCTCGACGGAAGAGGCTCTTCAGTTTGCCGCGGCCCTGACCGAAGCGGCGCTCTTCTACCGCGAGAAGAAGGTCGCAGCGCTGGAGCACTACGAGGCCATGGCTCGTGAAGCGCAACAGCTGCACGTTACAGCACCTGGCCGGAACGTTGCATGCTGCGATTGCGATGGGACTGGTCGCGGCGGCTCAAACACGACCGATGGCAGCCCCTACGATGACTGCTGCGCCTGCTCTGGATCGGGTGTCGCGAGGGCCGTGGCATGAACGCCCGCCTCGTCTTCACCATCGCCTTCTGCCTTGCTGCCTTCGGCTGCGCCACGCCGCTCTTCCCCGAGAAGACCCAGCGCGAGCGGGACATCGAGCAGTGCACCTACGGCACGGTCGTCCCCCACAACATCCGGCAGCGGGATCGCGCCCACTACATCCAGCACGTCGTCGTTCCGGCCTGCCTGCGCGCCAAGGGCTACACCGACGTGGAGGGTGCCCGATGAGCACCGAGACGCAGAAGGTGACGAACACCAAAGTGCTCGCGTTCCCCGAAACAACCGATTACAGGGCACTCCATCAGGCGGAGAAGACGCGTCGACTGCCGGATGGCCGCTTTGCCTGTGTGGCGGCCCTCTACTTCCAAGGCCAGCGCGGAGCCTATGTCACGGTTATTGCCGAAACGCGTGCCCGGGCCATCCGAACCGCCTCCGACTACCTCAACTGCGGTCAGCAAGCGTTGACTGATCCGCTATATGCCGCTCGGATGCGCAACGTCGCTGAGCGGTCCGAAGCCCGCCTTCGCGCGATGGGAGGCTGACTCATGAAGCTCCGCATCCATAGGTACGGGGGCCGAAAGTCGCTTCGGGTCGTGCGCGGCGATGGCGCCATCTTCATCGACTGGCAGCGCTATGCGCTCGAGATCCGCTGGAGGGAGCCCAAGCCGCTATGAGCACACTCAACGTCCGCCAGCAGCGCGCCCTGCGCTACGCCGTGATGAAAGCCGAGGGCGATCGCGATCTGCGCGCGGCTGAGTTGCTTCGTCATGCCCATTCGTCTACGCCGAGCCTGCAGCGCTTCTTCGAAAGCCCCCACGGTGTCGTGCTGATGCTGGTCGTCGGGCTTGCCATCTTCGCGCTGTTCGCCCCCGTGGGGTCCTTCTGATGCGCCGCCTGATCGCCTGGTGGATGTCGGCGCCGTGGGACGAGCGCGAGGCCGTGATCTTCGTCCTCGGTATCTGGACCCTGGGCGCGCTCGTCTGGCTGATCGATCCCGCTTCCCACCACTGAACGCACCGCGCCTTCCCCTCCCTCCCCCGGAGGTGTGGCGCGTACCGACGCCGGCGGTCGATGCACCGGCACCTACAACTTAGGACTGGATGACTTCGCGTGATTCAAGACGGTCCTCATAAATGTCCACGAATCACGCGTCTGCTGGCTGAGCCTAACCAGCCTCGCCGCCCTGTCGAGTAGCACAAGGCACAGATCTGGCCGTTCGGATGTGTGCGCTTACCCCGGAGCGCGAGTGCCGGGATTCCGAAATGTGTCTTTCGTGTTTGGGCCAGAGGTGTAGCGGCCTCTACCGAGCGGCCAGATCTGTCCACCTTCAACAGCGCCGGCCTCGCCGGCAAAGGATTTCCCATGGGCTACAACACGAAGTTCTCTGGCGTGCTGACGTTCGTCGACGTACCGACCGTCTACCAGCTCGCAAAGCTCAACACCTTCCTTGGCCAAGACTGCCGCGACCATCCGGAATGGAACGCCGGACCCTATGCCTCGTACATCGACCTGGTCGTTACGAGCGACTACACCGGCCTCGAGTGGGACACGGCAACAGAGAAGACCTACGGCCTCGTCGACTCGGTGAATGTTGTCATTCGTGAGATGCGTAAGGAATGGCCGAACTTCGGTCTGTCCGGCACGCTCGTCGCACAGGGCGAGGATTTTGACGATCGGTGGGCGCTCGTCATCGGTGACGATGGCTTCGCGACCAAGCAGCCTCTCGCATTTTCCGGCACGGCCGTAACGTGCCCGCACTGCAAGAAGAATTTCTCCGTCGAGTCCGTGGGCTGATCGCAGCCATGCCGCGCACCCCCGACATGCTCACCGGCTGGTTCGACAACCAGACCACCAGGCATCGCGAGTACTGGGACAACGGCGTCAAGGGTCGCCACGCCCACCGCTCCGCCATCTGCCCGCACAGCGTGCACCCCGAACTGCGTCCCGAGTGGGGCAGCAATCCCGACCTCCCGCATAACGCCAACGCCTCCAAGGAATCCGCAGCGTGACCGTGACCAAGCCCGCCCTGCGATACCACGGCGCCAAGTTCCGGCTGGCCAGCTGGATTCTCAGCTTCTTCCCGCCGCACCGTTGCTACGTCGAGCCATTCGGCGGCGCGGCCGGCGTGCTACTCCAGAAGCCGCGCTCCTACGCCGAGGTCTACAACGACCTGGACGGCGACGTGGTCAACTTCTTCGCGATCGTCCGGAACCCAACGACGCGAGCCGCGCTGGTCGAAGCGTGCGCCATGACGCCGTATGCCCGGGAAGAGTTCGATGGAGCTTGGCAACCGACCGGGGACCCCATTGAGCGCGCGCGACGACTCGTGATCCGGGCGCAGATGGGCTTTGGTTCCGCGGGCGCCAGCAAAGGGACCACAGGCTTCCGAATCGACACCGCCCGCGCCTACGGAACGGCGCAACAATTGTGGGCCGAGTACCCCGCATCGATCGCCCCGGTCGGCGAACGTTTTACTGGGGTGCTTATCGAGAACCGACCGGCCATCGAGGTCATGCGCCAGCACGATGCCGGCGAGACCCTGCACTTCATCGACCCGCCCTACCTGCATTCCACGCGTGTCATGCAGAAGGGGAAAACCGGCTACTACCGCCATGAAATGACCGAGGTCGATCACGCCGAACTGCTGGCCGCGATCCTCGAGCTGGAAGGCATGGTCGTCATTAGCGGCTATCGCTCGGACCTCTACGACCAGGCGCTCGCTGGGTGGACCCGTCACGAGACTGGATCGAGGATCAGCGCCGGTCGCGGCACCGCTGTGCGCACAGAGATTGTCTGGGTCAACAGCGCCTGTCGCGACGCGCTCGAGGGGCGCGCCGACGGCCTTTTCGCAAAGGAAGCCACCGCATGACCACCTCCACCATCACCCCCGCCGAGTTCGAGAAAGCCCTCCGCCTGGCCTGTGTTCAGTGTGCGGCCCGCGGCGCCCTGCACCCCACGATCAACCCCTTCACGCATGGCGACGAGTTCGCCGTTCGCTACGGGCCATTCCTGGTCGATATCGCGAAGCTGGTCGGACTGACCATTCCTCAGACCAGGCGCCAGATGAAGAAGCTGCAGGACGACGGGCGCGTGCTGCGCGATGACGTCGCTGGCGGGCGGACGCGCTGGTGGTTGGCCGGACTGTCCGCCGAGCTTCGCCCAACGCCGCTCCCCGTCGCGGCGCCAGTGGTGCACGCCACGCCCTCGCCAGCGACAGCCCGTCAAGGTGTGACGAATGTGCACGCGGTGCCCGTACGCGAGCCCTGGTGGAAAGTTCTGGGCGTTGCCCGTGACTGCTCGACCAGCGAGGTGCGCCAGGCTTTCAAGGACTGCATGGACGGCGTGCCGGAATACGACCTCGACGCGGAGCAGCAGCGCCAGCGCATCCGCGACGCCTACAACGCCCGTCTCACTGAAGACGGTATTTCGGAGTACGAGTGACCATGAGCAACGAAACCAACGATAACCCACGCTTCTTCTGGTTCGGCGAGAGCACCGAGATATGCGCCGCGAAGGACTTCGAGCAGGCTCTCGAATTCAGCTGCTACGAGTTCGACGAGGACGAGCCGCGCGACGACCAGTGGGGCGAGCTGCCGGCCGACTACACGCTCTCCATGATGGAAACCGACGAGAACGAGCGGCCGATCAAGGATGAGCCCACCACGCAGACCCTGCTGGAGTGGTACAGGGCCGAGCCAGGCATGCCGCAGATCATGTGCTCGGCCTACAACTGAGGGCCTGACCATGGACCAGCCCATCCGCCCCATTGCGATCGCCCGCGATGGCCAGGTGCGCGTGTTCGTCGGCTCCGCGTGGCAGTGCATGGACATTGCCGCGGCCGAAACTCTCTATTCCCAACTCGCCCGGGCCATCGAGCAGGCGAAGCAGCAGGAGGCCGTAAAGCCATGACGACCGAATTCAACGACCACGCGTTGCGCCTGAAGGGCAAGCTGCCGATCCAGATTATGTCGTTCGCCGACGGCGGCGAGGGTGATCAGGTATGCGACGACCACGGCATCGGCGAACTGACCGACAGCGGCCACGGATTCGTCGAGATCGGCATGCACTACGGCGATGAGCGGGTCTATGTGCGGTTCCGGCTCTCCGACCTCATTCGCGCTATCAAGGAGCACAACCTGTGAACGACGAATCCAGCAAGTACCAGGCGGCCACCGACCAGGATAGCCTCCGAGCGTCGATCTATAACCTGCTGGCGAACTATCGCCTTCAGAACTGGGTCGATGAGGACGGCGAGAGCGGCTTTCCCCTGGTTGACGCGCTGAGCAATGGCGCTGGCACGATCGCGCCAGGCCTTGGTGAGATCGAATTCATCGCCGATGCCATTGCGGCCCATCTTGAGGCATCCGGCATGGTGCCTCCTGTCGATGCCTCCCAGCCTGCCGAGCAGCCGATGGGCGACCTCGACAAGGCCATCCACGCGATCGACGACCTGGTCGCCCTGAATGGCGAAGAACACGACGAGGCTGCGTGGAAGCTCATTCGCGATTGCGTCCTAGCCTCCCAGCCGAAGGCCGCCACGGATGCGCAGGTGGCGTTCCCTGCGCGGCACGTTGCTGTTCTTCGCCGATATTTGCAGCACTTACAGTCCTCCTCGCCGACTCAGAGCACACGACCAAGCTGGGCCGAATTGAAGCAAGCGTTGCGAGCCACTGTTGATACGCTCATCCACCCCGCGCCCTCGCAGGCTGTCGGGTCTCCTGTCTTCGCCTGCACAAAGTGCAGAGACACAAAGCAAGTATGGGAAACCTTCGGGACTGGCCTCGCGGTTAGTTCGAGAAAGGTGCCATGCAACTGTGCAGAGCAGGCTGTCGCCACGGCTGGGGATGGGGTGACGGAGGAAATAGTAGACGCCGCCATGCTTGCGTGGTCCGGCTACTGGTGCGACTGCAATGACGCGAATGCCGCTGGCAACAATCGCGACGCTATGGAAGCGGCCCTCGCCGCCCTCGCCTCGCCTAGCGCACCGCGAGTGGGGGTGCCAATCGAGCAGTCTGGGGACGTAGTGGCGCATTGCCTGCTTCGTAAAAATGGCCATGGCAAATGGGTCAATGACGCTAAACGGTGGGTGGATGGCGTGCCGGCCGCCGAACTTGAACGCGATGTGGCAAAGCACCCCGACCTCTATCGCATCAGTTACGCCTATGCCAAACCGCTGCCCACGGGCGGGGTGCCGGACGGTGTGGTGCGTGATGCCGCACGATATCGGTGGCTGAACTGCCACATTCAAGTCACGGTGAACCATGGTTGCCCTAGCCACCTTGGCTTCGAAATGCGTACCGACGCTGATCGGAACCAACCGCACTCGCTCCTTATCGACCAGGCCATAGACATCGCCATGCGCGCCACCGCGCCTGCCCCGGGCAAGGGTGGTGAGGCATGAGCGCCGTGTCGAACCTGCCTAGCCGGAGACTGACTTCTGCGCAGGCCCGCGACCTGCGGGAGCTTGTGCGCAATCCGAAGTTCTACGCGGGGTCGAGCCTCAACAAGACCATGAAGGCCCTCCAAGCGAACGGCCTCGTTCGACTCGAATGGTTTGAAAGCGCGACGGGCTACTACGGCCGCGATTCCCGGTGGGTCGTTACTGAAGCCGGAAAGCTCGCCGCCGCGCCGGAGGTGCCAAAGTGAACGTCCGGATCAAGTCCTTCCGCATCACCGAAGAAGACCTAGCCATCCTTGAGCGTGCCGTTCCCGTCATGCACGAAGCCATTTCGAATCTGCCAGCCGTCTATTTCCGTCCCGATGTGCAGGTCGCCATGGAGGAATCCAAGCGAATCTTGAGCGATGTGCGCTGGGACAACGGGCTGTTTCTTGAGATCGACGTGAACGTGGGAGGGATGTAATGAGCGAAGAACTAAAGCCGTGCCCCTTCTGTGGCGGCAGTGACCAATTTGTAGAGCGATACGACTACTGCTCGTGCTTCGTCCAGTGTGACGGGGCGGATAGCGAAGGTATGGCTTGTTTGTGCCGCGGGCCTGTCTCCCTACAGGACAGTGACGACGAGGAAATCCCCGGACACGACGCCGCCATCCGAGCCTGGAACCATCGTCAGGCGCCGTTCCAGAAGCGGGTGTCGAAGTGGATGGGCCAATGCTTCCTGCCTTCGCTCTACAGCAACATGACTGAGCGTGGTGATCGGCTGCTCGAAGAGGTGCTTGAACTGCTCCAGTCGAATGGCTACGACCACAGCCGGGTTTCCACGCTGGTGGACTATGTCTACGGCCGCCCGATCGGTGAGCCCTCGCAGGAGGTCGGTGGCGTCATGGTCACGCTCGCCGGCTATTGCTGGATCGCTGGCCTCGACATGCACGCCGACGGCGAGCGCGAATTGGCAAGGATCAACCAGCCCGATGTCATGGCGAAGATCCGCGCCAAGCAGGAGGCGAAGAACGCCCTGCATTTCGACACGCCGCTGCCTGGTAACGCCAACCATCCGCATACCGAATATCCGGCGGATATCGGCATAGCGGGTCACGGGGAGGTGCAGTCGTGATGGTGCCCAACCGACCCTCCGCCGTGGGCGAAGCGCTGGGCCAGCAGCTGGCTCGATTGACGGAGACTTCCCTCAGCAGGTTGCGGACCCGGTTTCCCGACCACGCCGAACCGTGCGAGAGCTGCGCCTTCAGACTCGGTACGGTTCCGAATCGATGCCTGCCGACCGTGATGGACGCCCTGAAGTGCGTAGTCGAGCAGACCGACTTCTACTGCCACCAGGGACCCAAGGGAAAGGCGAAGCACCTGTGCACCGGCTACATGATCGCCCTGGTCGCTGTGGCCGATCGACCGCCTGGCTCTGTGCCCTGGGAGTTCTCTCACGTCGACGATGGTCAGGAGGTAGCCCGTGGATAAGGCAGCGATCATCAGCCCGTGCGGGCGCTACCGGTACGTCCTGACCCGGACGTGGGACGACACCCTGCCCGTGCTGGTGTTCTGCATGCTCAACCCGAGCACGGCGGACGCCAGCCAGGACGATCCGACCATCCGGCGCTGCATCGGATTCGCCAAGCGCGAGGGATGCGGCGGGATCGCCGTCGTGAACCTGTTCGCCTGGCGGGCCACCCATCCGGACCAAATGCCAGTCCTGGATGACGATAAGAGTGGGCCAGACAACCACCTGCATATTGCCGATACGGTTCGCGGTCGCCGAGTCGTCGTAGCGTACGGAGCGCACGTCTCGGCCCATCCCTGGACGGTAAAGCCGGTGCTCAAGGTCATCCGGTCGTTCGCCGCGGGGCTTTACCACCTCGGCACCACCAAGTCGGGCGCGCCGCGGCATCCGCTCTACGTGCGCGGCGATGAGCCGCTGGTGGAATTCTGATGGGCTGGTCACTCGGCTACGACGAGAACTGGAAGCGTGACGTCGGCTACGGCGTGCCGGCAACGTGCGATCACCCGGGGTGTGGGGCGGAGATCGACCGCGGACTGTCCTTCGTCTGCGGTGGTGAGCCCTACGGCGGAACGCATGGCTGCGGGCTGTTCTTCTGCAGCGAGCACCGGACCCGCGCCGGCGACCGACGGGACAATGCGCCTCTGTGCGCGCGGTGCTACACCAACAAAGGCAAGACCTACGATCTCACCCCAGACACGCCGAAGTGGATCGAACACAAGGCCACCCACCCGAGTTGGGCAGAATGGCGAGCGGAACAGGAGGCGGCGAAGCTGTGAGCAGCAATTCCCACATCATCGATGCGGCCGAACTGCGCCGCCTGTCCGGGCTCCAGCAGCCGGCGGCGGTGAAGCGGTGGGCAAGCACGCAGGGCATCCGTGTGCGCGATGGCGCAGAAGGCCCCTGGACGACGGTCGAGGCGATCAATGCCGCTATGGGGTTAGGATCGGCCGGCAACGATGCCGCTTACCGCCCAGAGGACCTGCTGTGACGCGTGGAAGGCCCAGGAAGCGGGACAAGACCATCCCGGAGCACATCGACCAGCGGAAGCTCCCCGTCGGCTGCTATTGGGATGCGCGCGATCGCGTGTGGTACACGATTCACCGCGACCCAAAGCCGCGACGCCAGAAGGTCGCCAGGGCCGATGCGCTGATGTCCGACCTCCACCTGGCGATGGAGGCCATTCGCGGTGTGAATCGGAAGAGCCTGGGCTGGCTCGTCGACCAGTATCACGAGAGCCACGTCTTCCTGGCCCTCAGCGAGCGCACGCGTGCGGACTATAAGCGGCAACGGGGGATTGTCCGCACCCTGACGTTGAAGGACGGGAACACGCTGGCAAGCCTGGACTACGGGCGGCTCAACACCGTCTTCTTCCAGCGGCTCGTCGACAAGATCGCCGGCGAGGGAACGCCGACGAAGGCGAATCACCTGATGCGCTACCTTCGCCTGGTCTATTCGTGGGCCGTGCGCCGCGGCTACGTGCCCGCGAACCCAGTGAAGGGCACTAAGGAAGCGAAGGAGCGCCAGCAGCGCCGCCTACCTAAACCGGACGTGATGGCGGCGCTGGTCCGGTTGGCTTACGAAGGCAGCCAGCGCCAAGCACACACGGAGGGCAGTTGCCCGCCCTACCTCTGGGCCGTGGCGGACATCGCCTACCTCTGCCGTCTTCGCGGCATCGAGGTGGTAACACTCACTGAGGACCACGGAGTCGAGGCGGGCGTGCGGACGAACCGGCGCAAGGGTAGCCGCGACAACATCGTGGCATGGACGCCGCGGCTTCGCATGGCTTGGGACGCCCTGATCCGTTACCGGGATGGGATATGGCGGAAGCGCGGCACGCCTGTGCCCATCCGCGTCGAAGATCGCCCGCTGGTCGTCGCCGCACACGGCGGCGCCATCACGAAGAGTGGACTGGATTCCGCGTGGCAACGCGTCAAGGAACGCGCCCTTCGGGAAAAGCTGCTCGACGAGAGGGATTGGTTCGGCCTGCACGACCTGAAGCGCCGCGGCGTCACCGACACCGCCGGCAATCGTGCCGACAAGCAGGAGGGCAGCGGCCATCGGACCGAGTCCATGATGGATGTTTATGACCTCAGCCTACCCGTGGTGCCGGCCGCTGGATCGGCGAAACTCACCCCGTAAAATTCCCGCGCAAGTCGCTGATGAACTTGGGGTGTAGGGTAGGAAAACCCGTAAAAATAACCGCCGTAAGCTCGCGGAATCCATGAACGGAGCAGCGGACTTTTAATCCGTAGGTCGCCGGTTCGAATCCGGCACGACCCACCATTCGCTCACGTTCGTCGACGCGCAATGCGTCATTCACTGACGACGATTGGGCTTTTTTCTCAAGTCCTGGCGCAGTTGATTAGGGTAGCCTCCCTCCATCACCGAAGATCGAGGGATACGACAATGAACATGCGCACCGATGCAGACGACCTGCCGGCCATCGCGCCGGAAAACGCCGATCGTTCATTGCGGGACATGCTGTACATGCTCTCGGAACGCATGCGGCATCTTGCCACGAGGTCGGAAGTACGCGAGTTGGCCTGCCGGGTCGCGGTGCTCGAAGAACGCATGTCGCACACGGCCACGAAGGCGTGGGTGCTGGGAGGCGCCGTGGCCGTGCTCGTGGCCATGATGGGCGGCTTCTGGTGGATCGTGCAGCAATACCTCTCGCCGCTGCTACGCGCGGCGGGCTGAGAGGATCGCTTACGCGTAATGCGTGGGGTCCGGCACGCCGGCCTTGGCGAAACCCTCGGCGCGTAGACGACAGGCGTCGCAGTGTCCGCAGGCGCGGCCTTCGGCATCGGCCTGGTAGCAGCTCACGGTGGCGGAGAAGTCCACGCCCAGGCGCATGCCTTCGCGCACGATGTCGCCCTTGCCCATCCGCATCAGGGGCGCATGGATGCGTATCCCCGCGCCTTCCACGCCAGCCTTGGTGGCGACATTGGCGAGCGACTGGAACGACTCGATGAACGCCGGACGGCAATCCGGATATCCCGAGTAGTCCACGGCGTTGACGCCACAGAAGATGTCGTTCGATCCCAGCACCTCGGCCCAGCCGAGCGCGATCGATAGCATGATCGTGTTGCGTGCCGGCACATAGGTGACCGGGATGCCTTCGCCACCGTCCTCCGGCACGTCGATGTCCGCGGTGAGGGCGGAGCCACCGATGCTGCGCAGGTCGACATGCACGGTCTTGTGCACCACCGCGCCGAGCATCTTCGCAACGCGCTCGGATGCTTCCAACTCGGAGCTATGGCGCTGGCCGTAGGCGACACTCAGCGCATACACCTCGAAACCCTGCTCGCGCGCCATGGCGATGGTCACGGCCGAGTCCATGCCGCCGGAAACGAGGATGACGGCCTTGCGGGAAGCGTTCGAAGCGTTCATGACATTACCTGGGAGTTCAGTGGCCCGCGGCATCGTTCCAGAGCAGCTTGTGCAACTGCAACTGGAAGCGCACGGGCAGGCGTTCGGCGAGAATCCACTCGGCGAGTTCGCGCGGCTCGACCTTCGACCACACGGGGGAGAACAGGACCATGGCCTTGCGATCGAGCGCGTGCTCCCGCACGACGTCGCGCGACCATTCGAAGTCGGCACGGCTGGCGATCACGAATTTCACCTGGTCGTGGGCAAGCAGGTGGTCGAGGTTCGACCAGAGATTACGTACGCTTTCGCCCGAGTCGGGCGCCTTGAGGTCCATGACCTTGCGTACGCGCGGATCGACCTGGGACACGTCGAGCGCGCCGGACGTTTCCAGGGATACCTCGTAGCCGGCGTCGCAGAGCTTGCGCAACAGGATCAGGCAACGCTTCTGCGCCAGCGGCTCGCCGCCGGTCACGCAGACGTGGTGCGCGCCATGGCTGGCGACCTCGGCCAGGATGGCATCGATGTCATGCCACTGCCCGCCATGGAACGAATACTCCGTGTCGCACCAGACGCAGCGCAGCGGGCAACCGGTCAGGCGTACGAACACCGTTGGCCAGCCGATCGCATCGGCCTCGCCCTGCACGGAGTGGAATATCTCGGTGATCCGCAGGCGTTCCGCGACGGGCGCGACCGGCGGGACGTCCGCCGGAGTTGCGGTGCTGCCGTTCATGGGATCAGTTGGCCGTCTGGCGCTGCAGGCGGCGCAGGCGTTCCTGTGCGAGGCCGGCGGCCTTGGTGCCCGGATACTTGGCGGAGACCTGCTTCAGCGTGGCGATCGCGGCGTCCTGCTGCTTCAGCTCGATCTGGCAGTAACCGACCTTGAGCAGGCCATCGGAGACCTTGTCGCTCTGCGGATACTGCTTGACCAGGCGCTGGAAGGCCTCGATGGCCACCGGGTAGTTCATGGTCACGTAGTACGACTCACCGAGCCAGTAGTAGGCGTTCGGTGCGAGTGGGCTATCCGGATACTTCACGAGGAAGTCGCGGAAACCACGCGATGCGGTGACGTAGTCGCCGGCGCGCAACGACTTGAAGGCGGCATCGTAAGCGGCCTGCTGGTCGCTGCTGGGCGGCTGGCCCTGCGGCGCGGCGGAAGCGCCGGGAGCGGCTGCCGCGGCCTGCGTGGCTTGCGCGGCGGCCGGCGCGATCGCCGCCGAAGCGGGCGCGGAGGGCGTGGTGGCCGAGGCGGCGGGCTGCTGGCCCTGCGGCGCCCCACCCTTTTCGAGACGACCCAGCCGCGAATCGAGGTCCGCGTACTGCGCCTTCTGGGATTCCTGAAGTTGCTGGTTCTGGTGCTGCAGTTCCTCGATCTGGCCTTGCAGCTGCGACAGCTGCTGCTGCAGATCGTTGACCTGGTTCACCAGGGATACCGTGCCGGCCTGCCCCTGCGACTGCTGCTCCAACCGCGACACACGATCGGCGAGGCTGAGGCGGGTGTCCTGGGCGGTGGCCGGAAGGGCAAAAAGCGTGGCGGACGCAATCGCGCCCGCCACGCCAAGCCTGGCCATGGTGCTGGTAGCCAGAGTCTTCTTCATTACTTACTTCGCGGTGTAGACGATCTCGACGCGACGGTTCTTGGCCCAGCAGTCTTCGTTGTGCTCACGGCAGGTCGGCTTTTCCTTGCCGTAGCTGGTCACGTTGACCTGGCCAGCCGAACCGCCAGCCGCCTGGAGGGCGCTGGAGACGGCATTGCCACGGCGCTCGCCGAGGCCCAGGTTGTACTCACGCGTACCGCGCTCGTCGGTGTTGCCCTCGAGGGTCATGGCCGACTGCGGACGGTCCTGCAGGTACTTGGCGTGGCAAGCGATGATCTGCTGGAACTCCGGCTTGACGTCGTTCTTGTCGAAGTCGAAGTACACGACGCGCTGACGCAGGCAAGCGTCGGTGTCGAGATCGGACGGCTGGTACTTGCCGTCGCTGGTGGGAGCCGTGCTGGTGGCGACCGGCTGCTGTTCCGGCATCGGAGCCGGCTTGGTGTTCTTCTTGGAGCAGGCGGCCGCGCCCACGCACAGCAGGGCAGCCAGGGTGACGGTAACGGTCTTATTCATGGGACGTTCCTTCAACAGTTGAGTTCCGACAGTCGGTTTTCGGTTTCGGGACAGGCACCGCCGGTTGTCCGGCTGTTTTTCTACTTACATCTACGTCGACGGGGCGCTGTCCCGCACCCGGCGTCTTCGTTCCAGCGACCGCACGAGGCGGCCGCCGGTAAACCTTCCGTCCGCAGAAAAGGTGCGGCAAGGCCGCACCCTTCCCTGGACGTTGCCGATGTCGCCGCCCGCGAGGGCGCGCCATCAGCGCTGTCGATAGGGTCCCCAGGACGGTTCGCGCACGTCACCGTCCGAAAGGACGAGGCGCTGGCGTACCAGACCGTCTGCCGAAACCGCATACAGGACGCCGCGAGTACCTTGCGACGCCGCATAGAGCAGCATGCTGGCGTTGGGCGCGAAGCTGGGCGAATCGTCCACGTTACCCGGGGAAACGAAACGCACCTGCCCACCCAGGCTACGGTCCATGATGGCGATACGATACACGTTCCCGTTGCCCTGCACCATCGCAATCTGCTTGCCGTCGTAGCTCACCGAAGCGCTGGCGTTGAAGCCGCCCTGGAAGGTGACGCGCTGGGCGGCACCGCCCGAAGCGGACATCTGGTAGAGCTGCGGCTTGCCCGAGCGGTCGGAGGTGAAAATGATGCTCTGGCCGTCGGGGGTGAAGGTCGGCTCGGTATCGATGGCGAAGTTGTTCGTCACACGGGTTTCGGTACGGCTGGCGACATCGATGACGAAGATCTCCGGGTTGCCCACATAGGACAGGCTGACCGCGAGCTTGCTGCCGTCCGGCGACCAGGCCGGAGCGCTATTGATGCCGCGCGGGTGCGAGGCGATAAGGCTACGCGACCCGGTGGAGATGTTTTGCACATACACGGCCGAATTGCCGCTTTCGAACGAGACGTAGGCGATCTTGCTGCCGTCCGGCGACCAGGCGGGGGAAAGCAGCGACTCGCGCGAACGGGCCACGACCTGTGGGTTGTAGCCATCGGAATCGGCCACGATCAGCGAATAGGTGGTGTTGTTGCCGGTACCGACCGCGGTGATGTACGCGATACGGGTCCAGAAGGCGCCACGGACACCGGTGATCTTTTCGTAGATCTGGTCGGCGATCTGGTGGGCGACGCCACGGAGGTCACCCGCCGGAGCGGTGAAGGACTGGGCCAGCAGGCTCTGCTGCTTGTTGACGTCCCACAACTCGTATTCGACCTTGAGCATGCCACCGCCGGCATCGTTGATCCGGCCGATGGTCAGGAAATCCTGCTTGAGCAGCCGCCAAGTCGCGAACTTGATGTCCGAACCCTGCGACGGGGTCTCGACGATGTCGGCCTTGTCCAGCGAGCGGAATTTGCCGGAACGGTTGAAGTCGGCCCGGATGACGTCGGCCACGTCCGTCGGCAAGGGCGCGCCGCCGGCCTGGGCGAAGGGGACCACCGCGATGGGCGTCGCCGTCTTCAGGCCGCCGACGATGTCCACGTTGAGCGACTGGGCGGCGGCCGGACCGGCCACGAAGGCGGTGAGCGCGACCAGGAGGATGGCGAGGCGGGAAATCGTTCTGCGCATGGGCGGGTTCATTGCGACCTGGGAATGGGAGACGGCGGCGAAATGTTAACGCGAAGGTCACTGGCTGCGTGACCGGATTCTGAACCGGTCCGCCCCGGCCTTCGCCGGGACGGGGCGCGCTACATCATTGCGGCCTGAACGTGAACGTTAGGTTGCGCTGGAACACGTCCTCGAAACCCTGGTAGGGCAACGGCTGGGCGCGCAGCACGGCGTTTTCGATCGATGCCCGGCCAGCGGCATCGTAGGGGCAGCTGGAATCGACCTTGGCGCTGAGCACCTGGCCACCGGGCACCTGGACGATGTGCACCTGGCAGGACGCGTTGGGCATGTTGTCCGGGCGCAGCCAGTTACTCGTCACCGTGTTCTGGATCGCGGCCAGGTACTGGCCCAGCTTGCCGGTGTCGCGGCCATTGGTACCCGATTGCTTCTGGTCCGCGGGCGGCAGGTCCGGCAGGCCGTCGTCCTTGGCGTTCTGCAAGTCCTTCAATTGCTGCTCGGCCTGCTTTTTCGTGGTGTCGGCCTTCTTGGTCTGCGCCTTCGCCGCGTCGAGCTGCTTGAAGATGTCGTCGATTTCCTTCTGCTTCTCTTTCTTCTTCTGCTCTTGCTCGGCGTCGAGTTCGGCCTGGCGCTGGCGCTGCTTTTCCTCCTGCAGGCGCTTGGCATCCTCGGCCTTCTGCAAGGCATCGTCGACGACGTGTTCCTGGTCCTTCAGGTCGGGCTGCTTCGGCGGCGGCGGGAGGGTCTCGACCTTCGGCTTCTCCGGCTGCGGCGGGGGTGGCGTCGGCACGACCGGCGGAGGCGGCGTCGTGTCCGGGGTCGGCTTCACCTTGGTGGCCTTGGGCGGCGGGCTGCCCGTGGGACCGACGAGGGTGGCCTCGATGATCTGGCCGGGCAGTTCCAGCGGCGCCGGGCATTTCAACGGGTTCCATTCCGCGGGCACGCCCAGGGCCTCGGCCCACTTCTCGTAGTCCGAGCACGGAATGATCGCGAGGCCCAGGAAGGCCACGATGCCGATGTGCAGGAGCGCGGCGAGGAAGACCGCGCGGGGCGTACCGTTACGGTTTTCCATTCTGCGCCGACTGCGGCTGGCTCATCAGGCCGATCTTGGAGACGCCGGCCTCCTGGAGGATCGGGAGGATCGAATAGACCTTGCCATAGCCCACGCGCTGGTCGCCCGCGACCAGGACCTGGAGTTCCGGATTGGCGTTATGGAAGGCCGTGATCTTGGTCCTGAACTCGTCGGCGCTCACCGGCTCGCGCTTGGCGCCGTTGGCGGTCAGGTAGATCTGGCCGGCCTCGTCGACCGACACCACGATCGGGTCTTTCTTGTCCTGCAGGGACTTGGCATTGGTCTGCGGGAGCTGGATGTCCACGCCGAGGTTCATCATGGGCGTGGTGACCATGAAGATGATCAGCAGCACGAGCATCACGTCGATGTAGGGCACGACGTTGATCTCGGATTTCAGCTTCCGCTTGTGCCGGCGGTAGACGTTGCGCATGGCCATCGTTCCGGCTCAGACCGTTTCGTCGGAGTGGATCTGACGCTGCAGCACGGACGAGAACTCTTCCTGGAATACCTCGTACCGCGACGCGATGCGCTCCACCTTGTTGGCGTAGCGGTTGTAGGCCCACACGGCGGGGATCGCGGCGAACAGGCCCATCGCGGTGGCGATCAGCGCCTCGGAAATGTGCGGGGCGACGACCGAGATGGTCACGTCCTTCATTTCGCCCAGGCCCTGGAAGGCACCCATGATGCCCCACACCGTGCCGAACAGGCCCACGTAGGGGCTGATCGAGCCGACGTTGGCGAGGAACTCGAGGTTCTGCTCCAGCTTGCCGATCTCGCGGGTGCCGGCCACGCGCATGGCGCGCTCGGCGCCTTCCATCACGCGGTTGGAATCGGTCACGCGGCGCTGGCGCTGGCGGGCGAATTCGCGGAAGCCGGCCTCGAAGACGTTCTCGATGCCGTGCTGCCCGTCGCGGTTGCCCACCTCGCGGAACAGGGCGGCCAGGTCGGCGCCGGACCAGAA
>Ga0182008_10000325_pt1 | contig 37641 bp, 39 predicted proteins | sample Sormic07211129_1_FD_120482 | JGI IMG/M metagenome (GOLD analysis project Ga0182008, IMG submission 120482) | Rhizosphere microbial communities from Sorghum bicolor, Mead, Nebraska, USA - 072115-129_1 metaG | ecosystem: Host-associated > Plants > Roots > Rhizosphere | place: USA: Nebraska...
AACTACAAGGACTTCCTGATCTTCGAAGGCATCTCGGTCGACGAGTCGGGCAAGCAGCACTACCTGGACGTCAACGTGGCCTACCGCCAGGCCTGCCTGAACGCCATCGAGTACCTGAAGAAGTTCGGCTATTCGGGCGCGCAGGCCTACTCGATCCTGGGCACGGCGCCGGTGCAGGGCCACATCAGCGGCGTGGTCGACGTGCCCAACTCGTGCGCCACGCTGTGGCTGCCGACCGAGATCTTCGACTTCGACATCAACCCGAACGCCAGCGGGCCGACGAAGTTCATCGACGGCAGCATCGACATGCCGCTGTCGCCGGACCTGCGCTGAAGGCCGCGCCGCGATGCCGACCTACGACTACCGATGCGCCGGCTGCGGCGGCTTCGATGCCATCCGCAGCGTGAGCCAGCGCGATGTGCCGGCGATCTGCCCCGACTGCGGCGCCGACGCGCCGCGCGTGATGTCGGGCGCGCCGCGCCTGGCGCTGATGGCCGACGGCACGCGCCGCGCCATCGCGGGCAACGAACGCGCGGCGCACGAGCCGGTGCGCTCGGGCGATTACGCGCGGCTGAAGCATCCCTCGGGCTGCGGCTGCTGCAGCGGCGCCAAGCGGGGCGCCACGGTGACCGCGCCCAACGGCGCGAAGAGCGCGCCGGGGCGCCGGCCCTGGATGATCAGCCACTGAGCGACGGGCGCCCGGGGGCCGCTACTTGCGCACCCGGGCGATCTCCGCGTTCAGTTCCTTGACCGTCTCGGCGCCGACCGCGGCCGCGTACTTCTCGACCACCGGCTTCACCTTCTCGCGCAGCTTCGCCATCTCGGCCGGCGGCAGTTCCGACACCACCATGCCCGCGGCCTTGAGCGCTTCGAGCGCCTTGTCGGCTTCGCCCCTGGACACGCCGCGCTGGAACTGCGTCGCTTCGCGCGCCGCGTCCTCGATGATCCTGCGTTCCTCCGCGCTCATGCCGTCCCAGGTCTTGCGGCCGATCAGCAGCGCCTGCGGGTTGTAGATGTGGCGGGTCTGGGTGATGTATTTCTGCACCTCGGCGAACTTCGAGGCCAGGATGGTGGTGTTGGGGTTCTCCTGGCCGTCGACCGCCTTCTGGTCCAGCGCGGCGTAGAGCTCCGGGAAGGGCAGCGGCGTGGCGTTCGCGCCCAGCGTGCTGAACAGGTCGATGTACAGCGGCGACTGGATGACGCGGATCTTGAGCCCGGCGATGTCCTCGGCCTTCGCGATGGGGCGCTTGCTGTTGGTCAGGTTGCGGAAGCCCAGGTCCCAGTAGCCCAGCCCGTGCAGGTTCTTCTCTTCCAGCCGGGCCAGCAGCTTCCTGCCGAAGGCACCGTCGGTGACCGCGTCGGCTTCCTGTGCGTTGCCGAACAGGAAGGGCAGGTCGTAGGCCGCGAACTCCTTGACCTGCGCGCTGAGGATGCCGGCGTTCAGCACCGTCATCTCGACCGTGCCGCCCTGCAGCGCCGAGACGGTCTGCAGGTCGCCGCCCAGCGCGCCGCCGGGGAAGAGCTTGACCGTGATCTTCCTGCCGGATTTCTCCGCCACCAGGTCGGCGAACTTCTGCGCCCCCTGCGCCTGCGGGTGGCCGGCCTGGTTCTGGAACGCGAACTTGAGCGTGCGCTCCTTGACTTGCGCCTGGGCGCCGAGCATGGCGAGCGCAGCGAGGGCCGCGACGGTGAGCTGTCGAACGAGGGATGCGGTCATGAGGTCTCCTTCTTTTGTGAGTCAACCATGGAACAGCTTGGCCGGCCAGGTCACGAGCCAGGGGAAGAGCACCATCACGAACATGATCGCGAACTCCGCGATCATGAAAGGGACGACGCCCTTGGTCACGTCGTCCATCGAGATCCGCCCGACGCCCGCCACCACGTTGAGCACCGTGCCCACCGGCGGTGTCACCAGCCCGATCGAGTTGTTGATGATGAACATCACGCCGAAGTAGACGGGGTCGATGCCGGCCGCGTTCACCACCGGCATCAGCACCGGCGTGAGGATCAGGATGGTCGGCGTCATGTCCATCGCGGTGCCGACCACCATCACCAGCACCATGATCGCGGCCATCAGCAGGATCTTGTTGCCCATGAAGGGTTCGAGCAGGCCGATGACCTTGGACGGCAGGTCGGCCACGGTGATGAGCCAGGCGCTCACCATCGCCGCGGCGATCAGGAACATCACGATCGCGCTGGTCTTGGCGGCCGCGACGAAGATGCCGTAGAGATCCTTCCAGCTGATCTCGCGGTAGATCACGGCCGACACGAAGAGCGCATACACCGCCGCCACCACCGCGGCCTCGGTCGGCGTGAAGACGCCCATGCGCAGGCCCACGAGGATGATGACCGGCAGCATCAGCGCCCACAGCGCCTTGCGGAAGGCGGTGGCGATCTCGGCCGCCGACTTGCGCGGCGGCGGCACGATCTTCTCGCGCCGCACCAGGTAGGCCCAGGTGAGCCACAGCGCCACGCCGATGAGGATGCCCGGCACGATGGCGGCCAGGAACAGCTTCGAGATCGAGACGTTGGCGGCCACGCCGAAGATCACCAGCCCGATGCTGGGCGGGATCACCGGCCCGATCACGCCGGTGGCCGCGATCAGCCCGCCGGCGCGCGCCTTGTCGTGGCCGGCCTTGACCATCATCGGCAGCAGCAGGGCGGTGAGCGCCGCCGCATCGGCCACCGCCGAACCCGACAGGGCCGACAGCAGGCAGCCCGCCATGATGGTCACGTAGCCCAGGCCGCCCTTGACATGGCCGACCAGCGCGAGCGCGAAGTCGACGATGCGCTTGGACAGGCCGCCGACGTTCATGATCTCGCCGGCCAGCATGAAGAAGGGCACGGCGAGCAGCGGGAAGCTGTCGGCGCCGCCGATCACGTTCTGCGCCAGGATCTGCGCATCGAAGAGGTCCAGGTGCCACATCAGCGCCACACCGCTGGCCAGCAGCGAGAACGCGATCGGGATGCCGGCCGCCATGGCCAGCAGCAGCGAGCCGACGAAGACGGCGATGGTCATGGCCGGCTCCCGGGCTCGCGCGCCGCGCCGAGGATCTGCTGCAGCTGCACCGCCTCTTCGGATTCCTGCACCATGACCAGGTGCTCGTCGGCGATCCGGCCGGTCAGCAGCCGGTACAGGTCGAGCGCGAGGATGAAGGCCGCGCAGACCGAGAACACGATGCCCGCGGCATAGACGATCGCCATCGAGGCGCCGGTGGTTGGCGCGCTCACGTCCCAATTGATGCGCGCCTGCGCGAGGCTGCCTTCGAACAGCAGCCAGACGATGTAGAGCATCACCGCATGGCTCAGTGCCAGGCAGGCCTTCTTGCCGGCCGGCGGCAGCTTCTGCACCACCATGTCGACGCCCAGGTGGCCGTGCTCCTTGAGCGCGACCACCGCGCCCAGGAAGGTCATCCAGATGAAGAGCCAGCGCGACACTTCCTCCGACACCGTGATGCCGGAGTTGAAGCCGTAGCGCAGCACCACGTTGCCGAACACCAGCACCACCATCACCGCGAGCATGAAGGCGATGAGCGCCTCGATGCCGCGGCAGATGCCGTCGATCCAGCGGTTCATGGCCGGCTCGCGCCGTGCTCGGGCGCGCTCTCGCGCAGGCTCTCGACCAGCGCGCGCAGCGCCGCGAGATAGGAGTGCGGACCGAAGCCCTGCACCGTGGCCTTCACGGCCGGCGAGATGATCGAGTGCGCGCGCCAGGCCTCGCGGGCCGCGATGTTCGACATGTGCACCTCGATCACCGGGAAGGGCATGGCCTTGATCGCGTCGTGCAGCGGCACGCCGTGCTGCGTCAGCCCGGCGGGGTTGACCAGGGCACCCTGGGCGCTGTCGATGTGCTCGTGCAGGAAGTCGATCAGCGTGCCTTCGTGGTTCGACTGCACGGTGGCCAGCTCGACCTGCAGCTCGGCGGCCAGCGCCTCGAGGCGGGCATTGATTTCGGGCAGCGTGGTCCTGCCGTAGATGTGGGGTTCGCGGCGGCCGAAGAGGTTGAGGTTCGGGCCGTGGAGGACGAGGATGCGCATGGGGGTGTTCGCCTGGGCCCGCATCACTTGCGGATGCGCGCGAGTTCGTCGTTGTAGAGCTTCACGATCGCGGGGTCGTAGCTGGCCGAGAACTTGTCGATGACCGGCTTGGCGATCTGGCGCATGCGCGCCTGCTCGGCGGGCGCCACCTCGTTGAACTGCATGCCCTTGGCCTGCAGGTCGCCGACCGAGCGCTGGGCCGCGGCGCGGCTCACCTGGCGCTGGTAGCCGCGCGCCTCGTTGGCGGCGTCGTTCATCATCTTCTGTTCGGCGGGCGTGAGCGAATCCCAGAACTTCTTGCTGACCAGCACGATGTTCGCGGCATACACGTGGTTGGTCGCGCTCAGGAACTTCTGCACCTCGAAGAACTTGTTCGACAGGATCACGGCGAAGGGGTTCTCCTGGCCGTCGACCGCCTTGGCTTCCAGCGCGCCGTACAGCTCGGCGAAGGGCATCGGCACCGGGTTGGCCTTGAAGGCCTTGAAGGTCTCGAGGAACACCGGGTTCGGGATCACGCGCAGCTTGAGCCCGTCGAAATCCTCGGCCCTGGTGATCGGGCGCTTGCTGTTGGTCACGTTGCGAAAGCCCAGGTCCCAGTAGCCCAGCGCCACCAGGCCTTTCTCGGGCAGCTTGGCGATCAGCGCCTGGCCGAGCGGCCCGTCGAGCAGGGCGTCGGCCTGCGCGAAGCTGCCGACCGCGAAGGGGAAGTCGACCAGCCCGAATTCCTTCACGATGCCCGCCAGCGAGGTGGTGGCCGGCGCCGACATCTGCTGCACGCCGCCCTGCAGGGCCGATTGCTGCTGCATCTCGTTGCCCAGCTGCGAGGCCGGGAACTCCTGCACCTTGAGCTTGCCGCCGCTCTTGGCGGCCAGCAGCTCGGCGAAGCGCTTGACGCCGAAGCTCACCGGATGGTCGGCGTTGTTGAGGTGGCCGAAGCGGATGACGCGTTCCTGCTGCGCGGCGGCGGGCAGGGCGAGGAGCAGGCACAGGCCGGCGGCGGCGGCCAGGATACGGGCGGTGGGCTTCACGGGGATCTCCATCAAAAGGCGAACAGGACGTGACGACCCGCAGGGCGCCGACCGATGGATGCTATTTAAAAAGTGGAAATGATTTCCATAGTGGAAACCCTTTGGCAAAGTTTGGTAGATTCCGGGTGTCGCGGGCACCCGGCCCTTCTCATACCGACCACCCGAACCGCCCATGAGCAGCATCCTCGAACGCAGCTTCAACGTCCTGGAGCACCTGGCGAAGCATCCCGAAGGCAAGCCGCTGTCGGCCCTGGCCTCCGAGCTGGACATGCCGCTGAGCGCCACGCACCGCCTGCTCGCGGAGCTGGTGCGCTGCGGCTACGTGCGGCAGGACCAGAGCCACGGCGACTACATGCTGACCATCAAGCTGGTCTCGCTGGGCCTCGGCTTCCTCAGCACCAGCGGCATCGTGGACATCGCGCAGCCGCTGCTGGACCGGCTGGCGGCGGAATCCGGCGAGCTCGTGCGGCTGGCGGTCGTCGACGGCGACGAGCTCACCTTCGTCGCGAAGGCGCAGGGCGCGATGCGGGGCCTGCGCTACGACCCGGACATGGGCCTGTCGGTCAACCTGTCCTGCAGCTCGGCCGGCCACGCCTGGCTGTCGACGCTGAGCGACGAAGAGGCGCTGGCCCTGGTCTCGAAGCAGGGCTTCGGCAGGCCGGAGGATTTCGGACCGAAGGCGCCCACCACCGTGAAGGCCCTGCTCGGCTTCCTGAAGGCCGCACGGCAGCGCGGCTTCAGCATGATCGTCGAGGTGTTCGCGCCGGCCATGACCGCGATGGCCGCGCCCATCCGCAGCGGCAACGGCGCCGTGATCGGCGTGGTGACCATCGCCGGGCCGCTGGTGCGCCTGAGCGAAGCGCGCATGCTGGAACTCGGGCCGGCCCTGCTGCGCACCACGCACGAGCTCGCGCTGGCGAGCGGGGCGTCGGCCCTGTTCAAGCGCCGGGCCTGAGCCGGCGCGCGGCGCTCAGGCCTGCGGCGGCGGGGCGTCGAAGTCGCTGGCCGCGTGCCGCTCGGGCAGCTGGCTGGCCGCATCGCCCCAGGTGCGGTTGACGCGCCGGCCGCGCTGCACCGCGGGCCGTGCGGCGATGGCCTCGGTCCAGCGTTGCACGTGGGTGTACGCCTGCACCTGCAGGAACTCGCCCGCCTCGTAGAGCAGGCCCTTGGCGAGCGCGCCGTACCAGGACCACACCGCGATGTCGGCGATCGTGTAGTCCTCGCCCGCCAGATAGGGCGATTCGGCCAGGCGCCGGTCGAGCACGTCGAGCTGGCGCTTGACCTCCATCGCGAAGCGGTCGATCGCGTATTCGATCTTCGTCGGCGCGTAGGCGTAGAAATGGCCGAAGCCGCCGCCGAGGTAGGGCGCGCTGCCCATCTGCCAGAACAGCCAGGACAGGCATTCGGCCCGCTTCGCGGGCTCGGTCGGCAGCAAGGCACCGCCGAACTTCTCGGCCAGATAGACCAGGATCGCGCCCGACTCGAACACGCGGACCGGCGTCGGCCCGCTGCGGTCCAGCAGCGCCGGGATCTTCGAATTGGGATTGACGCCGACGAAGCCGCTGCCGAACTGGTCGCCGTCGCCGATCCTGATGAGCCAGGCGTCGTACTCCGCGCCCGCATGCCCGAGCGCGAGCAGCTCCTCCAGCATCACCGTGACCTTGACGCCGTTGGGCGTGGCCAGCGAATAGAGCTGCAGGGGATGCCGGCCGACGGGCAGTTCCTTGTCGTGCGTCGGCCCGGCGATCGGGCGGTTGATGTTGGCGAACTTGCCGCCGCTGGCCTTGTCCCAGGTCCAGACTTTGGGGGGACTGTATTCGGATGGATCGGTCACGTGTGGATGCTCCGTGTGCGCAGGCGGGTTGCGCAAAGAAATTGACGAACCGCCCGAGCTTAGGACAGGCCCCAAGTCCCTGCAGCGCTACGTCAATCGACGTATTCAAGCCGGCGGGACCGCTTCGCAGAATCGGCGCATCGCAGCAGCACCCGATCCATCCACAGGAGCCACGCCATGATCCACGGCGACATTTCCAGCAGCAAGGACACCGTCGGTGTCGCGGTCGTCAACTACAGGATGCCGCGCCTCCACACCAGGGCCGAGGTGCTCGACAACTGCCGCGCCATCGCGAGGATGGTGGTGGGCATGAAGTCCGGGCTGCCCGGCATGGACCTGGTGATCTTCCCGGAATACAGCACGCACGGGATCATGTACGACCGCGCGGAGATGTTCGAGAACGCGGCCACCGTGCCCGGCGCCGAGACCGAGATCTTCGCCGCGGCCTGCCGCGAGGCCAAGGTGTGGGGCGTGTTCTCGCTGACCGGCGAGCGCCATGAAGAGCACCCGCACAAGGCGCCGTACAACACGCTGATCCTGATGAACGACCAGGGCGAGATCGTCCAGAAGTACCGCAAGATCATGCCGTGGGTGCCGATCGAGGGTTGGTACCCGGGCGACCGCACCTACGTGAGCGAGGGCCCCAAGGGGCTGAAGATCAGCCTGATCATCTGCGACGACGGCAACTATCCCGAGATCTGGCGCGACTGCGCGATGAAGGGGGCCGAGCTCATCGTGCGCTGCCAGGGCTACATGTACCCGGCCAAGGAGCAGCAGATCCTGATGTCGAAGGCCATGGCCTTCGCCAACAACAGCTACGTCGCGGTGGCCAACGCCGCCGGCTTCGACGGCGTGTACTCGTACTTCGGCCACTCGGCGCTGATCGGCTTCGACGGCCGCACGCTGGGCGAATGCGGCGAGGAGGAGATGGGCGTGCAGTACGCCGCGCTGAGCAAGTCGCTGATCCGCGATTTCCGCCGGCACGGCCAGTCGGAGAACCACCTCTTCAAGCTGCTGCACCGCGGCTACACCGGGCTGATCAACTCGCACGAGGGCGACCAGGGCGTGGCCGATTGCCCCTATGCGTTCTATGCGGAGTGGATCGCCGACCCGCAGGGCGCGCGCGAGAAGGTCGAGTCCTTCACCCGCCGCACGGTCGGCACGGCCGAGGCGCCCATCGAGGGCATCCCGAACGAGGACACGGTCTCGCCGCTGTACCGCTGAGGCGTCGGCTCAGTTCGGCGCGACCGCCGCCGGGGCCGTTCGCGCCCCGCGTGCGCCGCGCAGCAGCAGCAGCCCGAACAGCGGCGCCGTCAGGTACATCACGACCGAGTAGATCGCGGCCGGCAGCGCGAGCTGGTAGCTGCCCAGCACGCTGAGCGCGACGAAGATCGCGAGCGTCGAGTTGTGGATGCCGATCTCGTAGCTGATGGCGGTGGCCAGCGGCCGGTCGAGCCCGGCCGCGCGGCTCAGGCCGTAGCCCGCGCCCAGGCTCAGCAGGTTGAACAGCAGCACCGCCGGGCCGATCTGGGCGAAGGCGACCGAGATCGAACTCCATTCCTTGGCGATGGCCAGCACCGCGACCACCGCCAGCACCCCGGCGCTGAACACCTTGAACGGCTTCTCCATGCGGGCCGCGAAAGCGGGCCGGCGCGAGGCGACGGCCATGCCGATCAGCACCGGCACCAGCACGATCGCGACCACCTCCAGCAGCTTGCCGGTCTGCATGGGCACCAGCTGGCCGCTCTGGATGAAGTGCGCGATGGCCCAGTTGGCGATCAGCGGCAGCGTGAAGATCGACAGCACCGTGTTGGCCGCGGTGAGCGAGATGTTCATCGCCACGTTGCCGCCGAACAGGTGCGAGAACAGGTTGGCCGAGATGCCGCCGGGCGAGGCGGCCAGCAGCATCAGGCCGACCGCGAACACCGGCGGCATGCCGAAGGCGAGCACGATGGCGTAGCAGGCCAGCGGCAGGCCCCCCACCTGCAGCAGCAGCGCGATGGCCACCGCCTTGGGGTGCTGCGCGAGCCGCCGGAAATCGGCCAGCGACAGCGACAGGCCCAGGCCGAACATGACCAGCGCCAGCGCGCCGAACAGCGCGCGGGTGATGACGACGGTGCCGTCCATGCGGCGCTCAGTTCCGGTAGCCGGGGTCGATGCGGTCGAGCTTGCGGATCAGCGAGGGCCAGACGAAGGCGCCGCCGAGCCCGCCGGTCTGCACCTTCATCGCGTGGCCCACGCCCTCGACGATGCGCGGGTCGACCTGGGTGAGCTCGCTGCCGCCGGATTGCGCGGCGATCTGGATCTGGCAGGTGTTCTCGAAGGTGTACATCGAGAGGAAGGCATCGGCCACGCTCTTGCCGATGGTCAGCAGTCCGTGGTTGCGCAGCATCAGGAAGTTGGCCTCGCCCAGGTTGGCCTGCAGCCGCGCCTTCTCGTCGTCGCGGATCGCCACGCCCTCGTAGCCGTGGTAGGCCAGCGAGGCCAGCACGAAGGTCGACTGCTGGCTGATCGGCAGCACGCCGCTCTTCTGCGCGCTGACCGCGATGCCGGCGCGGGTGTGGGTGTGCAGCACGCACTGCGCGTCCTCGCGCACCGCATGCACCGCGCTGTGGATCACGAAGCCGGCCGGATTGACCGGGTAGGGCGACTCGATCACCTTGTTGCACTGCTGGTCGACCTTGACCAGGCTGGAGGCCGTGATCTCGTCGAACATCAGGCCGTAGGGGTTGATCAGGAAGTGGTGCTCGGGGCCGGGCACGCGCGCGCTGATGTGGGTGAAGACCAGGTCGCTCCAGCCGTACAGCGCGACCAGGCGGTAGCAGGCGGCGAGGTCGACGCGCAGCTGCCATTCCTCGGCGGACACGAGCTGCTGGATTTCGGAGGGGGTGGTGGCGTTCATGGGGGGTCCTTCGTTTGGGTTCAGGCGATGGCGTCGGCGGGCTTCTGCAGCACCGACTTGTAGACGCTCTGGCGCGGCTGCGCCATCAGGCGTTGCAGCATCGGCATGAATTCCTCGATCGGCAGCGTCTCGCCCTTCGGGTCGAAGGCGGGGTTGTCGTAGAGCTCGCAGAACTCGGCCGTGCGCTCGTAATGCGGGCTCTGCCGGTAGCGCTCGCGCAGGTCGCGGTCCATGCCCAGGTGGTGGAAGAAGTAGTGGCCCTGGAAGATGCCGTGGTGCTGCACCATCCAGTGGTTCGCCTCGCTCACGAAGGGCTGCAGGATCGCGGCCGCGATGTCCGGGTGGTTGAAGGTGCCCAGCGTGTCGCCGATGTCGTGCAGCAGCGCGCACACCACGTACTCCTCGTCGCGGCCGTCGCGCAGCGCGCGGGTGGCGGTCTGCAGCGAGTGGGTGTAGCGGTCGACCGGGAAGCCGCCGTAGTCGCCCTGCAGGATCTGCAGGTGCCGCACCACGCGCTGCGGCAGGCCGCCCGCGAACTGCATGAATTCGCCGCCGATGGTCTGCCAGTCTTCGCGCGTGCTGTCCTGCATGCGGACGAAGGTCGCTCGTTGATTCATTCGTGTGTCTCCTTGGGGCCGTGGGGGCCGAGGCTCACTTTAGGCAGGCGGGTGCCATTCAACTGTCAAATGGAGAACAATTGACCCTCTCGTTTACCCCCGGGCGGCACCCCACCGCCCCGCCACCATGGCCCTGCGCGCCCCGACCCACGTGACCGCCGCCCACCGCGATGCGATGGAGGCCAACCCCTGGTTCGCCGCGCTGCCGCGCGCGCAGCGCGACGCCCTGCTGTCCGTGGCCGAGGTGCACCACCTGGCGCGCGGCACCATGCTCTACCGCCAGGGCGACGGCGGCGACGGCATCTCGGGCGGCTTCTACGGCCTGGCCAGCGGCTTCATCAAGGTGTCGACCCTGCGCCAGGACGGCCGCGAGGCGATCCTCGCGCTGCTCGAGCCCGGCAACTGGTTCGGCGAGATCGCGCTGATCGACGGCTCGCTGCGCTCCCACGATGCCACGGCGCTGGCCGACGCCGAGGTGCTGGTGGTGACGCGCGCCGCCTTCGATCGCCAGATGCGCGAGCTGGCCTTCGCCCAGGCGATGGCCTTGCTGCTGGCCCACCGCGTGCGTGGCCTCTACGACCTGATGGAGAACGCCACGCTGCGCGACCTGCGCTCGCGCGTGGCGCGTCGGCTGCTGGCGCTGGCCCGGGGCGATGTGACCCAGTCGCCGCAGATGCGCCGCGAGATCGCGCTGCCGCAGGAGGCGATCGCGATGATGCTGGGCGTGACGCGCCAGACGCTGTCGAAGGAGTTGCACGCGCTGGCCGCGCAGGGCGTGCTCACGGTGGGCTACGGGCGCATCGAGATCCATTCCTTCGAGGCGCTGCAGGCCGCGGCCGGCTAGCCCGGGCCTCCATCCGTCTCTCCACAAGCCGCACACAAACGCGCAACAGTCCTTCAAGGTTGCCCGCGCAGACTCCCGCCATCCATCACCGGTGCGTCCTGCCCGGAATGGCCTGACGGCGTTCGGCGCCACGGCATGGGCCGTGACACCGCCGCCGAATGTTCCGAGTTCTGGAGTTCCTTTTCCATGAGTGCACAGCTGCTGGCTGACGAGGCGAAATATTGTTCTTTTGGCGACACCGTTCACTACGTGAACCCGCCCAAGATCTTCTCCGGCTGCGATGGCAGCTACATGTACGACGCCGAGGGCACGCCCTACCTCGACCTGCAGATGTGGTATTCGGCCGTGAACTTCGGCTACAAGAACAAGCGCCTCGAAGACGTGATGAAGCGCCAGCTCGAGACGCTGCCGCAGGTGGCCAGCCAGTACCTGCACCCGACCAAGATCGAACTGGCGAAGTGGATCGCGCAGGACGCCGAGAAGAAGTGGGGCCGCGCCGGCCGCGTGCACTTCAACGTCGGCGGCGCGCAGGCCATCGAGGACTCGCTCAAGGTGGTGCGCAACGCCAGCAACGGCAAGAGCCTGATGTTCGCCTTCGAGGGCGGCTACCACGGCCGCACGCTGGGCGCCTCGAGCATCACCTCCAGCTACCGCTACCGCCGCCGCTTCGGCCACTTCGGTGACCGCGCGCAGTTCATCCCCTTCCCGTACCCCTTCCGTCGCCCCAAGGGCATGACGGCCGAGGAGTACTCGGATTCGATCGTGCGCGAGTTCGCGCGCAAGTTCGAGAACGAGTACCACGCGGTCTGGGACCCGAAGACCGGCCAGTGCGAATACGCGGCCTTCTATGTCGAACCGATCCAGGGCACGGGCGGCTACGTCGTGCCGCCGCCGAACTTCTACAAGGGCCTGAAGAAGGTGCTCGACGAGCACGGCATCCTGCTGGTGGTCGACGAGATCCAGATGGGCTTCTGGCGCACCGGCAAGCTCTGGGCGATCGAGAACTTCGGCGTGCAGCCCGACGTGCTGGTCTTCGCCAAGGCGCTGACCAACGGCCTGAACGCGCTCAGCGGCCTGTGGGCGCGCGAAGAGCTGATCAACCCGCAGGTGTTCCCGCCGGGATCGACGCACTCCACCTTCGCCGCCAACCCGCTGGGCACGGCGCTGGGCCTGGAAGTGCTGCGCATGACGGCCGAGATCGACTACGGCAAGCAGGTCTGCGACAGCGGCGCCTACTTCCTCGAAGGCTTGAAGGAGCTGCAGAAGCGCCACAAGGAAATCGGCGACGTCGACGGCATGGGCCTGGCGCTGCGCGCCGAAATCTGCACCGAGGACGGCTTCACGCCCAACCGCGCGCTGCTCGACAAGATGGTCGACATCGGCCTGTCGGGCGACCTGGAATTCGAAGGCCGCAAGATGGGCCTGGTGCTGGACGTGGGCGGCTACTACAAGAACGTGATCACCTTCGCGCCTTCGCTCGAGATCTCGCGCGCCGAGATCGACCAGGCCATGGTGCTGCTCGACCAGCTGCTGACGCGCGCCAAGCGCAGCTGACGGGCTTCCAGCGCCTGTGCAGTTCGCCCATCAACTCGAACCCGACGCACTGATCGCGGCCTTCGCCGCGCATCCGCCCGAAGGCTTCGCGGTGGTCGAGAGCGCGCCGGAGGCGCCGGTGTTCACCGCCGCCTTCGATCTGCTGACCACGGCCGACGACGCGCTCAAGCAGCGCGCCAAGGCCTTGCCGCTGTTTCGCCACTGGTCGCGCTGGCTGCGCATCCAGACGGTCTTCGTCGGCACCACGGTGTCGGAATACGCCCTGGTGCCGCGCGGCGCGGCGCCGGCCGCCTGGCTGATCGGCCTGCTGCAGCGCTGGGGCTCGCGCTACCGGCTGCTGATCGTCAAGGACATCCCGGCCGCATCGCCGCTGCTCGACGAGGCCGAGAACCGGCAGGCCGAGGCGCTGGTGCAGGTCTGCGTGGCGGCCGGCTGCGTGCTGGTCGAAGGGCAGGCGCTGGCCTATGTGCCCATCGACTTCCCGGACATCGATGCCTACCTGCGGCGGCTGTCGTCCAGCCGGCGGCAGAACCTGCGCCGCAAGCTGCGCAGCCGCGCCGGGCTGGAGATCCGCCGCCTGCCCACGGGCGGCGAGGCCTTCGAGAGCGACGCCGCCATCGATGACTACTACCGGCTCTACGAAGCCGTGTACGCCCAGAGCGAGGTGCATTTCGACCGGCTCACGCGCGCCTTCTTCGCGCGCGTGCTGCGTGACGCGTCCGCGGGCGGCATCGTGTTCGAATACCGGCAGGAGGGCGTGCTGGTCGGCTGGAACCTTTGCTTCGAGGCCGGCGGCAAGCTGGTCGACAAGTACATCGGCTTCTCCTACCCGGCGGCGCGCGAGTGCAACCTGTACTTCGTGAGCTGGATGGTCAACCTCGAATACGCGATCGAGCGCGGTCTCACGCACTACGTCGCGGGCTGGACCGATCCCGAGGTCAAGGCCCAGCTCGGCGCGCGCTTCACCTTCACCCGCCATGCGGTGTACGTGCGCAACCCGCTGCTGCGCCGGCTCGCGAAGCGCTTCGCGGGCCACTTCGAAAGCGACCGCCAGTGGCACGAGGGCACGCCATGACCGCGCTGCCGCCCGTGGTGCTGGACCTCGACGACTCGATCGGCCCGCTGGCCGGCGAGCTGCGCATTCCCCTGCAGGACCGGCAGGAGGCACTGCGCTTCGGCTGCGGCCTGGGCGTGATGCGCGACCTGGCGAAGGCGCTGGATGCCCGGCTGCCGGCGTTCGAGCGCCACGGCACGGTGTTCATGGGCAGCGGCGACTTCCACCACCTGAGCTGGCCGCTCGTAGCGCGCAGCGCGCGCGGCCGCGAGCGCGCGAGCCTGCGCGTGGTGGTGTTCGACAACCATCCCGACAACATGCGCTTCCCCTTCGGCGTGCACTGCGGCTCCTGGGTGCGGCGCGTGGCGCTGCTGCCCGAGGTCCGCCAGGTGCTGGTGGTGGGCATCACCTCGGGCGACATCGGCTGGCGCCATGCCTGGGAGAACCAGCTCAAGCCGCTGCGCGCCGGCAAGCTGCAGTACTGGAGCGTGGGCGTGGACACCGGCTGGTCGCGCTGGCTGGGCCTGGGCGCGGCCTTCCGCACCTTCGCCGACACCGAAGCCCTGAGCGAGGCGCTGGCGCGGCAACTGCGCGAGCAGCCCGCACCGACCTATCTCTCGATCGACAAGGACGTGTTCGCCCCCGAGGTCGTGCGGACCAACTGGGACCAGGGGCGGCTGCTGGAATCGCAGGCCCTGCGCATCCTCGAGGCCCTGGGCGGGCAGATCGTGGGCAGCGACGTCACCGGCGAGGTCTCTGCCTACCGCTACCGCACGGCCTGGAAGCGCTGGCTCAGCGCGCAGGACGGGCAGGACACGGCCATCGATCCGGTGCAGCTCGCGGACTGGCAGGCCGGCCAGCATGCGTTCAACCAGCGGCTGCTGGAGCACATGGCACGCGTCGGTTAGGCTTTGCGGAAAATGCCGGCCTGGAGCCGGCGCGGTGGCATCTTCCACCCCAGACATCGGGAGGCATTTCATGTTCGATCGATCGACCGCGGCCCTGTTGCGCCGGGCCTTCGGCCCGCTGGTGCGCCGAGGCCACCTGAGCGTGCGGCTGCCGGATGGCCAGACGCTGGTCTTCGGCGACGGGGGCCTGCCCCGCGCCGGCATCCGCTTCACCGACCGGCGCGCCGTCTGGGCCCTGCTGCGCGACCCCGACCTGCAGTTCGGCGAGCTGTTCATGCAGGGACGGCTGCAGGTGGAGGAGGGCACGGTCTACGACGTGCTGGAACTGTTCCTGCGCGACGCCAAGGGCGTGCCGCCCGGCCCCTTCGTGCAGCTGCTCGACCGTTGGCGCATGGCGCTGCGGCCGCTGCTGCAGCGCAACCGGCCGAACCGGTCGCGCGCCAACGTGGCCCATCACTACGACCTCGACGACCGGCTCTACCGCCTGTTCCTCGACAGCGATCGGCAGTACTCCTGCGCCTATTTCGAGACCGGCGACGAGAGCCTCGAGGCCGCGCAGCTGGCCAAGAAACGGCACATCGCGGCCAAGCTGCTGGTCGAGCCCGGCCAGCGCGTGCTCGACATCGGCTGCGGCTGGGGCGGCCTGGCGCGCTACCTGGCGGAGGTGGCCGGCGCGGGCCATGTGAGCGGCGTCACGCTGTCGACCGAACAGCTCGAGGCCGCGCAGCGGCTGGGCGCCGCATCGCCTGCCAGCGCGTCGCTCGACTACCGGCTCGAGGACTACCGCGCCACCCAGGGCCCCTTCGAGCGCATCGTCTCGGTGGGCATGTTCGAACACGTGGGCCGGGGCAACCACGACGCCTTCTTCCGGCAGTGCCGCGAGCTGCTGACCGAGGACGGCGTGATGCTGCTGCACTTCATCGGCAACTCCGACGTGCCGGACTTCAACAACCCGTGGATCGAGAAGTACATCTTTCCCGGCGGCAGCCTGCCCTCGCTGTCGGAATGCACGCCGGCCATCGAGCGCGCGGGCCTGGTGGTGACCGACATCGAGGTGCTGCGGCTGCACTACGCGCGCACGCTGCGGCTGTGGCGCGAGCGCTTCATGGCCCGGCGCGACGAGGCGCTGGCGCTCTACGACGAGCGCTTCTGCCGCATGTGGGAGTTCTACCTGTCGATGTCGGAGACCGCCTTCCGCTACCAGGACATCGCGATCTTCCAGATCCAGCTGGCGCGCCGACAGGAGGCCGTGCCCCTGACGCGCAACTACATCGAGGAACGCAAGGCCGCGTTGCGCGCGCGCGAGGCCGCGCTCAGCGGCTGAAGCGGGCCAGCGCCGCGCACACCTGTTCGAAGCGCGCATCGTCGAGCCAGGGGCTGTTGCTGATGGCCAGCAGGCGGCCCGCGAGCTCGCGTGCATGGGGCAGCGCCCCGGCTTCGGCGGCCGGCACCACGCGGGCATAGCGCGGGTAGTCGGGCAGGGCATGCACGAAGGGCAGGCTCAGGCCGCAGCCCGCGCCCCAGAGCGCGCGGATGGCCGCGTCGCGCTGCGCGGCGCCGGGCATCCACACCATCAGCACCGGCCAGGTGCCGGCCGCGCCGGGCACCGCAGGGCTGTCGCCCAGCACCGACAGGCCGGTGACGCGCGTCAGCTGTTCACGGCGCCGCAACGCGCGCGCCGTGCCCTGGGCCAGGAAATCGGGCAGGCGTGCCAGCGCGCGCACGCCCACCGCCTGGCGCCAGCGGCCCACGCGGTGCAGCGGGATCTCCGGATCGAAATCGTCGCCCGCGGCCGCCACCCAGTCGCCGCGCTTCAGCGCCTGACGCAGCGGGCGCCCATAGACCAGGCCCAGGCCGGCGGGCCGGTAGCACAGCGCATAGCCCAGCAGCTCGATCGAGCGGCGCAGTTCCCAGCCCCGGTGCCGTGGCACGGTCTCGGCGCTGACCTGCGCGCAGGCCTGCCGCAAGGCAGGGTCGTGCACCACCAGCGCGCCGCCCTCGAACAGCGTCAGGCCCTTGCCCACGGCCAGGCTGAAGAAGACCATGTCGCTGTGGACGCCCACGCTCCCGTCGCCGACGCGCGCGCCCAGCGCCTGCGCCGCGTCCTCGAGCGTCCAGGCGCCGACCGCGCGCGCGCAGGCTTGGGCCGTGGCCACATCGGTGAGGCGTCCGCCCAGGTGTGTGGGCACCACCGCCAGGGTCTGCGGGCCGCAGAGTTGATGCAGGTGCACCGGGTCCAGGTCCAGCGTGCCGGGCTGCAGGTCGCACACGCGTAGCTGCAGGCCGCAATGCGCGACCGCCAGCGCCACCAGCGGGCAGGTGTAGGCCGGCACGACCACCTCGGTGCGCGTGGGCGCCAGCCGCTTCAGCGCGGTCAGCGCCACCACCATGCAGGCCGTGCCCGAGCATTCGATCTGCACCTGCGGCACGCCGAGGAAGCGGGCGAGCGCCGATGCCAGGTCGGCGTCGGTGCCGGGCCAGGCGAGATCGCCCGCGCGCAGCGGCAGGCCCGCCGTGGGCGGTACGTCGGCCAGGCGTTCAGCCATGCGGGCCGCGCGCGGCGCCGGCCAGGATGTCCGGGGGCGTCGCGTGCAGGGTCTCGGGCGCGGCGTCCTGCTCTTCGCTGAAGGCCAGGCAGACGATGCCCGCGATGATGAACAGGCCGCCGGTGATCTGTGGCCAGCCGATGCGCTCGTCGAACAGCAGCCAGGACAGCAGCAGCACCGACACGATCTCCAGGTGCGAGGCGGCGAAGGCCGGGCCGATGGGCGCGTGCTTGAGCAGCGTCATCCAGGCGAAGAAGGCGCCGATGTAGCCGATGAAGGCGCCGTAGATCCAGGGCTGGCCGAACACCCGCAGCAGCCAGTCGGCGCTGAACTCCAGCGGCAGGGCCTGGGTGCCGGCGACCTTGAAGCTGATCTGCGCCAGCGTGTCGAAGGCCATCAGCATCAGGAAGCCGATCACGTAGAAACGTCGTTTGTCAGCCATTTCAGCCTCCGTGCCAGCCGACGATCGTCACGCCGATAGAAATCAAGAGGATACCTGCGACGCGCATGCGAGAGAGTTTCTCGGCGAACAGATAGCGGCCGGCGATCATGATCGCGACGATGTTGATCGAACCCAGCAGCACGCCTTCGGACAGCGGCACCAGCGACAGGAAGGCCAGCCACAGCACGAACTCGGCCACATAGCAGCCCACGCCCACCCAGAGCCAGGGGCGGCGCGCCATGAAGGCCCAGCGCGCGAGGCCGTCGCCCGCGCGCGGGTCGCCGGCGGCGGCCTTGAAGGCCAGCTGGCCCCCGCTGTCGACCAGCACGTTCAGCACCCAGAGCGTGAGCACCAGCGGCGTCAGTTCGCTGCTCATGTGGCCAGCGAACCGTCGTTGGCACTGCGGGCGTAGGTGTCGGCCGGCTGCGGCAGGGTGGCGCCGCGCGCCGCGGCGATGCGGGTCGCGAAGTCCACGGCCCGCGCGGTCACGGTGCGCCGTTCGCGGTCGATGGTGATCATGTGGTAGCTGTCCTGCAGCAGCACCATCTCGACCGGGCCCTGGACCTTGCGCTCGATGAGCCGGGCGTTGGCCAGGCTCGAGATGTCGTCGTGGGTGGCATGCACCACCAGGCAGGGCGCGCGCACACGGCCCAGCTGGCGACGCACCTGGTCCGACAGCGCGCGCATCTCGATGATCGAGTACCAGGGGTTGCCGGGCAGGCCCGCGGCGGCGCTGTCGCCGGACTGCATCTGCTCGACCACGCGCTTGCGCAGCGCTTCGTCCTTGATGCCGTAGGGCGGCTGTTCCATGAACAGCCGGTCGCGGCCGATGCCCAGCGCGCGGAACGGCCGCAGCAGGAAGGACAGCCGGGTGTAGAAGGGGATGCTCCAGCCGTCGTGCCAGAACATGGTGGACAGCGCGCCCACGCCATCGACCACTTCCGGCCGTTCCTCGGCCAGCTCCAGCGCCAGCACCGCGCCCATCGACAGGCCCATCACCACCAGGCGATCGACCTGCGTGCGCAGCCGGTCGGCGCCGGCGTGCACGGTGGCCGCCCAGTCCTGCCAGCGGGTGCGCACCAGGTCCTCCTGCGTGCCGCAGTGGCCGGCCAGCTGCACGCCGTAGACCGTGAAGCCCGCGCGCTGCAGGCCCTTGCCCAACAGCCGCATCTCGTTGGGCGTGCCGGTCAGGCCGTGCACCAGCAGGACCCCGGTGGACGCATGGGCGCCGTGACCGGGGAGGAAGAATTCGTGGGGGGTGATGCAGATGTCCGGGCTCATGGAAATACCTTCGTGCGGCGCAGGACGGGCGGGCGGGCGCAAGGCCGGCCCGGCGCCGCGCGCCTGCCGCTATGCCGTCATGCGGGCCGGCGCCGTGATGTCTTCCATCAGCGCGAGCGCCTCGCCGAAATGCTCGTAGGGCGCGTGGGCGATGTGCTGTTCCTGGCAGTAGGTGATCAGGCGGGCCTTGGCCAGCACGAAGTCGGCCTTGCCGGAGACGCAGAAGTCGGAGCTGCCGTCGCCCACGAACAGCACCTTGCCGTGCACCGGGCGCTGCTCGGCCAGGCGCTCGCACTTGCAGTTGCCGCTGGCGCGCACGCAGGCCGCGCTGGCGTGGGGCGACTGCAGCTGCCAGCTGCGCTCGCCGGTCTGCACCAGGTGGTTGGCCATCACCGGCAGCGTGCCCAGGCCATGGTGGCCGAGGATGCGGCGGATCGCATAGTCGATGCCGTCGCTCACCACCTGCACCGGCATGCCGCGGCGCTGGGCCGCTTCGACGAAGGCGGCGAAGTGCGGGTCGATGGGCAGGGCGTCGAGGTGGGCGTCGAGTTCGGCGGCGCTCATGTCGAGCAGCGCGACCTGGCCCTTCATGCATTCGCGCGAGCCGATCTCGCCGGCTTCCCAGGCGGCTTCCAGTGCTTCCCAGCCGGGGCGGCCGAAGCGCTGCAGCAGCGTGTCGGTGACGTCGTCGACGGCGATGGTGCCGTCGAAGTCGCATTGCACCGTCCAGCCCGGGGACGGGGCGTTGCGATGCAGGGTCGTGGCCGATGGCCGGATCTTGATGACCTTATTCATGAAAACTCACCCTCACGTTCTGACCCAGGCGCAGCACAGGCACCGGTGGGTCGAATTCCAGAAAACACTCCACCACCCGCACATTGCGTGCGGTCGCGTCGTCGTCGAGCCGGCTGGTGCCGTAGGCCTGGCTGACGCGCAGCACGCGCGCGGGGTAGGCGGCCTGCGCGGCGGCACCCTGCGTGTCGCCGTCGAGGCGCACGCTGGCGCGCATGCCGGGCTTGACGTTGGCGACATAGGCTTCGTTGAGTTCGGCGCGCACGGTCAGCGGGCGGTGCGGCAGCAGCACCAGCACCGGGCGCGTGGATTGCGAAGCCACGCGCGAGCCGGTCTGCACCTGGAGCCGGAGCACGCGGGCGTCGATCGGCGAGGTCAGGGTCTGGCGCTGGACCGCGCGTTCGGCCTGCGCGAGCTTCTGCCGCGCCACCGCGGCCTCGGCCTCGAGCACGGCGACCGCCGATTCGATGTCGTGGCGGGCCTGCAGCGCCTCGTCGGCGCGCTGCGGGTCGAGCGCGCCGGCCTTGGCGGCCTCGCCGGTGCGCAGCGCCAGCTGGCGGGCCGCGGGCAGGCGGGCCGACTGGGCGCGCTGGCGCGCCTGGACCAGCTTCAGCTCGGCTTCGGCCATGCCCACGTCGAGCCGGGCCTGGTCGGAGGCCAGCTTCAGCAGCACCTGGCCGCGCTTGACCTCGTCGCCCTCGCGCACGCCCACGCTCTCGACCACGCCGTCCTGCTGCGGCAGCAGGTCGAGCAGGCCGCCCTGGACCTCGACCTTGCCGCGCGCCATGGCCACGTCGCGCGGGCCCGGGGCCGGCGCGGCGGCGGCCACGCTGGTGCTGCCGTGGTCCGAGCAGCCGGCGATGGCCAGGGCCAGGGCCAGCATCGAGGCCGGCAGGGCGTATCGGGACAGGGAGGACTTCATGCGGAGACTGCCGTGGGCACGGCGGAAAGAGGGGTGCCGGCGGACTGCCAGTCGTTGCGGATCAGGCCGTCTTCCATGGTCAGCACGCGGTCGGCGTGCCGCACCAGGCGCGGGTCATGGCTCACGCACAGCACGGTGGTGCCGTGGTTGCGGGCGATGCGGTGCAGGATGTCGATGATCTTCTGGCCGTTCTCGGCGTCGAGGGCGCTGGTGGGCTCGTCGGCGAACAGCAGCTGCGGTTCCTTGGCCAGCGCACGTGCGATGGCGACGCGCTGCTTTTCGCCGCCCGACATCTGCGCGGGGTAGGCGCCGGCCCGGTGGGCCATGCCTACCTCGTCGAGCGCCTGCAGCGCGAGCGCGGCCGAACGGCGCTTGTCCAGGCCCAGGTAGCCCAGCGGCAGCTGCACCTGTTCGTGGGCGGTGAGCGCCGCGAACAGGTTGAAGCCCTGGAACACGAAGCCGGTGTGCTGCAGGCGGAAATGCTCGAGCTGGCGCTTGGTCATGGTGCCCAGGTCTTCGCCCAGCGCCCAGGCCTGGCCGGCGTCGGGCGACTGCAGGCCGCTGAGCAGCGACAGCAGCGTGCTCTTGCCGCAGCCCGAAGGGCCGGAGATCAGCGTCAGCTCGCCGCCGTAGATGTCGATCGACAGGCTCTGCAGCACGTGCACGCGCACCATGCCCGAGAGAAAGGACTTGCTCACCTGGCGGGCTTCCAGGCTGGGGCTGGCGTGGGGGCGGGCGGGGCTTTTCATCGCAGCAGCATGGCCGGTTCGGCGCGTTGCAGGCCGCGCACGGCGAACAGCCCGGAGATCACGGCCAGGCCCATCACCAGCACCGCGCAGCCGATGGCGACGGTCCAGGTCATGCTCACCGGCACGTCGTAGCGCGAAGCCACCCACAGCAGCAGCGCGCTGGCCGCGGCACCCATCAGCAGGCCGATGCCGCCGATCCAGCAGGCCTGCTCCAGCACCACCTTGCTGAGCGCGCGCAGGCTCGCGCCCAGCGCGTTGAGCATCGCGTATTCGCGCGCCGACGACGCCACCACCGCCATCAGCGCCTGGCTGGTCAGCACGGCGCCCACCAGGCAGACGATGGCGGCCATGAACAGCACGGCGATGCCGGCACCGGTGTCGAAGATCCAGTAGAGCCGCGAGCGCTTGGCGAAGGTCTCGGCGGTCCAGACGGTCAGCGGGCCGAAGCCGGGCGGCACGGCCGCCAGCCGCGCCTGCGCCGCGACGGCCAGTGAGGGATTGCGCAGCCGGGCCACGAAGTAGGGCGTGCCGCCGGCCGAATCGCTGGGCTGCAGCCGGCGCGCCGTGTCCTGCGACGCCAGCACGTTGACGCCGCCCAGCGCACGCAGCCCCGTCAGGGCCGCCACCACCTGCACCCGGTGGCCGTTGATCCAGGCATGGCCGCCGACCGTGGTGCCCAGCTGGTCGAGGTCGGAACGGTCGACGATCACCGCGTTCGGTTCGCGCAACTGGGCGCGCCGCGACAGCGGCAGCAGGTGCGAGAACATCATCGCGTCCTCCTGCGTGCGGATGCCCGAGACGAAGACCGGCACGCCGCCGGTGCGCGTGGTGCCGTGCCAGTCGCCCTCGACCCACAGGTAGGGCTCGACCTCGACCACGTCCGGGTCCATGCGCAGGTACATCTCCATGTCCGGCCCGATGTCGCGCCCGAAGTTGACGCTCTGCGTGCCGGGGTAGCCGGCCCAGAGGTCGGCCGAGGAGGCCGTGACGTAGATCGAGGCGCTGCCGAAGATGCCTAGCACCAGCGCGGCCTGCACCGCCAGGAGCACGCCGGAGAAACCGACGGCGAAGACGGCGGGCGCGAAGCGCCGCCATTCGTAGACCATGGTCTTGCGCGCCAGCGCGATCATCGGCTGCGCTCCTGCCACGGCATGGCGCTGACCAGGGGCGTGGTCTCCTCGTCGACCGGCAGCGGGGCGCCGCCCAGCGACTTGTACAGCGCGATGAAGGCCAGGGTCTGGCTGCTGTCGGCGCTGGCCTGCTCCAGCGCGACCTGCAGCGCCGCGCGCTCGGTGGCGATGCGGTCCAGCTCGCTGCCCAGGCGCAGCCGCACCAGCGTGGCCTGGGACTGCATGCTGCGCTCCAGCGCCTGCTGGGCTTCCCGCAGCCGGTCGCTGTTCTCGCGCGCCTGCTGCAGGGCACCCAGGGCCGATTCGGTATCGGCCACGCCTTCGAGCACGGTCTGGCGGTAGTTCAGCAGCGAGGCATCGAGCGCGGCCTGCTGCGCGTCGGCGGCGGCGCGCCGGCGGCCCCAGTCGAACAGCGGGATATCGATGGCGGGACCGATCGCGGGCACGTCGTCGACGGTGCTGCGCGGGCGGTGCTGCGTGAGGTTGTACGCGTACAGGAAGGAGGCGCCCAGCGTGACGCGCGGGTAGAGCGCGGCGGTGGCGCTGCCCAGGGCGGCGGCCGTCTTCAGCACCTCGGCTTCGGCGCGGCGCACGTCGGGGCGGTAACGCAGCAGGTCGGCCGGCACCTGCTGCAGCGCGAAGGCCGGCAGGGCAGCGCGCGGCGCGGCGGCGGGTTGGGCGGTCCAGGCGCTGTCGGGTTCGGCCTGGCCGAGCAGCACGGCCAGGCTCTGGGCCGCGCGGTCGGCCGCCTGCCGGGGCTGGGTCTGCTGGGCGCGGGCCTGGGCCAGCCGGGCCATGGCCTGGTGCTGGTCGTCGGGCGCGCCGAGCTGCTGGCGGCGGCGCAGGTCGATCAGTTCCAGCGTGCGCCGGTCCAGCGCGACGACCCGGTCGAGCAGCGCCTGCTGGGTGCGCGCGGCCTGCAGGTCGGTGTAGCGGCGCACCACTTCGGCCACCGTGCTGACCCGCGCGTCCATGCTGTTGGCCGTCGCCGTGTCGATGCCGGCCTGGCCGGCCTTCTCGGCCGATTCGCGCCCGCCGAACAGGCCCAGCTCCCAGACGGCATCCAGGCTGGCCTGGAAATAGGTGTCGGTGGCGGAGATGTCCTGCACCGAGCGCGAGCTCGCCGACAGGGCGGGCTTGAACTGCGCATTGCCCTGTCCGGCCAGCAGCCGGGCCTCGCGCAGCCGGGCGCGGGCCTGGGCCACGCCGAGGTTCTGCGCCAGGGCCCGGTCGACCAGCGCGTCGAGCTGCGGGTCGCCCAGCGCCTTCCACCAGTTGTGCAGGTCGGGCGCGAGCGCCCGGTCGGCCGCCGGCGGGGCCTGGCGCCAGGCCGCCGGAACGCTGTCGGGCAGTGGCGGCACCGCCACGGCGCCGCACCCGGCCAGGCCGCAGAGCAGCAGGGCCTGGCAGACACGGAGCGGGGCGGCGGGAAATGGACGGTGCAAAACGGCGGGGCGTGAGGAAGGCACCCGGGATTGGACCGCGCCCACTTTGCGTGGCTTTGCAGTTTGTGTGGAGAAAGCGTGGAGACGAGGCCGGGAAAGGGGCGTTCCGGGGCCCTGCGCGCGCGGAGGCGGCGGAAGGGATAATCGCGGCTTCCTGAGCCTCAACGCGTTTGCGCCCCCGCTTCCCCGTGACCGACCCCCGACCCGCCGCGCCCCCCATCCCCCCCCGCACGGCCTCCGACCCCGGCCCGCTGGCGCTGGTCGTCGAGGACGAGTCGGGCATCGCCGACATCCTGGTGGCCTACCTGCAGCGCGACGGCATGCGCACCCAGCGCGCGGTCGACGGCCCCTCGGCGCTGCGCCTGTTCGGCCAGTTGCGGCCCGACATCGTGCTGCTCGACATCCACCTGCCCGGCATGGACGGCGTGGACGTGCTCAAGGCCATCCGCAGCGACAGCGACACCCCGGTGATCATGGTGACCGCGCTGGCCGACGACGTCGACAAGCTGCTGAGCCTGCGCATGGGCGCCGACGACTACGTGGTCAAGCCCTTCAGCCCGGCCGAGGTGGTGGCGCGGGTGCGCGCCGTGCTGCGCCGCACCGGGGCCCGCCCGGCCGAGGTGCGCGCGGCGCCGATCCGCGTCGGGCGCCTGGTGGTGGACATGGAGGCCCACGGCGCCTCGACGGTCGACGACGACGGCACGCTGCACCCGCTGCCGCTGACCCTCACCGAATTCCGCCTGCTGGCCTGCCTGGCCAGTCAGCCGCGCCGCTGCTTCTCGCGCAGCCACCTGATCGAGACCTGCCTGCCCGAGAGCGACGCGCTCGACCGGGTGATCGACTCGCACCTGAGCAAGCTGCGGCGCAAGCTGCAGGACGCGGGCCAGGAGGGGCTCATCGAGACGGTGCGCAGCATCGGCTACCGCCTATGGCCCGGCCCCTAGACCGCATCTGGATCCGCTTCGGCCTCTGGATCGCCGCCACGGTGCTGGTCACCATCGCGATCCTGGGGGCGAGCGTCATGCTGTTCTCCGAACTGCAGTACCGGGGCTTCTACGGCAGCCTGCCGGAGAACGTGCAGCAGGAGCTCGACGTGCTGCAGGACCGCGCGCTGGAGGACAGCCCGCGCGCCATGCAGATCTACGGCCAGTACTGGCGCGGCGACCTGCTGTTCGGCGAGAAGTGGTCGCTGCTGATCGGCCTGCTGGTGTGCCTGCCCTTCGGCCTGGCCGCGGGCTTCTGGGTGTCGCGCTTCGTCACCTTGCCGCTGGCCTCGATGGCCGAGGCCGCGCAGCGGGTGGCGCTGGGCGATTTCTCGGTGCGCGCCGAGCCCGGCCGGGAACGCGGCGAGATGGCCGACATGGTCAACGACTTCAACCACATGACGGACGCGCTGGAGCAGCTCGAGCGCGAGCGCAAGGCCACGGCGGCGGCGGTCTCGCACGAGCTGCGCACCCCGCTGGCCGTGCTGCGCGCGCGCCTGCATGCGGTGTGCGACGGCGTGATCCCGGCCGACGGCGCGGAATTCCGCACCCTGCTGGACCAGGTCGAGCACCTGGGGCGGCTGGTGGACGACCTGCACATGCTGTCGATGGCGGACGCCGGCGGCCTGTCGCTGCAGACCGCGCGGGTGGATCTGGCGGTGCTGGTGCAGGACACCGTGGCCGGCTACGCGAGCCGGCTGGCCGAGCACGGCATCGCGCCGGAGCTGGACATCGGCCAGGGCCATGTCTGGGTCCATGCCGATCCGGACCGGATGCGCCAGGTGATCTCCAACCTGACCGAGAACGTGCTGCGCTATGCGCGCGACGGCGCCTGGCTGGGCATCCGGCTGCGCGCGGACACCGGCGCGGGCATGGCGGTGCTGAGCATCAGCGATGCCGGCGCCGGGCTGCCCGAGGACGTGTGCCAGAACCTGTTCCAGCGCTTCCAGCGCTCGGACAACTCGCGCTCGCGCGCTACCGGCGGCTCGGGCCTGGGCCTGTCGATCGTGCACATGCTGGTGCAGCGCCAGGGCGGCGAGATCTCCGCCGACAGCTCCCCGCGGGGCGGCACGCGCTTCACGATCCGCATGCCCCTGCTGGCGGCCGAGCGGCGCGGCCCGGCCTGAAGCGGCAGCCGCGCCGCCCGCCTTCCGATAATGGGGAATGCCATCCCCCTCACGCCCGACGCCGATGCTCTCGGCACTCCTGCTCTCCATCGTGCTGGCCGGCTGCACGATGCCCCGCAAGCCCCCGACCGACGACGAGATGCTCGCGCCGTCCGCGGGGCCGGTCGGGCATCCGCCGACGATCGCCGTCGAGCAGGCCGCACCGCCGATGGTCAGCGTCGCCCCCGCGCCGCCGCCGGCCCCGGCGGCCGTCGTGCTGCCCGTGCCGCTGCGCCGGCCGGCGCCGGTCTTTCCGGCGGCGCTGACCGAGCGCGGCATCGACGGCACGGTGGTCGCGAGCTTCTTCATCGACACGCGGGGCGTGCCCGAGACCGTGCGCATCCTGCGCAGCCCGCATCCTTTGCTCGACGCGGCGGTGGTGGAAGCGGTGCGCCAGTGGCGCTACGAGCCGGCGCGCGACGCCCAGGGGCGCGCCGTGCGCCACCTGGTGCAGGTGCCGTTCCGCTTCCGCCTCGAGGACTGAAGCGGCCGCGCCTCAGGCGCGCCGGAACACCAGGTCCCAGACGCCGTGGCCCAGCTTGAGGCCGCGGTTCTCGAACTTGGTCAGCGGGCGGTAATGCGGCTTCTCGGCATAGGCGGCGGCCGTGTTGCGCAGCAGCGGCTCCTGCGACAGCACTTCGAGCATCTGCTCGGCGTAGGGCTGCCAGTCGGTGGCGCAATGGATGTAGCCGCCGGGCTGCAGGTGCTGCGCCAGCTTGGTCACGAACTCGGCCTGGATCAGGCGGCGCTTGTTGTGCCGCTTCTTGTGCCAGGGGTCGGGGAAGAAGATGTGGACGCCGGCCAGCGTGCCGGGCTGCAGCATGTGGTCGAGCACGTCGACCGCGTCGTGCGCGCAGATCCGGATGTTCGGGATCGACTGTTCGCCGATGCGCTTGAGCAGGGCGCCCACGCCGGGTTCGTGCACCTCGCAGCAGAGGAAGTTGGTCTCGGGCAGCACGGTCGCGATGTGGGCCGTGGCCTCGCCCATGCCGAAACCGATCTCGAGCACGGTCGGGGCGGCGCGGCCGCCGAAGGCCGCCGTCAGGTCCAGCGCTTCGGGCGTGTAGGGCAGCAGGAACAGCGGCCCCAGTTCGGCGAAGGCCCGCGCCTGGCCGTCGGTGGTGCGGCCCGCGCGCTTCACGAAGCTCTTGAGGCGCCGGTGCAGCGGATGCGGTAGGGACGCGTCGGGGGCGCCGTCGTCGGTGGCGGGCGCGTCTTCGCTGGGCGGGAGGTCGTGGGGCACGGTGTCGGGGAAGTTCATGAGGGCCGCGAATTGTAGAGAGCGCGCCATTCGGGCACCCAGCCGGCCAGCGCGGCCGCGCAATTCAGGGCCGGGGTGGCCGACAGGCCCAGCACGCGCGCGGCCCGGTCGAGCGCGGCCAGGGCGGCCTGCGGCGTGCCGGTGTCGAGCGCGGTGGCGCCGTTCTGCTTCGACAGCTTGTCGCCGTCGGCGCCGCGCACCAGCGGCGTGTGCAGGTAGCTCGGCGTGGGGAAGCCGAGCGCGCGCTGCAGCAGGATCTGGCGCGCCGTGTTGTCGGCCAGGTCCTCGCCACGCACCACGTCGGTCACGCCCTGCTCGGCATCGTCCACCACCACCGCCAGCTGGTAGGCCCAGGGGCCGTCGGCGCGGCGCAGCACGAAGTCGCCGACCTCGCCGCCCACGTCCTGCCGTTGCGGGCCCAGCCGGCGGTCGGTCCAGCGCAGCTCTGCATCGACCTTGAAAGTGGCGAAGCGCCAGGCGCGCGCGGGCTTGCCGTGCAGGCCGTCGCGGCAGGTGCCGGGGTAGACGCGCTCGCCGTGCCGCTCGGGCGCCTGGCCGCGCTGCGCCAGCGCCTCGCCGATGTCCTTGCGCGAGCAGCCGCAGGGATAGGCCAGGCCCTGCGCCCGCAGCGCGGCCAGCGCGGCTTCGTAGCGCGCGCTTCGCTGGGTCTGCCAGACCGGCGCCTCGTCGGGCCGCAGGCCGCAGGCCGCCAGCTGCTGCAGGATGTGCGTGCCCATGCCGGGCAGGCAGCGTTCGGTGTCGGCGTCCTCGATGCGCACCAGCCACTGGGCCTGCGGGCCGCGGGCGCGCACGTCGAGCCAGCTGGCCAGCGCGGCGACCAGAGAGCCCGCATGCAGCGGGCCGGTCGGGGAGGGGGCGAAGCGGCCGCGCATGCGGTCGGCGGGCGGGCCTTAGATCACCGCCAGGGCCAGCGACAGGCCCGAGAGGAAGGCGTCCTCGACCCGGTGGCCCATGCACCAGTCGCCGGCCAGGCCGATCCGGGCCCTGGCGTCCCACAGGTGCGGCTTGCCCAGCGGGGCCTGGGTCTGGGCCTCGGGCCAGCAGCGAGCGCGCGCATAGCTGGGCGTGGCGTGGATGCCGGTGATTTCCGAGAAGGCGCGCAGCAGCTTGGCCTCGACGCGCGAGGCGTCGTCGCGCAGGTGTTCCTGCGACCAGGTCGGGCTGGCCTGCAGCGTCCAGCGCTCGACCGGCTCGCGGCCGGGCTTGGACGACTCGCGCGCCAGCCAGGCCACGCGGTGGTGGGTGCTGCGCGCCGCATTCCATTGCGGGCCCAGGTGCGGCAGCGTGGGCTGGCTGGCCTGGGGGAAGGCGATCATCAGGGTCCAGCAGGGCGAGGCCTGCACCTTGGCGATGTTGCGCTCCAGCGTGGGCGCGATCTTGCTGCGGCCCAGCAGCAGCCGCGCACGCGCGGGCGGCACGGCCAGCAGCACGGCATCGAAGCCGGAATGGACGGGGGCCGCGTCGCCCTCGGTGCGCAGCTGCCAGCGGCTGCGGTCGAGCGCATCGGGCTCGATCTGCAGCACCTGGGCGCCGGTCAGCAGGCGCTTGCCCAGCGGCTCGGCCCAGTGCGCCACCAGCGCGTCCATGCCGGGCTGCGCCACGTAGTGCGGGTCGCGCGCGGGCAGGGCGGCCTCGGCCACGCGGCCGTGGGGGTCGAGCACGCGCACGAGGTTGGCGCTCCAGGGGCGGCAGATCTTGGTGGCGGTCTGCAGGGCCAGCGCGAAACGCTCGTCGCGCACGGTGAAGTACTGGGCGCCGCTGTCGAAGCGGCCGAAGGCGGTGGATTCGCTGGCCATGCGGCCGCCGGCGCTGGCCTCGGCCTCGAACACGGTGACCTCGTGGCCGGCCTGCAGCAGCGTGCGGGCGCAGGCCACGCCGGCCATGCCGGCGCCGACGATGGCGAAGTGACGGGGGCCAATGGCGGTGCTTCGGTGACGGTCGGCGGGCAGGGTGGTGGTCATGGCAGGTCTCTTTCTGGAAGGCGTTCGATGACGGGACGATGACGGTTGGGCAGCTGACTCTACATCGGCTTGCGGCGCGTTCAGCGGCCGCGATGCCGCTCGAGCAGGGCGCGTCGCGTGCCCTCGTGCTCGAACTGCGCGAGCCACCACTCGAGCGCGCGTCCGGGCTGCGCATTGCTGCGCACGCGCCAGGCCAGGTGCATCTGCCCCACGGGCTGGACGCGCTCGGTGCGCAGCTCGACCAGGTGGCCGGCCTCGATGTAGGGCCGTGCCATGGGCTCGGGCAGGAAGCCGCCGCCCAGGCCGTGCAGCTGGGCCGACAGCTTGGCCTGCATGGTGGGCACGGTCAGCACGTCCTGTCCGCCGATCAGGTTGACCGTCATGCGCGGGCCGGCGCGCGAGGAGTCGGCCGCGGCCACCGCGCGGTGGCCGCGCAGCGCGGCATCGCTGAGCGGCTGCGGCAGCGCGGCCAGCGGATGGTGCGGCGCGACCGCATAGACGAAGCGCAGCTCGCCCAGCAGCCGGGTGCGGATCGACGGCGCGGTGAAGCCCAGGCCGGCCGCATCCAGCACCGAGCCCACGGCCAGGTCGGCCTCGCCGCTGGCCAGCGCCTCGATGGTGCCCAGCAGGGTCTCGTCGCGCAGCTTGAGCCGGGTCGGCGGTTCGAGCGCGTAGAAGGCGCCGACCAGGTCGAGCATCGGGTCGCGCGCGATGACGCTGTCCATCGCGATGGTCAGCAGCGGTTCCCAGCCGGTCGCCACGCGCTTGACGCGGTTGGCCACGGCCTCGAGGTCGCCCAGCAGCCGCGGCGCCTCGCGCATCAGCTCGGCGCCGGCTTCGGTGAGCCGGGCCTGGCGCGCGCTGCGGTCGAACAGCAGCACGTCGAGCGCGTCCTCGATCTGGCGCACCCGGTAGCTCAGCGCGCTGGGCACCAGGTCGAGCACCCGGGCCGCGCCCGCGAAGCTGCCGGCGCTGACCACCGTCTGCAGCATGGCCAGGGCTTCCGGCGTCAGCACGTCGCGGGCGTTGGGCATGGTCTTTCGAGCATTCAAAAAAACTGAATGGTGCCATCAAACGCGGGCCACTGCAGGACCAATCCGGCGCCCTAAAGTCACAGACATCCGCTGCGCACACGGCGCGGCCCTTCGAAAGAGGCCCCAGGACCCAGGAGTTCAACGATGTTGACGATTCGCAAATCCCAGGAACGTGGCTACGCCGACCACGGCTGGCTCAAGTCCTTCCACAGCTTCTCCTTCGCCGGCTACCACGACCCGGCCCACATGGGCTTCGGCAACCTGCGCGTGATCAACGAAGACCGCGTCGCGGCCGGCGCCGGCTTCGGCACCCATGGCCACAAGGACATGGAAATCATCAGCTACGTGCTGTCGGGCGAGCTGGCGCACAAGGACAGCATGGGCAACATCGAGAGCATTCCGCCGGGTGACGTCCAGCGCATGAGCGCGGGCCGCGGCGTGATGCACAGCGAGTTCAACCACAAGAAGGACGAGACCACGCACTTCCTGCAGATCTGGCTGCTGCCCAACGAGCGCGGCATCGCGCCGGGCTACGAGCAGAAGCAGTTCGACGCGGCCGACAAGCGCGGCCGGCTGCGCCTGGTGGCCTCGCCCGACGGCAGCGACGGCTCGGTCACGGTGCATGCCGATGCGCGGCTCTATGCCGGGCTGCTGGATGGCGACGAGAAGGCGGCACTGACGCTGGACCCGGCGCGCAAGAGCTATGTGCACCTGGTGCGCGGCGAGCTCGAGGTCAACGGCCGCAAGCTGGTGACCGGCGACGCCGCGATGCTCGAAGGCGAGGCGCAGCTGGCGCTGGCCGGCGGCAAGGATGCCGAAGTGCTGGTGTTCGACCTGGCTGCCTGATTCCCCCCGGGGCTGCTTTCGAGCGGCCTCTTTTTCGCCTGTCCCTTCCTATTTCAAAACCGAGGAGTTCTTCATGTCCACCATCACCACCACCCGCCCGACGGGCGTCTCCACCACCGGCAGCCAGGACGTCGCCGCGCTCGTCGGCCGCATCCTGCTGGCCGCGCTGTTCGTGCCTGCCGGCTTCGGCAAGCTCATGGGCTTCGCCGGCACGGTGGGCTACATCGCTTCGGTCGGCCTGCCGGTGCCGCAGGTCGCGGCCGTGGTCGCGATCCTGGTCGAACTGGGCCTGGGCCTGGCGCTGCTGGTCGGCTTCAAGACGCGCTGGGCCGCCATCGGCATCGCGCTGTTCACGCTGGTCGCGACCTTCGCCTTCCACAACTACTGGGCCATGCCCGCCGACAAGGCCTTCGTGAACCAGCTGATGTTTTTCAAGAACATCGCCGTGGTCGGCGGCCTGCTGGTCGTCTGGGCCTTCGGTCCGGGCCGGCTGAGCATCGACAAGCGCTAAGCTGCGTTTTATTTTTCGAGAGGATCGCCCCATGCCCCGCATCGCCGTCGTTTTCCATTCCGGTTATGGCCACACCCAGCGCGTGGCGCAGGCGGTGGCGGACGGGGCGGGCGCCGAACTGATCGCCATCGATGCCGACGGCAACCTGGCCGCCGGCGGCTGGGAAGCCCTGGCCGAGGCCGACACCATCGTGTTCGGCTCGCCGACCTACATGGGCGGCGTGAGCTGGCAGTTCAAGAAGTTCGCCGATGCTTCGTCCAAGGTCTGGTACGCCGAAGGCTGGAAGGACAAGTTCTTCGCCGGCTTCACCAACAGCGCGACCATGAACGGCGACAAGGTCGCGACCATGAGCTACCTCTGGACCCTGGCCATGCAGCACGGCGGCCTGTGGATCAGCATGGGCATCCATCCCGCCAACGACAAGGCCGCGCGCCGCGATGCGCTCAACTACGTGGGCGGCTACGGCGGCCTGCTGACGGTCTCGCCCTCCGACGCGAGCCCGGCCGAGATGTCCAGGGGCGACCTCGACACCGCGCGCGCCTTCGGCGAACGCGTGGCCCAGGTGACCGCTGCACGCACACGATGAAGGAAAGAAAAGAATGACCGCACCCACGCTGCTTCGCCCCCACGACAAGGACCTCGGTGGCGGCTTCAAGGTCCGCCGCCTGCTGCCGGCCGCGCAGCGCCGGTCGGTCGGTCCCTTCGTCTTCTTCGATCATTTCGGGCCGGCCACCGAAACCCCCGACACCCAGCACGACGTGCGCCCGCATCCGCACATCGGGCTGGCCACCGTCACCTATCTTTTCGAGGGCGCGATGATGCATCGCGACAGCCTCGGCAGCGTGCAGGAGATCCTGCCCGGCGCCATCAACTGGATGACCGCGGGGCGCGGCATCGTGCATTCGGAGCGCAAGCCCGAGCGCCTGCGTGGGGATGACTACGTGAACCACGGCCTGCAGCTGTGGGCCGCGCTGCCGCAGGCCTTCGAGGAGGTCGAGCCCAGCTTCACGCACACCGCGGCCGACGCGATTCCCGAAGCCGACGAACAGGGTGCGCGCGTGCGTGTGCTGATCGGCGAAGCCTTCGGCCTGCGCTCGCCCGTCAAGACCTTCGCGCCCACGCTCTACCTCGACATCGCGCTGCCCGCGGGGACTTCCTTCGTGCTGCCCGCGCTGGCGCCCGAGCTGGCGGTGTACCCGGTCGACGCCGATGTGCGCATCGACGGCGTGGCGGTCGACGCGCACACCATGGCCTCGCTGCCGGCCGGGCAGGGCGCGGCCTTGAGCGCCGACACGGCGGTGCGCCTGATGGTGGTCGGCGGCGAGCCGCTCGACGGCCCGCGCTACATCACCTGGAATTTCGTCTCGAGCCGGCGCGAGCGCATCCTGCAGGCCGGTGACGACTGGGCCGCCCAGCGCATGGGCCAGGTGCCGGGCGAGACCGAGTTCATCCCGCTGCCGGGGCATCCGTTCCAGGTGCAGAGTCCGGCGCCGGACACGGGCACCACGCCGGCCTGATCAGCCCTTGAGCGCCAGGTCCGGGTCTTCCGCGGCCCGCGCGCTGGCCGCGTTGCCGGTGGCGCTCAGGTCGGGCGCCAGCGTGCGGCGGCCGTCGAAGACGAAGCAGTCGCCGCGGTAGTGCGCGCCGCCGATGGTCTCGAAGTACTTGAGGATGCCGCCCTCGAGCTGCAGCACGTTCTCCACGCCCTGTTCGCGCATCAGAATCGCGGCCTTCTCGCAGCGGATGCCGCCGGTGCAGAAGCTCACCACCGTCTTGCCCGCGAGCTCGTCGCGGTGGTCCAGCAGCGCCTGCGGGAACTCGGTGAATTTCTCGATCCGCCAGTCGATCGCGCCTTCGAAGGTGCCGTGGTCGACCTCGAAGGCGTTGCGCGTGTCGAGCAGCACCACGGGCTGCCCGGCGTCGTCGTGCCCCTGGTCGAGCCAGCGCTTGAGCGTCTCGGCCTCGACGCCCGGCGCGCGGCCCGCGGCCGGCTGGATCGCGGGATGGTCCATGCGGATGATCTCGCGCTTGACCTTCACCAGCATGCGGCGGAAGGGCTGCGTGTGGGACCAGCTTTCCTTGGTCTCGAGCGTCGCGAAGCGCGGGTCGGCGCGCAGTTCGGCGACGAAGCCCCGCACTTCCTCCGGCGCACCGGCCAGGAACAGGTTGATGCCCTCGGGCGCCAGCAGGATGGTGCCCATCAGCTGGCGGGCCTGCGCGCTGGCCAGCAGCACGGGTTTCAGGGTGAGGGGGTCTTCAATGGCGCTGAAGAGATAGGCGGCGATGTTGAGGATGGGAAGCACGGGCGGAATTGTAGAAGCGCCGGCCGCCCGGCCGCGGCACCGCTTCTTGACCTGGCGCAAGCCGGGGCGTCTTCGAACGGCCTAGCATGGGCCTTTGCCCGTCCGGCGCCACCCCTTTGGAAGACCACCGCATGAGCATCCGCCTCGCCATTCCCGCCGCCCTGCGTTTCGTCGAGAGCCTGCTGCGCAAGCAGGGCGTGCCCGATGACATCGCGCAGGCCGTGGCGCTGCACCTGGTCGAGTCCGACCGCGTGGGCTACGCCAGCCACGGCGTCTCGATCCTGCCGGGCTACGCCAAGGCGCTGGCCGACGGCGGACTCGACGGCAGCGCGCGGCCCGAGCTGCTCCACGACAGCGGCAGCCTGCAGGCCTGGCACGGCCACCACGGCTTCGGCCAGTTCGTGGGCCGGGAGGTCATGGCCTCGGCCGTCGAGGCCGCGCGCCGGCACGGCCACTGCATCGTGACGCTGCGCGACAGCCACCACCTGGGCCGCATGGGCCACTACGGCGAGCAGGTGGCGGCCGCGGGCATGGTGCTGATGGCCTTCACCAACGTGACCCAAAGGCCGCCGATGGTCGCGCCCTTCGGCGGCGCCGAGGCGCGCATGACGACCAACCCGCTGTGCTTCGCGAGCCCCTTGCCCGACGGCCGGCCGCCGCTGATCGTCGACATGGCGACCAGCACCATCGCGCTCAACAAGGCGCGCGTGCTGGCCGACGAGGGCGAGCCGGCACCGCCCGGCGCGCTGATCGACGGGCAGGGCCGGCCCACCACCGACCCGGCCGTGATGTTCGCCGACCCGCCGGGCGCGCTGCTGCCCTTCGGCGGCCACAAGGGCTACGCGCTGGGCGTGGTGGCCGAGCTGCTGGCCGGCGTGCTGTCGGGCGGCGGCACGATCCAGCCCGCGCACCCGCGCGGGGGCCTGGCGACCAACAACCTGTTCGCGCTGGTGTTCGACCCGGCACGGGCGGGCGCAGCGGCCTGGCAGGCGCAGGAGACCGGCGCCTTCATCGACTACCTGCTGTCCTGCCCGCCGCAGCCGGGCCGGGGCGCGGAGGAGGGCGTGCAGTACCCGGGCGAGTACGAGGCGCGCCACCGCGCGCGCCATGCCACGCACATCGAACTGGGCGAGGCCGGCTGGAAGGCGCTGGCCGACCTGGCGGCGCGGCTGGGCGTCGACGGCACGCCCTAGCACAATGCGACCCCGCCCGCTCCCGGCGCGGGCGGCCCGGCTTCCTACAATGGCGCGATGTTTGTCCATCTGCGCCTGCACACCGAATTCTCCGTCGTCGACGGCACCAACCGCATCGACGAAGTCGTGGCCGCCGCCAAGGCCGACCGCCAGCCCGCGCTGGCCATCACCGACCTGAACAACCTGTTCGGCGGTGTCAAGTTCTACAAGGAAGGGCGCGGCGCCGGCGTCAAGCCGGTGCTGGGCGCCGAAGTCTTCATCGAGGGCCTGGGCGCCGAGCCCGGCGCGCTGACCCGGATCATCCTGCTGGTGCAGAACACCGAGGGCTACCTCCACCTGTCCGAGCTGCTGGCCCGCGCCTGGACGCAGAACGTCGGCCGCGGACAGTCGCAGGCCGCCTGCAAGCTGGCCTGGCTGGAGGAACTCAACGGCGGATTGATCGCGCTGTCGGGCGCGCAGGCCGGGCCGCTGGGCGCGTCGCTGCTGCAGGGCCAGGCCGAACGCGCGGCCGAGCTCGCGCTGCAGCTGGCCGGCCTGTTCCCGCACCGCTTCTACATCGAGCTCCAGCGCGCCGGCCGGCCGGAGGACGAGCCGCACGTGATCGCCGCGGTGCAGCTGGCCGCGCGGCTCAAGCTGCCGGTGGTCGCCACGCACCCGGTGCAGTTCGGCACCGCCGAGGACTACGAGGCGCACGAGGCGCGCGTCTGCATCTCCGAGGGCGAGATCCTGGGCAACCCGCGCCGCGTGCGCAAGTTCACCCGCGACCAGTACTTCAAGTCGGCCGCCGAGATGGAGGCGCTGTTCGCCGACGTGCCCAGCGCGATCGCCAACACGGTCGAGATCGCCAAGCGCTGCAACCTCACGCTGGTGCTGGGCAAGCCGCAGCTGCCCGATTTCCCGACGCCCTTCGTCTCCGAAGGCGTGCGCATGCCGATCGACGACTTCTTCCGCCAGGAGTCCTTCGAGGGCCTGGAGGTGCGGCTCAAGCACCTCTATCCCGATGCGGCCAAGCGCGATGCTGAGCGGCCGCGCTACGTCGAGCGGCTGGAGTTCGAGATCAACACGATCCTGAAGATGGGCTTCCCCGGCTACTTCCTGATCGTGGGCGACTTCATCCAGTGGGCCAAGGCCAACGGCTGCCCGGTGGGGCCGGGCCGGGGCTCGGGCGCCGGCTCGCTGGTGGCCTATGCGCTCAAGATCACCGACCTCGACCCGCTCGAGTACGCGCTGCTGTTCGAACGTTTCCTGAACCCCGAACGCGTCTCGATGCCCGACTTCGACATCGACTTCTGCCAGGGCAACCGCGACCGGGTGATCGACTACGTGAAGGACAAGTACGGCCGCAACGCCGTGAGCCAGATCGCCACCTTCGGCACCATGGCCGCGCGCGCCGCGATCCGCGACGTGGGCCGGGTGCTCGACATGAGCTACATGTTCTGCGACGGCGTGAGCAAGCTGATCCCGAACAAGCCCGGCATGTCTGTCACGCTGCAGTACCCGCCCGAGAAGAAGATCGAGGGCGACAAGAACAACTACGCCATCGAGATGGAGCCCCAGCTCAAGGAGCGCATCGAGAAGGAAGAGGAAGTCCGGATGCTGGTCGAGCTCGCGCAGAAGCTCGAGGGCATGACCCGCAACATCGGCATGCACGCCGGCGGCGTGCTGATCGCGCCCGGCAAGCTCACCGACTTCTGCCCGCTCTACCAGCAGCCGGGCAGCGAGTCGGCCGTGAGCCAGTACGACAAGGACGACGTGGAGGCCGTGGGCCTGGTCAAGTTCGACTTTTTGGGCCTGGCCACGCTGACCATCCTGGAGATCGCGCGCGAGTTCATCGTCAAGCGCCACAAGGGCCGCGAGAACTTCAACTACGAGGACATCAAGCTCGACGACGCCGCCACCTACCGGCTCTTCTCCGACGGCAAGACCGAAGCGGTGTTCCAGTTCGAATCGCGCGGCATGCAGGGCATGTTGAAGGACGCGCGGCCGACCCGGCTGGAAGACCTGATCGCGCTCAACGCGCTGTACCGCCCGGGCCCGATGGACCTGATCCCCAGCTTCGTGGCGCGCAAGCACGGCCGCGAGACGGTCGAGTACCCGCACCCGGCCGTGGCCCAGATGCTCTCCGAGACCTACGGGATCATGGTCTACCAGGAACAGGTGATGCAGACCGCGCAGATCCTGGGCGGCTACTCGCTCGGCGGCGCCGACCTGCTGCGCCGCGCGATGGGCAAGAAGAAGCTCGAGGAGATGGCCGAGCACCGCGAGAAATTCCGCGCG